>OGQD01001262.1_pt1 | contig 16858 bp, 13 predicted proteins | sample 1553091 | NCBI WGS metagenome assembly OGQD01 (sample SAMEA2580290, study PRJEB22360) | human gut metagenome | biome: human gut; feature: human-associated habitat; material: faeces | place: Denmark | collected 2008/2010
TTCCATAGCGCCGGGGGCGGGGCCGCCCCCCCCCCCCGCCGTGGCCGCCCTGCACCGCGAGGAGCCGGGGATCGAGGTGCAGCTGCAGACTTCCACGCAGATGCTCAACCTGAGCAAGCGCGAGGCCGACATTGCCGTGCGCACCCACCAGCCGGAGAACCCCGACCTGATCGTACGGCGCCTGGCGCGCTGGGGCAGCGGGCTGTTCGCCTCCGCGCAGTACATCGAGGAGCGCGGCGTACCCGAGCCGGGAACCGCCTTTGCCGGGCACGACCTGGTGGTCTACCAGCCATATCTGGATGCCGGCAAGGACCTGCTCCTCGCCTCCGAGCCGATCATCCGCGGGCGCATCGCCATGACCTGCACCTCCGGCTTCATGGTCCGCCGCGCGCTGGCCTGCGGCCTCGGCGTGGGCGAACTGCCGCTGCCAATGGGTGAGGCGGGCGGCCTGGTCCGCCTGTGGCCGGAGCGCCCGCCCTTGCCCTATGACGTGTGGTTGGTCACCCACAAGGACGTGCGCCATACGGCGCGGGTGCGGGCAGTGATCGATGCCATCGCACAGGCTTTCGCCCTGCCCGTCACTGGATGAACGGCACCTCCTGCGCACGCTGGTACGGGCCGTAAACCGCCGGTGCCCAGTTGTACGCCTTGCCGTCGCGGGTGATATGGCCGATGCCAGGGAACGGCAGGTGCGCGGCGGCCACCCAGGCGCCGTTTTTCGCCAGCGCGCCGAACTCCGCCTCGCGAGCCTTCACCGCCTGCTTCGGGTCGGTGTCGAAACGGATCGCCACCTCCGGGTGGGCGAACTGCACGGCGACGTTGTGGATCAGGTCGCCGATGAAGACGATAGCCTCTCCACCGGACTCGAAGCGGTAGCTGGTGCTGCCCGGCGTATGGCCACTGGTGGCCTCGGTCTGCAGCTCGGGCAAAGGCGAGGCCGGTGGCACGAACGTCCGCAGGCGATTGGTGGCTCGGTATGGCGCGAGCGACTGTTGCGCCACCTGGAAGAACTCGCGGGCCTTTTCCGGCGCCTGGTCTCGGCGCTTCTCGTCCAGCCAGTAATCCGCCTCGGCCTGGGTCGCGTAGACGGTGGCGTTGGCGAACAGCGCCCGGCCCTGCCCGTCCACCAGGCCGCAGACATGGTCCAGGTGCATATGGGTGAGCAGGATGCTGTCCACCTGTTCAGGCGCGTAGCCAGCGGCCTTCATGTTCTCCGGCAGGTGCCCGGCGGTGCCGCCGATGCACTGGCCGGCACCGCTGTCCACCAGCACCAGGTGCTTGCCGGTATTGACCAGGAAGGCATTGAAGTTGGTCTGCACACGCTCCTCACCCATGGCGCTGCGCGCCAGCAGGGCACCGATGCGCTCGCGACTCAGGCCCAGCAACAGGCCCGGCGACAGATCGTTGTACCCGTCGTACAGCGCGGTGACTTCGTAATCGCCCACGGCCAGGCGGAAATAGCCCGGCGCCTGGGTCTTCGGCGCGGCCGGCGGCTCGGCCCAGGCAACGGTGGAGACCAGCAGTGTGCTGGCCAAAAGCGTCAAGCAAGGGTTGCTGCGGGATGCCGGCATGGCGGGCGCCTCCTTGGAAGATGATGGCGCCATGCTGCTCCGTTTTGCCCGCCCGATTCTTGGACGCCTGTGTCGGAAGCATACCGATAGCGGATAGCGGATAGCGGATAGCGGATAGCGGATAGCGGATAGCGGATAGCGGATAGCGGGATTCAGGGTACCGCCGCGCTCATGTATTCCACCATCCGCTCGCGCAACCAGCGCTCGGCCGGGTCGTTGTCGTGGGCGGCGCTCCAGACCATCGACAGCTCCGCCGGCTTGATCTCCAGGGGTGGCTCCTCGGCGCGCAGGCAACTGTCCTCCACCAGGGCGCAGGCGGCGTAGTCCGGCACGGTGGCGATCATCTCGGTGTTGCGCAGCAGCGCGCGCAGGCTGCCGAACTGCGGCACGGCAAGCACCACCCGACGGCGGCGCTCGATACGCTCCAGGTCCAGGTCGATGGCGCCGTTCAGGTCGCCGGAGAAGGACACCATCACGTGCGGCCGCGAGCAGTATTCGTCCAGGGTCAGCGGGCCGGGGCGGTCGTCGCCGCGCAGCACCTTCACGCCGATATCGCGCAGCTTGCGGCGCTTGGCGTTGGCCGGCAGGTCGGTGGTGTAGCTGACGCCAACGGTGATCTCGCCGGACGAGAGCAGTGCCGGCATCAGCAGGAAATTGGCCCGGCGCACCACCACCGTGATGTTCGGCGCCTCCTGCTGCAAGCGCGCCAGCAGCGCGGGGAACAGGCCGAATTCCGCGTCATCGGACAGGCCCAGGCGGAAGATATTGCAGCTGCTCTGGGGCTCGAAGGACTTGGCGCGGCTGACCGCGGCGGAGATCACATCCATCGCCGGCCGCAGCTCCTCGAAGATGTGCAGCGCCCGGCTGGTGGGCTCCATGGCGCGGCCGGCGCGCACCAGCAGCGGGTCGTCGAACAGGTCGCGCAGGCGCGCCAGCGCAGCACTGACAGTGGACTGGGTGATGAACAGTTTCTCGCCGACGCGGGTCAAATTCCGCTCCAGCATCAGGGATTCGAAGATCACCAGCAGGTTCATGTCCAGGCGGCGCAGGTCGTTTCGGTTCATGGCTGGTCGCTCGGGGCTGTGGAATTGGGCATCTTGGCACAAGACGAGGGTCGCGCCAGTCGACCATGCCCCACGAGGTTTTTCTTGGACGGATGTGCTTGAAAGCGCTGCCTCCGGCGAATTCGATTGAGCATCGGATCACCTTGATTTACCTTGAATTTTCCTTTTTATCAGGCGGCTTTTGCCGCCACTGGAAGCCGACGAGAAGAGAGACATCATGCCCGCACCTGCCCACCAGGTAGCGACCATGCTCGCCCCTGCGACACACCGCCTGGTCCTGCAGCTCATGGAGCAACTGCAGTCCCCCGGTGAAGGCGTGCACGAAGCCAGCCAGCGCCTCTGCCGGCATCTGCTGGAGCACTACCGCATGCCGGATCCGTGCAACGACGCGCGCAGCGATGGCGAACGCCTCGCCCTCGCCCCCTGGCAGGAGCGCAAGGCCAAGGAAATCCTCGCCGGCTGCCTGCTCAGCCGTCTGTACATCGCCGATGTCGCCGAGCAGTGCGGCCTGTCGCGCAGCCATTTCTCCCGTGCGTTCAAGCAGGCCACCGGTTTCGCGCCGCGGGAATGGGCGCTGCGCCTGCGCATCGACCGCGCCCGCGAGCTGCTGGCCAGCGGCGACGCGCCGATTTCCCAGGTCGGGCAGGAATGCGGCTTCGCCGATCAGTCGCACTTCTGCCGCAGCTTCCGCAAGCTCGTGGGCTGCACGCCGAACCGCTGGCGGAAAGCCAGCCGGGTGGGCGGAACGCGGGAACTGGAGCCATCGACCTTGCAGGAACGGACTCCGTTCGCGAGGGTTTCGCCCACCTCACCACGGCCCGGAGCGATGCTGACCCGAACACGCACTGAGCCCATTGCTACGCCAATCCCTACCTCTGATGACAAATACCACGCTATTCAGCAACGGTTCAGCGAGGATCCGCCGAACCTTGAGATATGACAGGCCCGGTGCAATCCCCACCGTCTAATCTGGGTGCAGTCCCACTTTCCCAACAGGCAGGAGCCGGGAGTCAGAGCATGACTGCACCGCAAACCACCGACCACAAACCGCAAGCCACCGACTGGTACCGCAAGAGCGTCGAGCAGACCATGGCCGACCTGCAAACCAGCGCGGAAGGCCTTTCCCCTGACGATGCCGGCGCACGCCTGCTGCGCGTCGGTCCCAACGCGCTGCCGGCCAAGGACGTCGATCCGCTCTGGCTGCGCTTCGCCCGGCACTTCAACGACGTGCTGATCTACATCCTCCTGGCCGCCGCCGTGGCTACCGCGCTGATGGGCCACTGGACGGACACCATCGTCATCCTGCTGGTGGCGGTGATCAACGCCGGTATCGGCTTCTTCCAGGAGAACAAGGCGGAGAAATCCCTCGCCGCGCTGCGCGGCATGCTCAGCAGCACCGCCCACGTGGTGCGCAATGGCAAGAAGATCGAGATGGACGCCGCCCAGCTGGTACCCGGCGACATCGTCATCCTGCGCCCCGGCGACAAGATTCCCGCCGACGTGCGCCTGTTCGACGTGCACCACCTGCAGGTCGAGGAATCCATGCTCACCGGCGAATCCCTCACCGTCGGCAAGCAGGCCGACGCGCTGGACAAGGAGGCGCTGCTGGCCGACCGCCTGAACCTCGGGTTCTCCGGCACCAACGTCAGCGCCGGCAATGCGCGCGGCGTGGTAATCGAGACCGGAGCGAACACCGAGCTGGGCCGCATCAACAAACTGATCGCCAACGTCGATGAAAGCGAAACGCCGCTGCTGCGGCAGATCGCCGAGCTGGGCAAGCGCATCTTCCAGCTGATCGTCGGCATGATGGTGGTGCTCTTCATCATCGGCTTCTTCTGGCATGACTATCCGTTCGGCGAGCTGCTGCTGTCGCTGATCAGCCTGGCCGTGGCCTCGGTGCCGGAGGGCCTGCCGGCCATCGTCTCGATCATCCTGTCCCTGGGCGTACAGCGCATGGCGCAGAACAAGGCGATCATCCGCAAGCTGCCGACCGTGGAAACGCTGGGCGCCATGAGCGTGATCTGCTCGGACAAGACCGGCACCCTGACCATGAACGAGATGACCGTGAAGAGCGTGCTGCTCGCCAAGGGTCTCTACAGCGTCGAGGGCCAGAGCTACGAGCCCAAGGGCCGTATCACCTTCGGCGGCACCAGTGACGAGCTGGACTGGTCGCAACACGGCTCGCTGGAAGCCTTCATCCGCGCGGTGGACATCTGCAACGACAGCAGTCTGCAGCTCAATGAAGAAGGCCGCTGGGGCGTGGTCGGCGGCCCCACCGAGGGCGCACTGAAGGTCCTGGCACGCAAGGCGACCCTGCCGGAGATCGACTTCCAGAAATTCGGCAAGATCCCCTTCGACTCCGCCTACAAGTACATGGCGCGCCGCTGTGACGTCGCCGGGCAGAGCCTGATCTACCTCAAGGGCGCGCCGGACGTGCTGCTGCGCATGTGCAACCAGCAACTGGGCGCCAACGGCACCGAGCCGCTGGACCGCGAGTACTGGGAGCGCGAGATGGGCTTCATCGCAGGGCAAGGCCTGCGCATGCTGGCCGCCGCCTACAAGCCGGTGCAGCCCGATGACGGCGTGATCGACCACGAGGACGTGCAGGACGGCATGATCTTCCTCGGCGTCGCCGGCCTGCTCGACCCGCCGCGCCCGGAGGCCATCGAAGCCATCGCCCTGTGCAAGCGCGCCGGCATCCAGGTGAAGATGATCACCGGCGACCACCCGGACACCGCCGTCGCCATCGCCGGCATGCTCGGCATGGGCAACGACCTGCGTGCCATGACCGGCCAGGAACTGGAGCAGGCCGACGACACCCAGCTGAAATCCCTCGCCCTGCAGTATTCGGTGTTCGCCCGCACCAGCCCCGAACACAAGCTGCGCCTGGTGCGCGCGCTGCAGGCCAACGAGGAAGTGGTCGGCATGACCGGCGACGGGGTCAACGACGCCCCGGCGCTGAAGCAGGCCGACGTCGGTATCGCCATGGGCATCAAGGGCACCGAGGTGACCAAGGAAGCCGCCGACATGGTGCTCACCGACGACAACTTCTCCACCATCGCCGGCGCCGTGCGCGAGGGCCGCCGGGTCTACGACAACCTGAAGAAGACCGTGCTGTTCATCCTGCCGACCAACATGGCCCAGGGCCTGCTGATCGTCATGGCGATCCTCGCCGGCGCGGTGATCCCGCTGGCGCCGCTGCAGATCCTCTGGATGAACATGGCGACCTCCACCACCCTGTCCTTCGCCCTGGCCTTCGAGCCCGGCGAGCCGGGGATGATGCGCCGGCCGCCGCGCAACGCGAAGGAGTCGATCCTCAACGGCTTCGCCGTCTGGCGGGTGCTCTACGTCGGCGGCCTGCTCACCGCCGCGGCCTTCCTGCTGGAAGCCTGGCTGGTCAGCAACGGCCACGATACCGACTACATCCGCACCATGATCCTGCACACCCTGGTCACCGCGCAGTGGGCGTACCTGTTCAACTGCCGCCTGCAGGAGGAGTTCTCGCTGAACTGGGCGCTGCTGCGCAACGGCGCTCTGCTCACGGTGACCCTGGCGCTGATCCTGCTGCAGTGCTTCGTGATCTACGTGCCCTTCATGCAGACCGCCTTCCATACGGTCGCCCTGCCCTTCAGCGGCTGGCTGATCTCGCTGGGCATCGGCATCGTGGTGTTCTTCGCGGTGGAACTGGAGAAACTGGTGATCCGCCGCTGGAAAGCTTCGCGCGGCTAATTTCCAGGCGTAGAAAGGAAAACCGGAGCATCAGCTCCGGTTTTCTTTTGCGGGGGTCAGAGCGCCATGTCGCTGGCCGCTTTTTCCGCAGCCGGGGCGGCGTCGGTCGGCTGCACGGCCGGTGCCTGGTCGATCGCCGGCGGCGGGTCCAGTTGCAGGACCTTGGCGGTGTAGCTCCATTCGGCGTAGGTCTTCTCCGCGCTGTCGTTGAGCTTGGTGCCGTAACTCGGGACGATCTGGTGGACCTTGGCCTGCCACTCGGGCGTGGCGAGCTTGTCCTTGAACACCTTCTCCAGCACGTTGAGCATGATCGGCGCCGCAGTGGATGCACCCGGCGAAGCGCCCAGCAGGCCGGCAATGCTGCCGTCGGCGGAAGCGACGATCTCGGTGCCGAGCTTCAGCACACCGCCCTTGTCCGCGTCACGCTTGATGATCTGCACGCGCTGGCCGGCCTGCCACAGGCGCCAGTCCTCGGCCTTGGCTTCCGGGAAGTATTCGCGCAGCGCGGCGAGGCGGTCGTCATCGGAGAGCATAAGCTGGCCGGCGAGGTATTCCACCAGCGGGTACTCGTCGATGCCCACGCGGGTCATCGGCCAGACGTTGTGCACGTTGGTGCTGCCCAGCAGGTCGAGGTACGAGCCTTCCTTGAGGAACTTGGTGGAGAAGGTGGCGAACGGCCCGAACAGGATCACGCGCTTGCCGTCGAGCACGCGGGTGTCCAGGTGCGGCACGGACATCGGCGGTGCGCCAACCGACGCCTTACCGTAAGCCTTGGCCAGGTGCTGCTGGGCGATGGTCGAGTTCTCGGTGACCAGGAACGAACCACCCACCGGGAAGCCGGCGTAGTCCTTGGCTTCCTCGATACCGGACTTCTGCAACAGACGCAACGCGCCGCCGCCGGCACCGATGAAGACGAACTTGGCGTCGGTCTCGGTAACGCTGCCGTCCTTGAGGTTCTTGTACTCGACGCGCCAGGTGCCATCGTCGTTACGGGTGATGTTCTCGACTTCGCTGGAGAGCTTCAGGCTGAAGTTCGGCCTGGTCTGCAGGTAGCCGGCGAACTGGCGGGTGATCTCGCCGAAGTTCACATCGGTGCCGATGGGTGTCCAGGTGGCGGCAATCTTCTGCGAAGGATCGCGGCCCTGCATCATCAGCGGCACCCACTTGGCGATCTGCGCCGGGTCCTCGGAGTACTGCATGCCGCGGAACAGCGGGCTGGCCTGCAGCGCTTCATAGCGCTTCTTGAGAAAGGCGATGTTGTCGTCGCCCCAGACGAAGCTCATGTGCGGGGTGGAGTTGATGAACGAGCGCGGGTTCTTCAGCACGCCGTTCTGCACCTGCCAGGCCCAGAACTGACGGGAGATCTGGAACGACTCGTTGATCTCCACGGCCTTGGCGATGGTGACGTTGCCGTCCTTGTCTTCCGGGGTGTAGTTCAGCTCGGCCAGGGCCGAATGGCCGGTGCCGGCGTTGTTCCAGCCGTTGGAGCTTTCCTGGGCGACGCCGTCGAGGCGTTCGACCATTTCCATCGACCAACCCGGTTCCAGCTCATTGAGCCAGACGCCCAGGGTGGTGCTCATGATGCCGCCGCCGATCAGCAGCACGTCGACTTTCTTGGTATCCGCAAAGGCGGGCGCGCAATTCACTGCCAGAGCGAGGCCCAGCAGCGCCCCGCTAACTTTCTTGATCATCGAAAGGTTTCTCGTCGTTAGGGCTTGGCCTTCCCCACCGGCGTCATTCAGCGTGAAGGCCGGACCCGGCGCACAGCGTGCGAGCGATGGGCAAGGCGACAGATGACGAGGATGAGTCGGGACTCAGTTCCCTCCTCCGCCGGCTCTGAGGCCTGCTTGATGGAATGAGGGACGTCCTGCGCAGAGAGACACGCAAAGCCTTCGGCTTTGGCTTTTGTTGTGGGAGGGATGCATGGTCTGCTGAAACGTTTGTGCATTCTATAGAAAGCCGCAGCCATTCACCAAGCGTCTTGGTCAACTATCGACCAGCCGGTTTGTGTGTAGGTGTGTTCTCCAATGAACGCGGAGCCCGGCCCGAAGCTGTAGGAGCGAGCTTGCTCGCGAACCGACCTCAGCGCCGGTACCGCCGGGTAATCCTTCGCGAGCAAGCTCGCTCCTACAAAATGCGGCGCCCTTGCTGCCCCGACCCTGCACCACAACGTTACCGAAGCGCACCGCGAGCGCGCACCAACAACCCCATCCGTTACCGTTTCGCCCCTTCTCCCTCCATGACTCCTACGCCAATTTCCGGCGCCCGCCGCTCTACCCCGCCGACTTCCAATCACTTCGCCATCCTTGGCACGGCATCTGCTTATTTGCATGCATGGATAATTGGATCCAAAAATCCACAAGGAAACATCCCATGCGCCTGGTGCCCACTGCCCGCCCACCGATGAGCGCCGAAGACGAGGCCTACGACTATCTACTCCAGGCCATCTGCACCGGTCGCTACAAGACCGGCGACCGCCTGGTGGCCGAGGACATCGCCGGTGAGATCGGCATGAGCCGCATGCCCGTGCGCGGTGCCTTCAAGCGCCTGGACGCCGAAGGTCTGGTCACCCTGCGGCCCAATCGCGGCGCCATCGTCAGCGGCCTGAACATCGAGGAGATGCGTGAAGTCTTCGAAATGCGCAGCGCCCTGGAAGGCTTGGCCGTCCGCATTGCCGTGCCGCACCTGAGCGACCGCGACATCTCTCGCCTGGAGCGCATGCTCGACGAGATGGACGACTACCGCGACGAAAGCGCGCAGTGGGTCAGCCGCCACCGCGCCTTCCATGAATACCTCTGCAGCCTCGCCGGGCGCCCTCGCCTGCTGCGCCAGATCACCGCGCTGTATTCGGTGATCGAGCCGCACATGCGCCTGTGGCTGCAGCACGTCGACAAGCCCATGAGCGCCCGCGAGGAGCACGCCGTGATCCTCGACGCCCTGCGCTCGGGCGATGCCCGCGAAGCCGAGCGGGTGATCTGCGAGCACATCGAGGGAACCATCCCCTCCCTGGCCCATTTCCTTGAAGCACAAGCCTCCTGAGGCGCAATCCTCCTGAGCAAGCGCAAGTCCTTTGAAGCAACGGGCGCCCAGACCCGTACTTCTGTGTCCCTGAACTGCCCCTGGCAACCCCACCCCGGAGAGCAACATGTTCGAACGCAGGATCCCGCAGTGCCTTCTCGCCCTTTGCCTGGCCGCCCCGCTGGCGCATGCCGAAGTGAAGATTCCCGACCGCTTGCAGAACGCCAGCAAAGTCACTTTCTGCGGCGGCATGGACTCCCCGCCCATGGGCTTCTATGACGCCAACCAGAAACTCACCGGCGTCACCATCGACCTCGGCGAAGCCATCGCCAAGCGCCTGGGCGACAAGAAGATCGACTGGCGCATCACGCCCTTCTCCGGGCTGATCCCGGCGCTGCTCGCCGGCCAGTGCGACATGCTGGTGGACCAGCTGTTCGACAAGCCCGAGCGGCGCGAAGTGATCGACATGGTCAACTACATGTATTCCAGCCAGGCCGTGGTCGTCGGCAAGGGCAACCCCGAAGGCATCCGCAGCCTGGACGACCTCTCCGGCAAGAAGGTCGCCGTGCTCAATGGCTCGACCATCCGCACCCTGCTCGACGCCCACAACGAGAAACTGGCCAAGGCCGGCAAGCCGCCGATGAAGGTGGTGGTCTACAACACCGACACCGACGCCTTCCAGTCCCTGCGTATCCGCCAGACCGACGCCTACGGCACCACCGTGGAAACCGCCGGCTACTACCAGAGCATGGCCCCGGACCTGTTCGAGATCGGCGTGCCGGCCTTCGCACGCATCCTCACCGGCCTGGGCATCCGCAAGGAAGACAAGCAGCTCAGCGAAGCCGTCACCCAGATCATCAAGGACATGCAGGCCGACGGCAGCTACGCCGCGCTCCTGGCCAAGTGGCACATCGAAGGCGACAAACTGGACTGAGGTAACGAGACATGAACTTCAGCTGGGACGTGTTCTGGCAGTACCTGCTGCGGCCGAGCGACATCTACCTCTACGGCCTCTGGCTGACCTGCGTGATTGCCGTCAGCGCCATGCTCCTGGGCTGCGTGCTCGGGCTGCTGGCGGCGCTGATGCGCCTGTCGACCAACCCGCTACTGCAATACCCGGTGCGCTTCTACGTGTGGCTGATGCGCGGTACGCCGCTGCTGGTACAGATCGTCTTCCTCTACACCGCACTGGCTGCCGGCGGCCTCTTCCGTTTCGAGGACCTGGACCTGGGATTGTTCATCCTGCCCGGCAACATCCAGGCGGCGATCATCGCCCTGGGCCTCAACGAAGGCGCGTACATGGCCGAGATCATCCGCGCCGGCATCGGCGCGGTGGACAAGGGCCAGTACGAAGCCGGCAAATCCCTCGGCATGACCTTCCCCAGGCTGATGCGCCGCATCGTGCTGCCCCAGGCCTTCAGGGTGATCGTTCCGCCGCTGGGCAACGAGTTCAACGTGATGCTGAAGAACACCACGCTGGTCAGCGTGATCGGCGTGCAGGAACTGCTGCTGAGCACCCAGATGGTCACCTCCGCGACCTTCCGCGTGTTCGAGCTGTACCTGGTCGTGGCGATCTACTTCCTCGCCCTGACCACCCTGTGGGGCTTCTTCCAGCGCTGGCTGGAAGTGCGCTTCGGCAAATCCGACGGCCAGGCCGCCGCACCGAACCGCATGTTCGGCCGCCAGGCCATGAAACTGCTGAGGGGGCGTTGAGATGATCCCGGATATGAAAGACGTGGTGATCCAGGCCCGCGACGTGCACAAGGCCTTCGGCGAGCTGGAAATCCTCAAGGGTGTTTCCCTGGAAGTGCACCGCGGCGAAGTGGTGGTGCTGATCGGCGCCTCCGGCTCGGGCAAGACCACCTTCATCCGCTGCATGAACCACCTGGAAGACATCCAGGGCGGCAGCATCCGCGTCAACGGCGAGCTGATGGGCTACCGCGAGCGTCCCGATGGCAAGCTGGTGCGTGACTCGGAAAGCAACATCGCCCGCCGTCGCCGCGACATCGGCATGGTGTTCCAGCGCTTCAACCTGTTCCCGCACATGACCGTGCTGGAAAACATCATCGAAGCGCCGACCCAGGTGCTCGGCGTTTCCAGGGGCGAAGCGCTGGAGCAGGCGCGCCGGCTGCTCGCCCGCGTGCGCCTGTCGGACAAGGCCGAGCACTATCCCGGCCAGCTTTCCGGCGGCCAGCAGCAGCGCGTGGCCATCGCCCGCGCCCTGGCGATGAAGCCCCAGGCGATGCTCTTCGACGAACCCACCAGCGCCCTCGACCCGGAAACCGTCGGCGAAGTGCTGCAGGTGATGAAGGAGCTGGCCGACGAAGGCATGACCATGGTGGTGGTCACCCACGAAATGGGCTTCGCCCGCGAAGTGGCCGACCGCGTGGTGGTCCTGCACCAGGGCGAACTCATCGAAGAAGGCCCGCCCGCGCAGGTCTTCGGCAATCCGCACCACCCGCGTACGCGGGAATTCCTCAGCCGTGTTCTCTGACTAATGAAGAAAGGAAAGCTCATGCGTAATGGAGTTCTGCTGTTCACCCTTCTCGCCTGCGCCACCGCAGCCCAAGCCGACGACAAGCTGGTGCGCTTCTACAACTGGTCCGACTACATGGGCCCGGACACCCTGAAGAACTTCGAGAAGGACACCGGCATCAAGGTCCAGTACGACGTCTTCGACACCAACGAGATGCTCGAAGCCAAGCTGCTCTCCGGGCACTCGGGCTACGACCTGGTGGTGCCGTCCAGCCAGTTCCTCACCAAGCAGATCAACGCCGGCGTGTACCAGAAGCTCGATCGCGCCCAGTTGTCCAACTGGAAGCACCTCGACCCGCGCCTGATGAAGCGCCTGGAAGCCGCCGACCCGGGCAACCAGTACGCCGTGCCCTACATGTGGGGCACCGTGGGCATCGGCTACAACTATGACAAGGTCAAGGCCGCCCTCGGCGACAACGCGCCGCTGGATTCCTGGGACCTGATCTTCAAGCCGGAAAACCTCGCCAAGCTGCACGGCTGTGGCGTGGCCTTCCTCGACGCACCGGTGAAGATCATCCCGCAGGCGCTGCACTACCTGGGCCTGGACCCGAACAGCACGAATCCCGAGGACTACACCAAGGCCTCCGCGCTGCTGCAGAAGCTGCGCCCGTCGATCACCTACTTCAACTCCTCGAAGTACACCACCGACCTCGCCAACGGCGACATCTGCGTGGCCGTCGGCTACTCGGGCGACGTCATGCAGGCGCAGACCCGCGCCCAGGAAGCCGGCAAGAAGATCGACGTGCGCTACGTGATTCCCAAGGAAGGCGCCAACCTGTGGTTCGACATGCTCGCCATCCCGCGCGACTCGAAGAACCCCAAGGGCGCCCACGAGCTGGTGAACTACCTGCTGCGCCCGGAAGTGATCGCCCCGGTGAGCGATTACGTCGGCTACGCCAACCCCAACCCGGACGCCACACCGCTGCTCGATCCGAAAGTGCGTGACAACCCCGGCATCTACCCCAGCGACGCGGTGATCGAGAAGCTCTACGTCTCCGCCGACCTGCCGCCGAAAATCCAGCGCGTGATCACCCGCGAATGGACCCGTATCAAGACTGACCGCTGAACCGAAGAGAGTTTTCCATGCTGAGCTTCTCTGCCCACGAGTACCCCTACGCTTCCCAGCGCCAGAGCGTGTTCGCCCGTAACGGCATGGTCGCCGCCTCGCAGCCCCTGGCTGCCGAGGCCGGCATCGCCATGCTGCGTGCCGGCGGCAACGCCATCGACGCCGCCATCGCTACCGCCGCCGCGCTGACCGTGGTCGAACCCACCGGCTGCGCCATCGGCGGCGACGCCTTTGCCCTGGTCTGGGTCAAGGACCAGTTGCACGGCCTGGACGCCAGCGGCCACGCACCGGCGTCCATTTCCATCGACAAGGTGAAAGCCGCCGGCCACGACAAGATGCCCGTTCACGGCTGGCTGCCAGTCACCGTGCCGGGCATTCCCTCGGCCTGGGCCGAGCTGTCCGCACGCTTCGGCAAGCTGCCCTTCGCCGACCTTCTGCAACCGGCCATCGCCCTCGCCCGCGACGGTTTCCCGGTGTCCCCGGTGGTCGCCCACCAATGGGAAATCGCCCGCCGCGAATACCAGGAAAGCCGCGCCGCCGTGCCGGCCCTGGAAGCCTGGTTCGACACCTTTACCGTCAACGGCGAAGCGCCGCGCGCCGGCCAGCTGTTCCGCAACCCGGCCCAGGCGAAAACCCTCGCCGAGCTGGCCGAGACGAAGTGCGAAAGCTTCTACCGTGGCGCCCTCGCCCAGCGCCTGGCCGCGCACTCTGCCGCCACCGGTGGCGAGCTGAGCGCCGCTGACCTGGCCGGCTACAAGCCCAAGTGGGTAGAGCCGATCAAGACCAACTACCGCGGCTATGACGTCTGGGAAATCCCGCCGGCCGGCCAGGGCCTGATCGCCCTGATGACCCTGAACATCCTCCAGGGCTACGACTTCGACCAGCGCGACAGCCAGCTCACCTGGCACCGTCAGCTCGAAGCGATGAAGAAGGCCTACGCCGACGGCCTGCACTACATCACCGACGCCGAGCACATGCGGGTCAGCACCGCCGCGCTGCTCTCCGATGACTATGCCGCACGCCGTCGCGCCGAGATCGGCGAGCGTGCCGCCGAACCCAGGCATGGCGACCCACTCTCCAGCGGCACCGTGTACATCGCCACCGCCGACGGCGAAGGCAACATGGTCTCCTTCATCCAGAGCGCCTACCACGGCTTCGGCTCCGGCGTGGTACTGCCCGACAGTGGTATCGGCCTGCAGAACCGCGGCTCGGAATTCAGCCTCGACCCAACGCACTCCAACGCCCTGGCGCCGGGCAAGAAGACCTTCCACACCATCATCCCCGGCTTCCTCAGCAAGGATGGCGTGGCCGTCGGCCCGTTCGGCGTGATGGGCGGCTACATGCAGCCCCAGGGCCACGTGCAGATGGTGATGAACCTGGTCGACTTCGGCCTCAACCCGCAGGCTGCGCTGGACGCCCCGCGCTGGCAATGGCTGGGTGGCATGAAGGTCGGCATCGAGCAGCACGCCAACCGCGATCTCGCCTTCGGCCTGGCGCGACGCGGCCACGAGGTGGAGATTGCCTGCGACCTCACCGACTACGGCCGCGGCCAGATCATCGTCCGCGACCCGCAGACCGGCGTGCTCTGCGGCGGCACTGAACCGCGCGCGGATTCGCATATCGCGGTGTGCTGAGGAGACAGCCATGCATGCGCGTGACCTCAACCTTTCGCCACTGATACTGGGCGGCAACGTGTTCGGCTGGACGGTGGACGAAGCCATTTCTCGACGCCTGCTGGACGCGGCATTCGACGCGGGACTGAGCAGTATCGACACCGCGGATATGTACTCGGTCTGGGTACCGGGTCACGAGGGCGGCGAGTCGGAGGCCATCATCGGCCGCTGGCTCGCCAGCCAGCCGGGGCGCCGCACCGAGGTGACGCTATGCACCAAGATCGGCGCCGAACTTTCGGTACAGCGGCGCGGCCTGTCGCGCCGATGGATTCTGCAGGGAGTCGAGGACTCCCTTCGGCGCCTGCGCACCGACTACATCGACCTGTACTTCAGTCATTACCCGGATGACAGCACGCCCCACGAGGAAACCCTGCGCACCTACGAAGAGTTGATCGCCTCGGGAAAAGTGCGCGCCATCGGTGCGTCCAACTTCAGCCGAAATCAACTGGAAGCGGCCGCGGCAACTGCGCGCAGTAACGACCTCCCCGCGTACTCGGCGCTCCAAGTCCAGTACAACCTCTACGACCGCGCAGGCCACGAAACGGAAACCGCAGCCATTGCTGCCGAGCACGGCAACGTTGTGGTGACCTACTTCAGCCTCGCCTCGGGCTTTCTCACCGGCAAGTACCGCGCCACCAGCGACCTCACTGGAAGTGCTCGTGGCGAAGACCTGGAGGGCTACTTCGATGTTCGAGGGTTGAAGATTCTCGCGACGCTTGACCAGGTCGCCGAGGAAACCCAGTCGTCGCCGGCCGAGGTCGCCCTCGCCTGGCTGCGTCAACAGCCGGGCATCACCGCCCCCATCGCCAGCGCCACCAGCGAACACCAGCTAGCCAGTCTGGGGCGAGCGACCCGACTGAGCCTTTCAGACTCCCACCTGGCAATGCTCGACCTCGCCAGCGGAATATCCTGAGCAACTGTCACAAGCGCGCCTCCTTCCGGGGCTTGTGAGCAGGCCTTGGCAACCACTATCAGGAGAAGCATTCTCAAATGATGAAAGCTCCGCCATGCCCTCGGTCGACGCTCCGCTCCACGCTCCTGTCAGTGACCTCTATCAGCACCATCACGGCTGGCTGCAGGGCACGCTGCGCCGGCGCCTGGGCTGCCACGAACAGGCGGCGGACCTGGCCCAGGACACTTTCACTCGCCTGCTCGATTCACGCCGTGTGCTGGAGGCTCGCGAGCCGCGAGCCTATCTCGCCACGGTGGCCAAGGGGCAGATGATCAACTGGTTCCAGCGCCAGTCGCTGGAGCGCGCCTACCTCGAAGCCCTCGCCAGCATCCCCGAAGAGCTCGCACCCTCGCCGGAACAGCGCTACCTGGTGCTGGAAACCCTGCACGAGATCGACACCCTGCTCCCGCACCTGCCCGACCCGGTGCGCCAGGCCTTCCTGCTGGCGCAGGTCGAGGGGCTATCGCCAAGCGCCTGGGCGTATCCCTGGGATCGTGCCGAGCGCCTGATGGGGCATCTCGGCAGCCTGCCGCCCGCACTGGCCATGCCAACCCTGGGCCGTGAACGCCAGCTCGACCGCCGCCGGGCACTCAAGCAGCTTGCCCTGCTGTTGGCAAATGGCTGCTGCCCGATGGCAGCCTGCTGACGCTCAACACCGACAGTGCCGTGGACATCGCCTTCACCCCGCGCCGCGCCTGGTGCACCTGCTGCGGGGGAGATCTTCCTCGATGCGCGCGTGGACAGCCGGCCTTTCCTGGTCACGACCCGCGAAGCGCGCTTCAATGTGCGCCAGGACCAAGGGGCGACCCGCGTTGCCGTTGTCGAGGGCCGCGTCGAAGTAGTGTCGTCGCACGGAGCCGGCCAAGGGCTGGGCGCCGGGGACTCCGTGCTGCTGTCAGCACTGGGCATCACCTCGGTCGCCCCCTCGCCGGCCCCGGACGCCTGGACCCACGGCATGCTGATGGCCGACCGCATGCCCTTGCAGACGCTGCTGGTGGCGTCGCTGGTCTCCGGCGTGGTGGTCTACACGCCGTTCATGCGCAAGCTGGACTTCGCCACCGTGCGCTCCCAGCGCAGCTCGCGGCCGAAGTGGCTGGACCTGCACAACGTGCTGGGCATCGTCACCCTCGCCTGGGTGCTGGTGGTCGGCGTCACCGGGGTGATCAACACCCTGGCGCTGCCGATCCTGATGCTCTGGCAAGGTGGCCAGCTGGCGGAAATGACCGCGCCCCACAAGGACGCGCCGCCGC
>OGQD01001269.1_pt1 | contig 16806 bp, 16 predicted proteins | sample 1553091 | NCBI WGS metagenome assembly OGQD01 (sample SAMEA2580290, study PRJEB22360) | human gut metagenome | biome: human gut; feature: human-associated habitat; material: faeces | place: Denmark | collected 2008/2010
GCTGCCGCAGGCCGGTAAAGCACCGGAGCAGACGACAGCCATCGTCGATGCCTATGTCCATCGACACCTGCCGCCAGCGTATATACCCCTGCCGCCGGCAGATGCACCGCTGCTGCCGACTGCCCCCCCCGGCCCCATCCGCATCGCCTTCCTGGTCAGCGACACCCGCCGCGAAGCCGCCAGCGGACGGCTGGAGAATCTGCTCCTCCAACTTCCCCCGGCGCGTTTCCACACGCTGGTGCTGTACCACGAATCACTCTCCAGCGGCAACAAACCTGCCCAACTCAGCACCCTGCTTGCCGACACTCCGCTCGGCATCGTCCGACTCGACGACGATACCACCCTGCGCCTGCTCGACACACAGCAGATCGACGTGCTCGTCGATCTCGACGGCCTCGGCATCAATCACCGTCTGGCGCTGTTCCAGCGTGCCGCCGTGGCGCACAAGTTTTCCTGGAGCGACAGCGCCCTGCCGCTGGCCGGCGGCATTCCCTGCCTGCACGGTGCCGCGCTGTGGCCGGAAGGCAAAACGCCCGCCGGCCTCACCCTGCTCCCCGGTCTGGGCGAAATCCTCGACCTGCCGGAAATGCCGATTCTGCCTCGTCCGCCGGACCATCCCTTCACCCTCGCCTGCCTGTGTACACCTGTGCATTACAGCAGCACAAGCTGGCGCGCTTTTGCCCGCCTGCTGGCCCATCTGCCCATGGCCCGCCTGTTGGTCAACCTCGGCGAACTCGGCGCAGAAGCGCGGGCTTTCATCAGCAAATTTTTCACGCAGGAAGGCATTACCCCCGAGCGCCTCGATTTCATCCGCGCCACCGACCGCGAAACCCTGGCTGCGGCCTGGAACCAGACCGATCTCGGCCTCGCCCCGCTGCACGGCCCCGGCGACGGCGCCCTGCCGCTCGGCCTGTGGATGAACAAACCCTGGCTCGCACTGGCCAGCGATGCCACTTGGTCACGCCGCCCGGCCGCCTGGCTGCACGCGCTCGGGCTGGATAGCTGTATTGCCGCCACGCCCGACGACCTGCCCGGTCTGGCCGAATCCTTCGCCGCCGGCACAATCTCCATCCCGGATGACCTGCGCCAGCGCATCCGCGAGCAGGGCATCGGCAATCCGCAGGCCGCCGTGGCCGCCTTCGCCGCGCTGATCGAACAACATTGCCAAGGAATACGCTGATGTCGCCCCCCGATTTCTCCATCATCATGTGCAGCATCGATGCCGGCAAATTCGCCCGTATCAGCGAATCCTGGCGCCACCTGTTTCGCCAGCACTCTCACGAAATCATCGGCATCCATGACGCCACGTCGCTGGCCGAAGGCTACAACCGGGGCATCGCCCAATCGAGCGGCGGGACTCTCATCTTCTCGCACGATGACATCCTGATCCTCGACGACGATTTCCCCAACAAGATCGCCGCCCGCCTGCGCCAGTTCGACCTGCTCGGCTTCGCCGGCACCGACAAACTGATTACCGCCCCGTGGTTCGGTGCCGGTCAGCCGCACCTGCACGGCGTCGCCGGTCATGCCAGACCCGGCCAGCCGGACTGCGATCTGACCATCTACGGTGCCGCAACTTGGCCGGTCGTCGCCGGTATCCATGCCCTGGACGGGCTGTGCATGATCGCCCGCCGGGAGCTTGCCGAAACGATCCGCTTCGACGCCGGAAATTTCGACGGCTTTCACCTCTACGACCTCGATTTCAGTTTCCGCAGCTACCTTGCCGGCTACCAACTCGGCGTCTGCTGCGATATTCCGGTGCTGCACGAATCAACCGGCAACTATGCCGGCGGCAACCATACCCTTTACGCCGAGCGCTTCCTGCTCAAATACGCCGATCCACTCGGGAAATATGCTGGAGAAGAATTTGACGTCCAACGCCCCGGTCGCACCGCCTCATTCCGCGACCACCACACTCTGTTGCGCGCCTGGCAGCCGGAAATCATCACCCGTACCACCTTGGCGCTCCGGCGGGATTGCCCGAAAGGCACCTAGATCAGGTTAGCCTTGTTTTCGGTAATCGCCTTGATGACCATCAGCTTCTTTTGGTCCTCAGGCAACTGGCTGAAGCCAACGAATTCCTGGCTGCCTGAACGCAAGCCATTAAGCACATCCTGCTTGATGTCAAGGATACGGCCAGGAAACCTGCGTGCCTGGGCTTCATCGCGAATGAACACGGCAACGAAATCGTTCCACAGGTCTTCGATCTGAGTACTGGTATAGGATTCGAGCAACAACGGATTCATACCGTTACGCTTCGCCCAACTTATCAGAGCATTGCCGCTATCCGGATAGAAACGCCAGCAATCCACCGGATAACGGTGAAAAGGGCCATTGGAAGGTACGTTCAGGTAGAACAGACCGCCTGGCTTGAGGATACGCATAATCTCAAGGAACAATACCCAGAACAGTTCCGAATGCTCGAAACAGGAGCTGGACAACACGATATCCACCGATGCGGTCGGAAAAGGCAGAACGTAAGGGTCCTCAAGCACCACATCAACGCCCTTGCCGGAAACGAAATCGACGCCGGTATAAGTGAATCCGGACGGACAACACCCGCGCAGACTGCCGTTCACATCCTGCGCTCCGATATCAACCACCTGCGTTGCGCCGGGGACAAAACCACTGGCATAGACCTCGAAGAACTGCTGGCAATTGGCAAGAGCGGTCAGATGCATGGCGGGCTTCTCCAGAAATGGGAAAGTATAGGCTAGGTAGCGCGCGCAAAAGTAACAGGAACACCGGGCCGATAATATCCTCAACGATAAGTATTCAGTGGGCGCTGAATTGCGCCGCATCAGCAGCGGCAAGCCACACGCGCCGTTGCCACAGCGGCCATTGACGGAACGCGCCGCCGCATGCCCGGCCAGACAGCAAACCCGGAGGGTGAGTTAGCACACCAATCCGTGCCTCGCGCAGTGGCCGCCCCCCAGTCTACCCGGCGCGCTCCTCCCCGCCCTGTGCGCACCATTTCTGCCACATTTCCCGGAACGCCTTTTCCAGATTCCGCGCCATTCTCGGCGCGTCCAGCAGCGGGCTGGCCTGCATGCGTTCGCGCAGATTGGCGCGCAGCCTTTTCAAACGCTCGCGGTCATTGGCCAGTGCCACGGCCAAGTCGACATAGGCGTCCTCACTTTCCACCACCAGTTCCGCCAGACCGACGTTTTCCAGAATCGGCTTGCCCATGCGTGACACCAACATATCGCCCGGCCAGGTGATGAAAGGTACGCCCATCCAGATCGAGTCGTAGCCGGTGGTGCCGCCGTTGAAGGGGAAGGGGTCGAAACACAGATCGACTTCGTTATAGGTATCGAAATAGGTGTTGGTTTCCACCATGCCCATGATTTCCAGCCGCTCCGGCGCGATGCCGTGGCGAGCGAACTGGCCGTGGACGTACTCGATCATCGTGCCGTCGTTGCCGCCCCTGGCAATCAGCAGCAGGCGAGTGTCCGGCGCGGCCAGCAGAATTTTGCTCCACAGGCGGATCGCGCCCTGGCTGACTTTGCGGAAACCGTTGAGGCAAGCAAAGGTAAACGGTTGCTGCAAGCGCTCGCAGGGCAGGCCGGGCAGCACGGGCCGGTCGGGAATCGCCCGCACGCCGTAGCAGTCGGGCAGCGGCCACGGCGTTTCGGTGCACCAGTCGCCTTTTTCCAGCACCGGGTCGGGCGGAATCAGGATGTAATCCATCGCCGTCATGCCGCTGGTGCCCGGATAACCCAGCCAGGTTGCCTGAATCGGCGCCGGTTTGCGAGCAACGGCCAGCAGGCGGTGGCCTTCGGTGTTGCCGTTGAGGTCAATGAGAATGTCGATTTCGTCGGCCCGGATCAATTTCGCCAGCGCCTCGTCACCCAGCCCGATCACCTCGCGCCAGCAGTCGGCCATGTCCTTGGCCATCGCAGTCACCGAATCGGCGGCCCGCGAGTTGTAATAAAAGAAATTCTCCACCTGCGTGCCGTCAAACTCGCGGATAAAAGGCAGCACGAAAGTCGCGACTGGGTGGCTGCGCATGTCCGAAGTCAGCCAGCCGATGCGCAGACGCCGCGCCGGGTTGCGATCGCGGCCGGCGAAATCGTCCTGGCGCAGCAGCGGCAGGCACAGCTTGCGGTCGAACTCGCGGGCGATGTCGACAATGTCGGTGACTTTGGTTTCCGTCGAATGCACCAGTGCCCACAAGAGATTGGTGTACACCTTGCCCCCGCCCTCGGGGTCCGCCGCCAGCGCCCGCTTGTAACACGCCAGCGCCTCCTCGTTGCGCGCCTGGTCGGAATACCAGCCGCCCAGATTGACCAGGGCGTTGGCGTGGTGAGGGTCTTGCTCGAGTATCTTTTCCGCCGCTTGCCGGGCTTTTTCGAGCAGGCCGAGCTTGCCGTAGACAACGATCAGCGTGTTCCAGGCATTGAGGTTGCCCGGCTGCCGCTCGACCGCCATTTCCAGATTCTCGCGGGCAGCATCGAGCTGACCGCGGGTCGTAAACAGGAAGCCGAGGTTTTCCAGAATCCAGTCCTCGGGCAAACCCATCTCATGCGCCCGTGTCATCGCATCCACCGCCGCCTCGGCGTCGCCGCTCTGTACCAGCGCCAAGGCAAGCTTGGCCTGGAGCAAGGCATCGCCGGGCGCAAGGCGCGCCGCCGCCCGGTAAAAATCTGCCGCCTCGCGGAAATTGCAGTGCAGCAGCGCCACTTCGCCGGCCAGGCCGAGCGTCGGCACCTGGTTCGGGGCCAGCTCGAACAGCTTTTTCAGGCAGCGTTCGGTTTCCGGCAATAATTTCCGCTGCAGATAAAGATGCCCGAGCGACAGCCAGGCATCGGCATATTTCGGGGCCAGCACGGTGGCTTTTTTCAGCGCCGCCAGCGCCGCGTCGAGTTCGCCCTGCTCCTGACAGGCCAGACCGAGCAAACACCAATGCCCGGCCCCGGCCCCCGGCAGCGCCACCAGATCCTTCAGCACGGCGCGTGCCTTATGCCAGTCACCGGCTTTCACATGCGCGCCGCTGAGGCTGGCCAGCACGCCGAGGTCTTTCGGCGCGCGCCTCCGCGCCTGCGTCAGCACTTCGACTCCCTCCCTGACCAGGCCGATTCTCCCGTACAACTCGCCCAGCCTTTGCAGATAAGGCACGGTATCCGGGGCAAGCTGCACGGCGTGTTCGAGAAACGGCACCGCCGTATCGATCTGGCCGATGCCGAGCGCCACCTCTCCCAGGCCGAACCAGGCCCGGTGCGCTTGCGGCTGCCCGGTGACGATTGCCTCGAACAGCGCCCCGGCCTGCTCGTAGTCCTGCCTGTTCAGCGCCTTTTCCGCCTGCGCCAACCGCTGCTTGATCGTATTGCTCATGGTGTACCCCCGTTTCATCCCTGTCTGTTCCGGCCTGTCCCGCGCCTCAGGCGGGGGAGTTTAATCGGATTTATCCGCCGCTACACCGACACGCACTACGGCACACGCACTGACCCGCATCAGCAAGCCATACAAAAATGGCACGTATCATGCTTAACATAACCCAGGTTCATGGCGGCAAGCACTCCGGGCTGGCCACCGTCGTCGATTCAATTTCTTCGTGGGAGATTCATCATGGCGCAGGTCATCAACACCAACGTCGCTTCACTGAACGCACAGCGTAACCTGAACACGTCCCAGGGTTCGCTCAACACCGCCTTGCAGCGCCTGTCCTCCGGCCTGCGCGTCAATAGTTCCAAGGACGATGCCGCCGGTCTGGCCATTGCCGAACGCATGACTTCCCAATCGCGCGGCATGATCGTCGCCATGCGCAACGCCAACGACGGCATCTCCGCCGCGCAAACCGCCGAAGCTGGCCTGGCGACCGTCGCCGGCCATCTCCAGCGCATGCGCGAACTGGCCGTCCAGGCCGCCTCCGGGCAATACGACTCCGACAACCGTGGCGCGCTGGACAAGGAATACCAGCAACTCGCCTCGGAAATCGAGCGCGCCGTCAATGCCACCAATTTCAACGGCCAGAAACTGCTCTCATCCGATTCCGATTTCGCCGCCGGCGTCACCTTCCAGGTCGGCTCGACGACGACCGCCGAATCGCAGATCAACGTCAGCATCGGCTCCGTCGGCATCACTGCCGGTGACATCAGCACCTCGGGCAACGCCGTCACCGCGATGGCCACGCTCGACACCGCCATCCAGGCCATTTCCAATTCGCGCGCCGACCTCGGTGCCGTGCAGAACCGCTTCGAGGGTGTGCTCTCTCAGCTTGCCGCCGCCAACGAAAGCACCGAAGCCTCGCGCAGCCGCATCATGGATGCCGACTACGCCGCCGAAACCGCCCACCTGGCCCGCGCCCAGATTCTGCAACAGGCCGGCACGGCCATGCTGGCCCAGGCCAACGCCCTGCCGCAAAACGTGCTGCGCCTGCTCCAGGGCTGAAGCCCCAGGCATCGCCACCGGCCCCGCGCCCGCATGCTTGCCGGGTGCGGGGCTTTTGCGTTTTCGCTGCGCTCTTGCCACATTCTCGTTATTCACCTGGGCCGCAGCGCGCCATTAACAAAACCCTACAAAAAGAACTAAAGAAAATTGCCCGGGCACCGTAAAAGTAACCAAGCGGACATGGCGCAGCACTCAACCCAGGTCTGGCTTTCCGACCAACTTGTAATCAAGGAGTAGAAAAATGGCCTCCGTCATCAACACCAACGTTCCTTCCCTGAACGCACAACGCAACCTCACCACCTCGCAGAATTCGCTCAACACCGCCCTGCAACGCCTGTCCTCCGGCCTGCGCATCAACAGCGCCAAGGACGACGCCGCCGGTCTGGCGATTGCCGAAAAGATGAACTCGCAATCGCGTGGCATGACCGTTGCCATGCGCAACGCCAACGACGGTATCTCCGCCGCACAAACTGCCGAAGCCGGCTTGGCGACTGTCACCGGTCACCTGCAACGGATGCGTGAAATCGCCGTGCAATCGGCCTCGGGTCAGTTCGATTCCAGCAACCGTGGCGCACTGGACAAGGAATATCAACAGCTCGCCTCGGAAATCACCCGCGCCCTCGATGCCACCAACTTCAACGGCACAAAACTGCTGGACGGCAATTTCACCACCACCTTCCAGGTCGGCGCAACGACGTCGAGCGAGTCGCAAATCGCCGTCAGCATCGGTTCGGTTGCCCTTACCGCAGGCGATATTTCGACTTCCGGCACCGCGCTCACCGCAATGGCTGCTCTGGATACCGCCATCCAGGCCGTCGGCAACAGCCGCGCCGACCTCGGTGCTGTCCAGAACCGTTTTGAAGGCGTGTTGAGCCAGTTGTCCGCAGCCAAGGAAAACACCGAAGCCGCGCGCAGCCGGATCATGGACACCGACTACGCCGCTGAAACCGCCAACCTGGCCAAGCAGCAGATTCTGCAACAAGCCGGCACGGCCATGCTGGCCCAGGCCAACGCGCTGCCGCAGAACGTGCTCTCGCTGTTGCGTGGTTAAAGTTTCGCTCCTGCGCTTGCAGCGACATAGTCTCAGCATCATCTGAAGCCTGAGCGGGTGTGGTGGCGAAAAGCCGCCACACCCTTTGGCGCTTTCGGGGCAACCCGGTTTACTAAGGCTCGCCTCGATCACACAGGAGATAAACATGGACATCAACAGCATCGGCTCGATGACGCGTTTGCCGGGAATTTCCCCGACGCCGCCGGCACAGGGAACCGCCCCCGGCACCGCCAGGGAAAATTTTGCCGCCGCCGGCAATACCCAGAGCGCCCAGCAGGTCGCCGCTCCCGACCAGCTCAAGCCGGCCAATACAGATTCGCAGAATGACGCCAGGCAGGATCAGCGGCAAAATTTGCAGAGCAGCATCGACGCGCTCAACGAGTTCATCAAACCGCAAAACACCTCGCTGGAGTTTTCGATCGATGACGAAAGTGGTACCGTAGTGGTCAAAGTGACCGACAAGGAAACCAAGGAAGTCATCAAACAATTCCCGTCGGAAGAAGCCCTTGAACTCGCCAAGGCGCTGGACAAGCTCAAAGGTTTGCTTGTTCAGCAAAAAGTTTGACCCCGGCAGGAAATCCGCAGCACTCAGCAAGTAAAGGAAGGAAAACATCATGGCAACCATCACTTCTCTCGGCGCCGGTTCCGGCATGGATCTCGAAGGTCTGGTCACGAGCCTGATGGCGGTCGAAAAGCGCCCGCTCACCCAGTTGCAGAAGCAGACCTCTTCGTACAACACGAAAATTTCTTCCCTGGGCAAGCTGAGCAGTTCCCTGAGCGCCTTGCAGACGGCAGCAAAGAATCTCCAGCCGGCAACCCTGCAAAGCCCGCTCGACAAATTCGCCAAATACGAAGCCAGCCTGACCAAAACCGCCAGCGGCGGTGAAATCGGCACGGTGACGGCAGACACGGGCGCGGTCGCCGGCAGCTACAAGCTCAACGTCACCCAACTCGCGCAGGGGCAGAAAATCACCTCCGGCGCGCTCGACAACATCGGCACCGGCACCCTGAACATCACCGTCGATGGCAAGACGACGGCGATCGAGATCACCAGTGAAAACAACACCCCCGAAGGGCTGCGCAACGCCATCAACCAGGCCAAGCTCGGCATCAGCGCCACGGTCGTCAATGGCAGCGACGGGCCGCGCCTGATGCTCTCCGGCGAGGAAGGCGCCAGCAAGGCATTCTCCCTGAGCGGTGTCGCCGGTCTGGAATACGATGCCAGCGCCAACAGCGGCAGTTTCACCCGTGCCCAGGCCGCCCAGAATGCCGCCTTCACGGTCGATGGCATCGCTGCCAGCAGCACCAGCAACAAAGTGACCGGCGTCGTCGAGGGCGTCACCCTCAACCTGACCGGCACCGGCGAGTCCACCCTGAACGTCAAGCAGGACAACACCACCAACCTGAAGAAGTCGCTGGAAGAATTCGTCACGGCCTACAACAATGCCGTCGGCAGCATGGCCAGCATGGGCAGCTATAACGCCGACACCAAGGTAGCGGGCGAACTGCAAGGCAACACCATCCTGCGCAACGCCCAGCAAACCCTGAGCAAGCTGGTTTTCGACACCACCTCGACCACTGACGGCGTCAGCCAGCGGCTGGCCGATCTCGGCATTTCCTTCAAGGGCAGCGACGGCAAACTGACGCTGGACGCCGACAAACTGGCCGCCGCCATCGACAAGAACCCGGAGGCTGTTGCCAATCTTGCCTCGTCCGTGGGTGACGCCTTCAACACGGCAATGGATCGCATCGTCGGCACGGGCGGCCAGATCCAGAACAGCACCGATGCCATGCGCCTAACTGTCAAGGATCTGGAAAGCCGTCAGGAGGCGTTAAGCCTGCGCCTGGAAGGGATCGAGAAACGCTATCGCACCCAGTTTTCCGCACTGGATACCCTGATGAGCAGCATGAGTTCGATCAGCAGTTATCTCACGCAGAATCTGCCAAAAATCTCCGCCAGCTAAGTAACATTCAGCAAACACGATAAGCGACCACGATGTTTTCCAGCCGCAGCTACAGCCCAGCCGGCACCTACGCCGAGCTGGGCCGCGATTCCGACGTACGATCAGCCGACCCACATCGGCTGATCGTTTTATTGTTTGAAGGGGCCGAAAGCGCCATCTCCATCGCCCGTGTGCACGCCGAGCAAGGCAATGTGGCCGAGCGCGGCACCCATCTCTCCAAGGCCATCGACATCATCGCCAACGGACTGAAAGCGAGCCTGGATCAGCAGCAGGGCGGCGAACTGGCGGTCCGGCTGGCGGCGCTCTACGACTACATGGTGTCGCGCCTGTTGTGGGCCAACATGAAGAACGACATCCCGACCATGGACGAAGTGCGTAGCCTGCTCACCGAAATCCACGACGCCTGGAACCAGATCGAACCCGGCAAACGGCAGCAGGCGCGATGAGCGAGCGCACGCCTTTCCAGTCTTTCGCCTTGGTTGCCGGAGAAATGCGCAAACACGGCGAAGCCGGCAACTGGGAAAAAGCCGCCGAAATCGCAGCGCAGATGAACGCCCTGCTGCACAACGGCCAGTTGCCTGCCGCGCAGATTGCGGATCGCGCCGCCATCGAAGCCGCGCTGGTCGACATCGCGGCCCTCACCGAGCGCGCCGGCCCGCTCAAGGACGACATTGGCCGCCTCTTGGCCGCCTTCGGCGAAACGCCGTAACCTCTTTACCCTTCCCTCCCCATGATTCCCGCCGACCTTGCCAGCACGTTGCGGGCGGTGATCCCGGAGCAAAAACCGGCCCAGCCGCAGCCGACCCAGCCGGTTGCACCCGCGCCCCGCGTTGCCGACGTTCTCAGCAACCTAGTGCCCGGCCAGCGCGTTCTGGCCGAAGTGCAGGCTATGCTGCCCAATGGCAGTTACCGCGCCCTGGTGGCGCAGCGCGAAGTCACGCTGTCGCTTCCCTTCGCCGCCAAGGCCGGCGACAGCATGGAACTGGAAGTCACCGAAACCAACGGCAAGCTGACGCTCGCCTTCGTCACCAACCGGGGCGAAGCGCAGGCCAAAGACCCCTCCGTTCCCACCACTTTCAGCAACACCGGCAAACTGATCGGCGACTTGATGAAAGGCGTCGATGGCGAAGGCGGCCGCCGCCCGGCCCCGGCGGCGCTCAATGGCAATCAGGCGCTGCTGGAACAAGGCCCGAAAAGCGGTGCCGATTTTGCGCCGCTGCTCAAACAGGCGCTCACACAAAGCGGCATGTTCTACGAAGCGCACCAGGCACGCTGGGTGGCGGGGCAATTGCCCACCGAGCAACTGCGGCAGGAGCCGCAGGGCAGATTGCCGGCGGAAAACGCCGCCCAGGGACAGCAGGCAGCCAGCGCGCAGAACGCCCAGTCCGGACGCGAAGCGCCCGCAGCACAACAAGCAGCGCAGAACGCCTCCGGCATCCCGCGTGAAATCACGCCGCTGGTACAGCAGCAACTCGACGGCCTCGCCAATCAGAATTACGCTTGGCAAGGCCAGATCTGGCCCGGCCAGCAGATGTGGTGGGAAATCGGCGAAGACCCGGAAAACGGCCAGCAGAACGCGGACGGCGAGCAGAAGCACTGGCGCACCCGCCTCAAACTGGCGCTGCCGCGCCTGGGCGGCGTCGATGCCCAACTGCATCTGCAACCGGATGGCGGCATCGCCATCCGCATCCAGGCGGACTCGGACGCCAGCGAAAACCAGTTGCGCCAATCCAGCCCCGCGCTGCAGGCGCAAATGGAAGCGGCGGGCCTGACAATCCAGCAGATTCTGATCGAACATGCCCCCGCCGAAATCGAATGACGCAGCGCGCCAGGCGATTGCGCTCACCTATCAGCAAACCGACGCCGCGCCGCGCGTGGTGGCCAAGGGGCGCGGGCAGATCGCCGAGCAAATCATCGCCAAAGCCAGGGAACACGGCGTTTACGTGCATGAATCGCCGGAACTGGTCGCGCTGTTAAGCCAGGTCGATATTGACGAACACATCCCTCCCCAGTTATACATGGCAGTTGCCGAGCTGCTGGCTTGGCTCTACCGTCTGGAACAAGGGGACATCACCGAGGCCCCGATCTGAATCATGAGCGCCATGTCCGAGCTTCCCGAACCCACGCTGCACCCCGTTTTTGAAATCGACCAGCCCAGCCGCTACGGTCGCTACCTCATCAGCAATCCGCGCGAGATCGTCTGGCACCTCAAGCTGCTCAAGGATCAGCGCAATTTCATCACGCTCTACCCCAGCCACCTCAACCAGTTTTTCCTGACTTCCATCGTCAGCGTGAACGAGAAGGCTGGCGAGTTGATACTGGACGCCCCCGGGCTGCCGGAATTGATGGAAAGCGCGCTCAAATCCAGCAGCTCCACGCTGACCACCAGCATGGACAGGGTGAAGGTGCAGATCCGCCTCGGAATCTTGCAGCAGACCCGTTACGAAAACAGCCCGGCGCTCCTCGCCCGCCTGCCGGAAACCATGCTGCGCCTGCAACGGCGCGAGTTTTTCCGCATCGACACGCCGCGCATCCAGCCCTTGCGCTGCAAACTCGTCAAACACCACGAGGGGAAAGAAAGCGAAGTGTTCGATTTTCCGCTGCTCGACATCAGCGGCGGCGGCCTGTGCCTGAGCGGCCCGGCAGATGCGGCAGACCATTTCTCCCTGGGCGAACTGTTCACCGATTGCCGCCTGGAAATCCCGGATGAAAGCGTGATTTCCGTCAATCTGCGCGTGCGCGAAGTCTCGCGCCTGGAAACCGCCAACGGCCAGATACAACTGCGTCTGGGCTGCGAATACGTCAACCTGCCCAGTGCCCGGCAAAATCTGATCGAGCGCTACATCACCCGTCTGGAAAGATCGCGTAAAGCGCAGGCCGACCTGATCTAAGCCATCATTCCAAATAGACACAAAGCCCTGACCCTTGCAGGCCAAGCCGTATTCACATGCAAGAAAGCAGCATTCAGTTTCAGCACTTCTGGATCGATCTCATCCTCGGTCTGATCATGATCTACATCCTGATCGACACGCCTCTGGAACAAGCAGTCGTGGGCATTGCCGTCCTGACGGTCTTTGTTTTTTTCAGCCGGACGATACAGCAATCCCGCCGCACATCCCTGCAGCGGGCCGAAGCGCGCAAACGCAAGGAAGCGGCAGAGGCCGAACGCCTCGCCGCCATTGCAGCCAGAAAAGAAGCCCTGCGCCGCGCGCAGGAAGAAGCATCGAAGAAATATCTTTGAATTATCGGCGCGTTGCAGATACAACGCGTGGATGCAACATGCGGCATCAAACCTGCATGTTCATCATTTCCTGATACGCCGTTACCAGCTTGTTGCGCACCTGGACCATTTCCTGAAAGGACACGCTGGCCGTCTGCAGGGCAACCATCACCTCGTGCAGATTCTGGCTGTTGTCACCGGCTGCGAGTTTTTCCGCCATCTGCGTTGCCGATTGCTGCGTCGCATTGACCTTGTCGATCGAGCCCTTGAGGACACTGGCAAAATCCGCCGACCCTTCCGCCAGCGGTGTTTCCGGTGTTTTGCCGGAGGCCTGCGCAGCGGTGGTGCGCAGCACGCTCAGCATTTGTTCGATTCCTTTGGTGTCCATCACATACTCCTTCAACTCGCCTGACTCAAGCAATAAACAGGCCAGTTCAAATCCTTCTCAAATTCATCTCGCCAAGGCAATCATTCCCGGAAAAAACCCGCTTCCCGATACTCTTGCAGTTTATACCTTAATTTGCGCACCGAAATCCCCAGGCGCTCGACCGCCAGTTTGCGCGAGCCGCCGACCTCGGCCAGCACTTTCAAAATGTGCTCGCGCTCGATGTCCTTCACGTTTCCGGGTTCAGCCGCCGGCGCTGCGCCTTGCTCCTCCGTATTTCGGGCGGGTGCCGATGCGGCCCGAGGCTGCGGTGCCGGTACATCCGGCACCTCTGGCGTTTCAGTTTCGCCCATCGGCAGATTCAGGTGTCCGGCTTCGATCTTTTCCCCGGGTGCCAGAATCAGGGCGCGCTGCATGACGTTTTCCAGCTCGCGCACATTGCCCGGCCAGACGTAACGAGTGAGCGCACACTCCGCCGCCTCGCTCAACACCATGCCGCTGCGCCCGAAACGCACCCCGTGCTCGACCATGAAATGCCGGGCAATCGGCAAAATATCCAGGGGCCGTTCGCGCAGCGACGGAATGGCCACCGGAAACACGTTCAGCCGGTAAAACAAATCTTCGCGGAACACGCCACGCGCCACCGCCTCCTGCATTTCCCGGTTGGAGGTCGCAATGATGCGGATGTCGAGCGCCACCGGCTTCTTGCCACCGACCCGCTCGACCTCACGCTCCTGCAACACGCGCAGCAGCTTGGCCTGCAGTCCGAGCGGCATTTCGGTGACTTCGTCGAGCAGCAGGGTGCCGTTCTGCGCCTGCTCGAACTTGCCTGGCTGCGCCTGCTGCGCGCCGGTAAAAGCCCCTTTTTCGTAACCAAACAGTGTCGCTTCCAGCAGGCTGTCGGGAATCGCCGCGCAGTTGATCGCCACGAACGGCCCCTTGCTGCGCGCCGAGTTCTGGTGAATGAAGCGAGCAACCACTTCCTTGCCAACGCCAGATTCTCCGGTCAGCAGCACCGTCGCATCGGTCTGCGCCACGCGCCGGGCCATGGCGAACATGTCGCGGCTGGCACCGTCTTCGGCAATCACCCCTTGCTCTTCGGCGCGTGCCGCCAGTTCGTATTTGCCGATGTAACCGAGCAAAGCCTGCGGCTCGAACGGCTTGAGCAGGAAATCGCAGGCGCCGCTGCGCATGGCATCGACCGCCTTTTCGACTTCGGCGTAGGCCGTCATCAACACCACCGGCAAATGCGGCAGGCGCTGGCGGATTTCTTTCAGCAAGGTGATGCCGTCCATGGGCATCATGCGCACATCGCTGACCACGATGGAAAACGCCTGCTTGGCCAGCACGTCCAGGGCCGCCTCACCGCCTTCGACCGCCACATAGGCACGCCCAGCCAGTTCCAGCGTGTCGCCGATGGCTTCCCGCAGGCAGGGATCATCCTCCACCACGAGAACCGGGAGTACGTGTTCGCTCATTGCCTTCTCTTTCACTCGCTTTGCCCTGCGCCAACCGGCAGGATCATGACAAATTCGGCCCCTGTCGTGCCCTTTGCGCCCCTTGCAACGGCATCTTTCGACGGCGGAGAGAGTTCGATCGTACCACCATGGGCACGTGCCACGCCGCGCGCAATGGCCAGCCCCAGGCCCGTTCCCTGGCCCTTGGTGGTAAAGAAAGGCTCGAAAATACGTTCCCGTTTTTCCTCCGGCACCCCGGAGCCGCTGTCGCGCACCGTAAACATCACGGTTTCCGGGCAGATTTTGCCGCCCAGGTAAATTTTGCCGCCTGCCGGCGTGGCCTGCAGCGCGTTTTCCAGAAGATTCACCAGCGCACCGGCCAGGGCTTTGCGGCTGCCCACGATTTCGCTTGCCGCGCAGGCATCCTCAAGCACGAATTCGACGCCTTGGGCGCGCATCAGGGGCTCCATGGTCTGGCCCACCTCGGCGAGCAAATCGCTCGCCGGCAGCACGTCCCGGCCAATGCTTTCGCCCCGGGCATAGAGCAGCACGTCCTGAATCAGGCGCTCCAGGCGCTTCAACTGGCTGCTCGCCTTTTCTGAAAATTTCAGGCGCGCCGCGTCATTCATTGCCGGCTGCCCGAGGTTAGCGGTATACAAAAGTGCCGCCGCCAGCGGCGTGCGCAACTGGTGGGCGAGCGAGGCGGCCATTTCGCCCATCGCCGCCAGCCGCTGGCTGCGTCCCAGTTCTTCCTTCATCCGCTGCGCCGCCGTGATGTCATGGATCACGAGAATCTTGCCATCCCCCGAGGCCAGCACGCTTTCCGCCATCGAGAGGTGGCGCTCGCCCAGGCGCCACTCGCCGGCCGTCAGCGTCGGTTCGAGAAAACGCCCGACCACATCCCCCCAATGCGCCCCCAGCACGGCGGAACCGAACATCGTCAGCGCCGCCGGATTGAGCGCCGTCACCCGCGCCAGCGCGTCGAGCAGAATCACCCCTGCCGGCAAGGCGTCGAGCAGCGAAGACAGGCGCTCGGAAAGCGCTTCCTTTTCCCGGTACTGGCGGCGCAACTCACCGTTGGCCACCGCCAGTTCCTCGGTCAGCGACGCCACCTTGCCCTGCAAAGCCTCATAGGCCCGCGTCAGATCAGCCGACACCTGATTGAACATGGCAAAGGCACGCTGCAATTCGGCGGCCTTGTCCGGATGTTGCGGGTCGAGCAGCAGTTGGGAAGGCAATTCTGTCATTTAAAATAGGCCAAACAGGTGAAAGCGGGATGCCGATTAGTGAAATGGGCGTCGGTAATAGTAGAATAATTCTAGGAAAGTTTGGCTTCGCAATTGATTCTTCTGATTTTCTCTCCAATTCCCTGACCCTTCCCTCCTTTTTCACCCTTGATCTGAGCACGCATGGCCGTCAGCACTGAAACCACTGCAGGAAGCATCCCCCCGGAAAATCCGGCGGCCCGCCTGCGTGAGGCTTTCAACCGTCTGAACGGCCAGCAGCGCATCGGCCTCATCGTCGCCATCGCCGCCATCGTTGCGGTCGTCGTCGGCTCCATCCTGTGGAGCCGCCAGCCCGATTTCAAAGTGCTGTTTTCCAATCTCGGCGAAAAAGACGGCGGCAGCATCATTGCCGTGCTCGAAAAACAGAATACGCCGTACAAACTCTCTCCGAGCGGTGCCATCATGGTGCATGCCGATCAGGTGCATCAGGTGCGCCTGAAACTTGCGGCGCAAGGCTTGCCACATGGCGGCATGGTCGGTTTCGAGCTGATGGAGAACCAGAAATTCGGCATCAGCCAGTTTGCCGAGCAGGTGAATTACCAGCGCGGCCTGGAAGGTGAGTTGGCGCGCACCATCATGTCGATCGGCGCGGTGCAGGCGGCGCGCGTGCATCTGGCCATCCCCAAACCCAGCGTCTTCGTGCGCGAGGAACTGAAACCCACCGCCTCCGTGATGCTCAGTCTCTACCCCGGACGGGCCCTGGATGCGGCGCAGGTGGCCGGCATCACCCACCTCATTTCCTCCAGCGTGCCGCAATTGCAGGCGGGCAACGTCAGCATCCTCGACCAGAACGGCAGCCTGCTTTCCTCGCTGAAGAACAAGCTCACCGAGGCCGGCCTGGACGCCACCCAGATCAAGTACGTGCGCGAAATCGAAAACGGCATCAGCACGCGCATCGAGCAAATTCTCAAACCGATGCTGGGTTCGGACAATTTCAAGGTGCAGGTCGCCGCCGACGTCGATTTTTCGCAAAGCGAGCAGACCGCCGAAACCTTCCGCCCCAACAACACGCCGGAAGCCAGCGCCATCCGCAGCCGGCAGAACAGCGAAACC
>OGQD01001271.1_pt1 | contig 16793 bp, 15 predicted proteins | sample 1553091 | NCBI WGS metagenome assembly OGQD01 (sample SAMEA2580290, study PRJEB22360) | human gut metagenome | biome: human gut; feature: human-associated habitat; material: faeces | place: Denmark | collected 2008/2010
GTAACCGCCAGGAGGATCGAAAGGCCGGCCGGAGGCCCGCCAGTGGCTGCTGGATATCCAGCGCTACGAGCACGATGGACTCCGGGTGTGTGCTGCTATCTTGAGAATGCGATGAAGTGTGAAAAAACCGTCAAAGGCGCTTAAGTTCCATTTAAGCCAGTTAGGCTAGAGTGCTGTTCGCGAAAGGAGAGCACATGCGCATTCTGTTGGTTGAAGACAATCGGGACATTCTGGCCAATATGGCCGACTACCTGGGCCTGAAGGGCTACACGGTGGATTGCGCCCAGGACGGCCTGTCCGGATTGCACCTGGCGGCGACCTCCCATTACGACCTGATCGTACTGGACGTCATGCTGCCGGGGTTGGACGGTTTCACACTGTGCCGTCGGCTGCGCGAAGACGCGCGCCGCGACACGCCGGTGATCATGCTCACCGCCCGTGACCAGTTGGACGACCGCCTGCAGGGCTTCCGCTCGGGCGCCGACGATTACCTGCTCAAGCCCTTCGCGCTGTCCGAGCTGGCCGCTCGCATCGAAGCGGTGCTGCGCCGCAGCCAGGGTGGTGGTCGTCGCGAGTTGCAGGTCGCCGATCTGAGCTACAACCTCGATACCCTCGAAGTGAACCGTGCCGGCAAACCGCTGAAACTCAATCCCATCGGTCTCAAGCTGCTGGCGGTGCTGATGCAGAAGAGCCCGCACGTCGTGCGACGCGATGTGCTCGAGGAAGCCGTCTGGGGCGACGACTGCCCGGACAGCGACAGCCTTCGCAGCCACGTGCACCAGCTTCGCCAAGTGATCGACAAGCCCTTCGCATCCTCCCTGCTGCATACGGTCCACGGTGTCGGCTACAAGCTGGCAGAGGAAACGCATGGAGTATAAGCAGAGCCTTTCCCGCCGGATTGTCTTTGCCTTCGTACTCATGACCGCCGCCGTCGGCGGCCTGTTCTCGGTGGGAATCGTCGGCGTCGTTCACATCGTCGAGGAGCGCCTGATTTCCCGCGACCTGGGTGGCGAACTGGATCGCATCATCAATGAGGACCTGGGCAACGGCCAGGCTCCCAAGCTCGATCCGGGCATGCGTTTCTTCATCAGCGACGGCGTGGGCGTCTACGCCATGCCACCGGCACTGCGTCGGCTGGATGAGGGGTTCCACGAAGTCTTCGATGGGGAGTTGTCCTTCCATGCGCTGGCGCGCGATGTCGATGGTCGCCGCTTCGTCCTGCTGCAGGACCAGAGCGACTTCGAAGCACGCGAGCAGATTCTCTACGCGGCCGTGGTCACCGGCTATGTCCTGAGCCTGGCTTTGTCCGGGGTCCTGGGCTGGCTGCTGGCGCGCAAGGTCATGGAGCCGGTTGCACGCCTGGCGCGGCAGGTCCGGCATCGCGACCAGTTGCTCGAGCTGGCGCCGCCCATGTCGCCGGATTACGCCAACGACGAAGTGGGTGAGCTGGCGGCGGCTTTCGATTACGCCATGGGGCGGCTGCACGACGTGCTGACTCGGGAAAAGCTCTTCACCAGCGATGTCAGTCATGAATTGCGTACGCCACTGATGGTGATCGCCACCAGCTGCGAGCTGTTGGCAGAGGAGCCGGGGCTCAGCGCGCGGGCTCGTGCTCAACTGGCGCGCATGAACAGTGCCTGCGAGGAAATGCGCGATCTGGTGCAGACCTTCCTCATGCTGGCCAGGGCCCAGCGCAAGGACATGGCCATCGTTTCGCAGGCCGGGCTGCGGCAGATCGGGGATGAATTGGTAGCGCAGTGGCGTGGCCCGATCGAAGCGAAAGGTTTGACGCTGGTATACGAGGCGAACCAGGAGATGCCCGGGCAATTCAACGCGCCGTTCCTGCGCTCGGTGATGAGCAATTTATTGCGCAATGCCATGCATTACACCGAAAGCGGCAGCATCCGCTTACAACTTGGGCCTAACGGATTCTGGGTCGAAGACACCGGCGCCGGTATCCCGGAAGAACAGCGAGAACGGGTCTTCCAACCGTTCGTTCGAGGCCAGAACCCGCGTGGTGAGGGGCTTGGGCTCGGGTTGTCGCTGGTCAAGCGGATCTGCGCCTCCGAAGGCTGGGACGTCACGCTGCGTCCCGCGGAACCCCACGGCTGCCGCTTCGAAGTTCGCCTAGCCGTAGTTTGACAAAATCTTCACAAGTGCGTGACCCGGCTGTGACAGGCTGATTTGTATCGTTCGCCCTGAATTCGGGAAAGGTAATAATCCGATGACTGAAAAACCCGTCAACCTGGAGTTCTCCCAGAAGTACGACCGCCAGCATGCGCAGCGTTATCTGCGCAAGCACCAGGCCGGACTGTCCCGGAAACTTTCCCATTGGCGCGATGTCCAGATAGCTCGCCAGGCACTCAAGCTTGCCGGCCAGCCTAACCTGGTACTCGACCTGCCGTGTGGCGCCGGACGCTTCTGGCCGATGCTGGCCGAGAAGGAGAACCGGGTGATCATCGGGGCGGACAATTCGCCTGACATGATCGCCGTGGCCTGCGCCGGTCAACCGAATGAGGTTGTAAAACGCGTTCGACCTTTGCAGACTTCGGCGTTTGCCATTGATCTGCCGGACAACGCCGTCGATAGCATCTTCTCGATGCGTCTGATGCACCACATCGGCGAATCTGATGATCGTTTGACGATGTTGCGCGAATTTCACCGCGTAAGTCGCGATTCGGTGATCCTCTCGCTGTGGGTCGATGGCAACTTCAAGTCCTGGAAACGCGCGCGCGCCGAGTCGACCCGCAAGAAACACGCCTACCAGAACCGCTTCGTGATTCCCGCCAAGACCATCGAGGCGGAGTTCCGCCAGGCCGGTTTCAAGGTCCAGGATCACATTGATTTCGTCCCGCTCATCCATATGTGGCGGGTCTACATTCTGCGTAAGGAGTGATGGATGGCCGTTGATCTGGCTTCGCTGCAGCAAATTTCCGGTGAGAACGCCATCGACCGTTGGCTCCAGGTGCCCGGCAAATGGGTCGAGGAACCCAACCGTCGGCGCGGCGGCGAAAGTGGCGTGCAGCGAGTCCTGACTTCCGACGGCCGTATGCTCTACCGCAAACAGCAGATGGGGCATATCTACCGTGACCTGCTGCATCCCTTCGGCTACCCGACCGCCATTCGCGAGCGCAACGCCCTCAAGGCGGCCGAGGCGCTGGGCGTTAAAGTGCCGACCCTGGTCTATGCCGGTTGCCGCAAGGTGGATGGCGAATGGCAGGCGCTGCTGGTGACCGAATCCCTGGATGGTTTTACCAGCCTCGAAGACTGTTACGCCCGCGGCGACCAGGATCGCTGGGGTGAAGCCCTGCACCAAAGAATTCTGCAACATTACGGCAGTACCCTTGCAAAACTTAACGCCGGCCGCTGGCAACACGGCTGCCTTTACCTCAAGCACGTGTTCGTGAAGGTGGACGGCGAGAAGATCGAAGTGGCCCTGATTGACATGGAAAAAGCTCGCCAGCGCTTCAGCGCTCAGCGTGCTGCGCGTCATGATCTTCGCCAGGTGAAACGCCGCTCGTCGTGGACTGAGGCGCAATGGCAGGCCTTTGTCTATGGTTACCAAGCGGCGTTTGGCAGCGCCATCAAAGGGTTGCAGACATGAAGTTAGAAATTACGCGAGGTTTGCTCCTCGTTGGCGCGCTCGGGGTGGCAACCCTGGCGGCGGCGGCCTGGCATGAGCCGGGGCCTTCGGTCATCACCGGAAAAGGTGGCTTGGACAGCTGCCCCATCCCGCCCAACCTGCGCGCCAAGCAACAGGACATCCGCCCGGACGATGACCTGCTGCTTTTCCTCTTCGGGATGTCGCAGAGCAAAGCACGCTGATTTCTGATTCGAACTCAAGACCCCGCCTCGGCGGGGTTTTTTGTGGGCGGCCGGTTTAGACTGCCGATTCGAAGCCTGCAATGAGACGAGCATGAGCGACAGCGCATTTTCCCGGCGGATCGTGCAGAACCTGCTGGATACCGATTTCTACAAGCTGAGCATGATGCAGGCAGTGCTGCACAACTACCCCAACGCCGAGGTGGAGTGGGAGTTCCGTTGCCGCAATGAAGAGGATCTGCGCTCCTATCTGGATCCGCTGCGCGAGCAGATCGAGCGCCTGGTGGAGCTTTCCTTCGCGCCGCAGGACCTGGCCTTCCTCGAGCGCATCCCGTTCTTCAAGCCGGACTTCATCCGCTTCCTTGGCCTTTTCCGCTTCAACCCCAACTACGTCCGACTGGGTGTGGAGAATGAGGAGCTGTACCTGCGGCTCAAGGGCCCATGGCTGCACGTGATCCTCTTTGAAGTACCGCTGCTGGCGATCATCAGCGAAGTGCGCAACCGACATTGCCATCCGGGCGCCACGCTGACGATGGTCCGCGAGCGGCTGCAGGAAAAGTTCGACTGGTTGCGCGGGGAGGCCGGTGCGGAAGAACTGGCCGGCTTCAAGATGGCCGACTTCGGCACTCGCCGACGCTTCTCCTACCCGGTGCAGAAGGCGGTGGTGCGGGACTTGCGCGACGGCTTCCCGGGGCATTTCGTCGGCACCAGCAACGTTCACCTGGCGCGCGAGCTGGGCGTCAAGCCGCTGGGCACCATGGCGCACGAATGGCTGATGGCGCACCAGCAGCTCGGCCCTCGGTTGATCGACAGCCAGGCCGCCGCGCTGGACGCCTGGGTGCGCGAGTACCGCGGACAACTGGGCATCGCCCTGACCGACTGCATCACCATGGATGCCTTCCTGGCGGACTTCGACCTGTACTTCGCCAAGCTCTTCGACGGCCTGCGCCACGACTCGGGCGACCCGCTGGAATGGGCGGAAAAGGCTATCCGGCACTACGAGCGGCTGGGCATCGACCCGCAGACCAAGACGCTGGTGTTCTCCGATGGCCTCAACCTGCCGCGTGCCCTGGAAATCTATCGCTCGTTACGCGAGCGCATCGACGTCAGCTTCGGCATCGGCACGCATTTCACCTGCGATGTGCCGGGCGTGCAGCCAATGAACATCGTGCTGAAGATGACCGCCTGCAATGGCCATCCGGTGGCGAAGATCTCAGACGCGCCAGGCAAGACCCAGTGCAAGGACGAGAACTTCCTTCACTACCTCAAGCACGTCTTCAAAGTACCGGGGTAGCCGATTGCGCGGCGCGCCGGGACGCGCCACTCTTGCTCAAGCACTCATCGCGACAGGCTTGCTGGCGCGACAGGCCCACTGAAGGGGAACAACGGATGTCAGCCACGAACGAACTCATCATCGGCGCGGGTCCCGACGGGCAGCCGGTCGGCCAGTCCTGGAAGCTCGCCAACCGCCACGGCCTGATCGCCGGCGCCACCGGCACCGGCAAGACGGTGACCCTGCAGCACCTCGCCGAGTCTTTCAGCGATGCGGGTATTGCGGTGTTCGCTGCGGACATCAAGGGTGACCTGTGTGGTATCGCCGCCGCCGGTAATCCCCAGGGCAAGGTGGCCGAGCGCATCGCCAGCATGCCGTGGCTGAACTACAAGCCCCAGGCCTACCCGGTCAGCATCTGGGACGTGGCCGGCAAGACCGGTCACCCGCTGCGCACCACGCTGTCGGAGATGGGCCCGCTGTTGCTGTCCAACCTGCTGGAACTGACCGAGAGTCAGCAGGCCGCGCTGTTCGCCGCGTTCAAGGTGGCCGATCGCGAAGGCCTGCTGCTGCTCGACCTGAAGGACCTCAAGGCGCTGCTCAACCACTTCAAGGAACACCCGGAAGTGCTCGGCGAAGACCGAGCGCTGTTCACCGCGGCTTCGTCCCAGGCGCTGCTGCGACGCCTGGCACTGCTGGAGCAGCAGGGTGCCGAGGATTTCTTCGGCGAACCGGCACTGCAACTCGAAGACCTGCTGCGCCCCGAGGCCGATGGTCGCGGGCGCATCCACTTGCTGGATGCCAGCAAGCTGGTACACGACGCGCCCAAGGTTTATGCCACCTTCCTGCTCTGGCTGCTCGCCGAGCTGTTCGAACAACTGCCCGAGCGCGGCGATGCGGACAAGCCGATCCTCGCGCTGTTCTTCGACGAGGCGCACCTGCTGTTCAACGGCACGCCCAAGGCTTTGCAGGACCGCCTGGAGCAGGTGGTGCGGCTGATCCGCTCCAAGGGCGTGGGCGTGTACTTCGTCACCCAGTCGCCCAGTGACCTGCCGGACGACGTGCTGGCGCAACTGGGCCTGCGCATCCAGCACGGCCTGCGTGCCTTCACGGCCAAGGAGCAGAAATCCCTGCGCGCGGTGGCTGATGGCTTCCGCCCGAACCCGGCGTTCGACACCCTGAAGGTGCTCACCGAACTGGGCATCGGCGAGGCGCTGGTTGGCACGCTGGAAGAGAAGGGCACTCCTGCAATGGTCGAGCGCGTGGCCGTGGCGCCGCCGCAGTCGCGCATTGGCCCGTTGACCGATGCCGAGCGTGCGGACGTCATCCGTCGCTCGCCGCTGGCCGGGCGTTATGACCAGCCGATCGACCGCGAGTCTGCCTACGAAAAGCTCACCGGCCGCGCCGACGACAAGATGGCGCCGACCCAGGGGAAGGAAGAGAAGGGCACCGACTTCGGCGGTATGGCCGGCGAGATCCTCGGTTCCCTGGCCAGCCAGGTCAGCAAGACCGTGGTGCGCCAGGCGGCGAACCAGATCGGCCGGCAACTGGTGCGAGGGCTGATGGGCGCGCTGTTGGGCGGTAGCAAGCGGCGGTAGACCTTCATTTCGATGCACACCCAAAAGGCGCCCGAAGGCGCCTTTCTTGTTTTCCGCTGCAGTCAGATGCGGAAGCTGTCCACCAGGTGGCGCAGGCGGCCGGCCTGGTTCTCCAGGTCGGCGCAGGCGCGCAGGGTGGCCTGCAGGTTCTCCACGCCTTCCTGGTTGAGGGTGTTGATCTCGGTGATGTCCATGTTCAGCGAGTCGACCACGGCGGTCTGCTCTTCGGTGGCTGTCGCCACGGACTGGTTCATCGAGTCGATCTCGCCGATGCGGTGGGTGACGCTGGCCAGGCGCTCGCCGGCGCGGTTGGCGATCTCCACGCTCTCCAGGCTATAGCGCTGACTTTCGGTCATGGTGTCCACGGCTTCGCGGGCGCCGACCTGCAGTTCCTCGATCATCTTCTGAATCTGCTGGGCCGATTCCTGGGCGCGGTGGGCGAGGTTACGGACCTCGTCCGCCACTACCGCGAAACCACGACCGGCTTCACCGGCACGAGCGGCTTCGATAGCAGCGTTGAGAGCCAGCAGGTTGGTCTGCTCGGAGATGCCTTTGATCACCTCCAGAATCTGCCCGATGTTCACCGTACGGCTGTTCAGCGCCTCGATGTTGGCGCAGGCCGAGCTGATCTTGTCGGACAGCAGGTTCATTGCGCTGATGGTCTGTTCGACTACCTGGCGGCCGTCGCCGGCCTGGTGCGAGGCGTCGGTGGCGTGGTGTGAGGCGTCGGCGGCGTTACGGGCGATTTCCTGGGCGGCGGCGCCCAGCTCGTTGATCGCGGCGGCGACGCTGTTGGTGCGGTTGGATTGCTCGTCGGAGTTGCTCATGGAGGAGTTGGAGGCATTCACTACCAACTGCGAAACGTCGTGCAACTGGCGCGCGGTGGAGGCCACCTCACGGATGGATTCGTGAATACGTTCGACGAAGCGGTTGAAGGCATTGCCCAGTACGCCGAACTCGTCGTTGCTGGCGACCTTCAGGCGCTTGGTCAGGTCGCCTTCGCCCTGGGCGATGTCTTCCATGGCGCGGCCCATGGTGGTCAGCGGCTGCATCAGCACGCGGATCAGCATGCCCAGCAGGAGCAGGATGGCGACGATGGCGATGGCCGCGGCAACGATGGCCGAGGCGCGGAACTTGCTCAGCATGGAGTAGGCGGCGTCTTTGTCGATGGACAGGCCGATATACCAGTTCACCGACGGCAGGCCCTTTACCTGGGTGAAGCTGAGGATGCGCATCTGGCCGTTGAGCTCGGCCTCGCTGAAGCCGCCGCCGATCTTCGGGGTGTTCTGCGGGTAGATGTCGGCCAGGGACTTCATGATGAAGTTCTTGTCCGGGTGCACCAGGATCTTGCCGTCGCCGCTGACCAGGAAGGCGTAGCCCATGCCGCTGAAGTCCAGCGAGTTGATGATTTGCACCAGGGTTTGCAGGCCAAGGTCACCACCGACCACTCCCAGGGTCTTGCCGCCGGCCCGGGCGGGGGTGGCGACGGTCATGATCAGTTCCTGGGTGGCGGCGTCGATGTACGGCTCGGTCAGCGTGGTGCCGCCAGCGGCGACGGCATCCTTGTACCAGGGACGGGTGCGCGGGTCGTAACCGTCAGGCATGGCGCTGTTGGGGCGCATGGTGAAGGTGCCGTCTTCCTGGCCCAGGTAGGTGAAGTTGAAGGTCTTGCGCAGGGTGTCCTGTTCCAGCTGGGCGGCCAGGTGCTCCGGCGCGCTGTCGCGCGCCAGGGTCTGGGCGGTGCTCTCGATCAGCAGGATCCGGCCGCTGAGCCAGTTCTGGATGTTGCTGGCGCTCACGTCACCCATTTCCCGCAGGTAATCCTCGAGGTCTTCGCGGATCGCGTTGCGCTGCAGGTAGTCGTTGTAAAGGGTGAAGAGGGCGAATGCCGAGAAAACCACAAGAGAAGCGGCCAGGAGGATCTTATGGCTGAATTTCAGGCTCTTGATCATGCTGCGTCGAGTCCGGAAGTAGAGGGATGCCAGAACGGCGTTGGTCCGGGGCGACAGGTCCGATGTCGCCGCAGGGCGCCCGTTCCCGTGGTGTGAAACGGACGGCGCCGGCACGGCGGGTAGCCGGGCGGGCTTGGCCGGAACTCCCTTGTCCCGGCAGTGAAGACAGGCCCGGTTTGTTGGTTGCTATCAAAGGCCTTCACCCTTGATTTCGGCGTGCTCGGGGGAAGCTTGAAAGAGTCGGACGAACGGTAGGTGTGGCTCTGTGGCGGGTGTTTCAGTGGTGATACAGGTGGTGGCAGGCCTCCTGCAGGAGCGAGCTTGCTCGCGAACAAAAAAGGCGCCCGTAGGCGCCTTTTTCGTTTCGCCGTAATCAGATGCGGAAGCTGTCCACCAGATGACGCAGGCGGCCGGCCTGGTTCTCCAGGTCGGCGCAAGCGCGCAAAGTGGCCTGGAGGTTTTCAACGCCTTCCTGGTTCAGGGTGTTGATCTCGGTGATGTCCATGTTCAGCGAGTCGACCACGGCGGTCTGTTCCTCGGTGGCAGTGGCGACCGACTGGTTCATCGAATCGATCTCGCCGATACGGTGGGTCACGCTGGCCAGACGCTCACCTGCGCGGTTGGCGATCTCCACGCTTTCCAGGCTGTAGCGCTGGCTTTCGGTCATGGTGTCCACGGCTTCACGGGCGCCGACCTGCAGCTCCTCGATCATCTTCTGGATTTCCTGCGCGGACTCCTGGGCGCGGTGCGCCAGGTTGCGCACTTCATCCGCCACCACGGCAAAGCCGCGGCCGGCTTCACCAGCACGAGCGGCTTCGATAGCAGCGTTTAGAGCCAGCAGGTTGGTCTGCTCGGAGATGCCTTTGATCACCTCCAGAATCTGCCCGATGTTCACCGTACGGCTGTTCAGCGCCTCGATGTTGGCGCAGGCCGAGCTGATCTTGTCGGACAGCAGGTTCATTGCGCTGATGGTCTGTTCGACTACCTGGCGGCCGTCGCCGGCCTGGTGCGAGGCGTCGGTGGCGTGGTGTGAGGCGTCGGCGGCGTTACGGGCGATTTCCTGGGCGGCGGCGCCCAGCTCGTTGATCGCGGCGGCGACGCTGTTGGTGCGGTTGGATTGCTCGTCGGAGTTGCTCATCGATGAGTTGGAGGCATTCACCACCAGCTGCGAAACGTCGTGCAGGCTGCGCGCGGTCGAAGCCACTTCGCGGATCGACTCGTGGATACGCTCCACGAAGCGGTTGAAAGCGTTGGCCAGCACGCCGAATTCGTCATTGCTGGCAACTTGTAGACGCTTGGTCAGGTCGCCTTCGCCCTGGGCGATGTCCTGCATGGCGCGACCCATGTCGGTCAGCGGCGCCATCAGCACGCGGATCAGCATGCCCAGCAGGAACAGGATGGCGACGATGGCGATCACGGTGGCGATGATCGCGGTGTTACGGAAGTCGCTCAGCATTGCGTAAGCGGAGTCCTTGTTAAGCACCAGCGCAACGTACCAGGTCACGCCCGGCAGGCCCTTCACCGGGGTCATCGACACCAGTTGCTCCTCGCCGTTGATGCTGACTTCCTGTACACCCGGCTGCACCTTCGGCGCACCTTGCGGGTAGACCTCGCCGAGGGATTTGAAGATCAGGCTGCTGTCCGGGTGCAGGAGAATCTTGCCGGCGTCGCTGACCAGGAAGGCGTAGCCGTCGCCGTCGAATTTCAGCGAGTTGATGATCGCGGTGATGGTTTCCAGCTTCATGTCGCCGGCGGCCACACCGACCATTTGGCCGTTGCGCATGACCGGCATGGACATGGCGAGAATCTGCTCGTTGGTGCCGGCATCGAGGAAGGGCTCGGTGACGATCAGCCGGCCGGCGGCCACGGCGTCCTTGTACCAGCCGCGGGTGCGCGGGTCGTAGCCATCGGGCATCGGCGCATAGGGGCGCATGGTGAACACGCCGGTGGCGGCTTCGCCCAGGTAGACGGACTCAAAGTTCTTCTGGAACACCTGCTGCTCCAGCACATGCTGGATGCGCTCGGGCGTCGGCTCGCCATCGGCCAGCTGCGCGGCTTCGGCCTCGACCAACTGGATGCGGCCTTCCAGCCAGCTCTGGATGTTGCTGGCGGTCAGGCTGCCGACTTCGGTGAGATAGGACTCGGTGTCGGAGTGGATCGCCTCGCGCTGGCGGAAGTCGTTGAAGAGGATGAAGCAGGCGAAGGCGAAGGTGACGACGAGGGAGGCTGCCAGGAGGATCTTCCTGGAGAAGGACAGCGAGCGAAGCATGGGGAAAGCATCCTGCAGGTGGAACAAGGGTTAGGCAGGATGTATCGGCTGTCTAGCGCGGTACTTTAGCGGGGAATATCTGAAACGGAGCGACAGTGTTCCGCTCCGTTCCAGCATCTGACTCAGGTAGCGCCAATCGCGTTACGGATGATGTCCATCAGAGCGCCAACGCGGGTACCGATGGGAGTGGCGGCCAGTATGACGGCGATGGATATAAGCCCGGCGATAACGGCGTATTCGATCGCCGTAGCACCTTCGCGATCCAGGGCAAAAGTTCGGGCACGGCGGTAAAGGCGTCGAATCAGCGAAGGGATATCGAGGTCTCGGCTTTCCATGACTGAATCCTCTGAGGCGAACAGCAATGGCGAGGCTTTGCTTAGCCTCGCCCGATACCAAAAGCTCCAGTACGGGTCAGGCTGCGCCGATGGCAGTCTTGATTGTATTCATCAGTACGCCGATGCGCGCACCAATGGGCGTCGCTGCGGTGAGCACCGCAATGGAAATAAGCCCGGCGATGACCGCGTATTCAATCGCGGTGGCCCCTTCGCGGTCACGCAGGAAGGACTTGGCTTTGCTGAGGATATTCTTCGAAAGTTGTTTTGCTGAGGTTTTGATCTTCATGGCCGTCGCTCCGTGCACGCCCGACTACAAACAGGGCGGTTGCCCTGACTTCATCGTCAGGCTAGGCGCAGTGTGGCCGAATGCAATTGATCAAATAGCGCTAATACCAAAGTTATAGCTACGGATAAGTATAACTAACTGGAGATTGGAAATTTGCAGTTAGCATTTGACGCTATTACCGCAGCTACTAAATTCTGCTTTGGAACAAGTAGAGCCTGATTATCAGGAAAGGTTCTTATCGAACTTTCCTGTTCGGCCGAAATAACAATAAAGGTCTGAAGGATGTACTCCGGCAGGCATTTGTTTCGCGGAGTCGGGCCGGCGGCACGACTTCCCACTTGTGCACAAGGATGGGTTCATGAATAGCAAGGTGCTGATGGTATTCGCCGGGCTGTTGTTGGTGTGCGCAGGGGTAGTGGGTTACCTCGGGCTACAGATCGGCAAGCCGGCTCAGCCGGCAGTGGGTGTGGTCCAGGACATGGCGCCCGCGGCAGTGGCCGAGGCCGACAAGCTGCAACGCACGCCGGTGGTCGTCGCCGCACGCGATCTGCCGGCGCTGGCGGTCATCGGCAAGGAAGATCTGGCCGTCGAGCAGCTGCGCACCGCGCCCAGTGGAAGTTTCCCCAAGCCTGAAGCGCTGATCGGCCAGCGCGTCTGGGTCGCGGTGCCGGCCGGCAGCATCATTTCCTCCTCGATCACCGAACCGGGCGGGCCGCTGGCGCGGACTATCCGCCCTGACGAGCGCGCCATGGCCATCGCGGTAGACGAAGTCATCGGCGGCGGCGGCTTTGTCCTGCCCGGCGACTATGTCGATGTGATGCTCTTCGTCCAGGACCAGCAGACCGGCGAGCGCAACGTCAGCGCCCAGGTGGTGCTGCCCGGCGTGCGCGTGCTCACCTACGGCGAGCAGATTGCCGTGGCGAAGGATGGCCAGGCGCGCAACGCCGGCGCCCCCAAGGACCAGACTCCGCGCCCGCCGCGTACTGCCGTGCTGGCCGTGCCGGCCGAGGCCACCTCTCGGCTGATCCCGGGCCAGCCCACCCCGCCCTCAATGTGCTGATGCTGGCCAGCCAGGCCGGCTCATTGCGCCTGGCAGTGCGCAGCAAGGACGAAAAGCTCTACGAGAAGGAGCAGGAGGGCCGCTACCTCCAGGCCTCCCTGGGAACGGGCAGCAGCCAGCCGATCACCCTCGAGCAACTGATCGGCAAGCCGCGGCCGACCACGGCGCCTGCCACTCGCCAGATTTCCGCGCCGGCGGTGAGCCAGGGCGTGGTGGTCTATCGCGGTACCGAAGTCACCCGTGAAGCACATTGAGCAAGGAGTGCATCGATGTCCAAGCGCTTCATTCTGTCCCTCGCCGCCCTGCTGGCCTGCGCCGCTCACTCCTCTGCGCAGGCCGTGCCCAGCGCCTGCGCCGGGCTTGCCGGCCAGCAGCTGAATCTCGATGTGGAGCAGGGCGCCCAGCGTGACCAGCAGCTCCCGGTACCGATCAAGCGCCTGGCCATCGGCGACCCGAACATCGCCGACGTGCAGGTGCTGGACAAGCGTGACTTCCTCATCACCGGCAAGGCCGAAGGCCTGACCAGCCTGCTGATCTGGACTACCTGCGGCGACCAGCCGCTGCGCAGCGTGGTGCGCGTGGGCGGCCGTGCCGTCGGCGATGTCGCCGGTGCAGCGGGCATGGCCGCCGGCGGCCTGCCCAACCAGGTGCAGACCGACATCCGCTTCGTCGAAGTCAGCCGCAGCAAGCTCAAGCAGGCCAGTACCTCGCTGGTGCGGCGCGGTTCCAACACCTTTGTACTCGGTGCGCCGGGCAGCCTGGGAAACCTCGAGGTTGGCGTCGACGGCGGCCTGGGCGGCAACTTCGGCACCAACCAGAGCGGCTTCAACATCATCTGGGGCGGTGGCAGCAGCAAGTGGCTGGGCTTCATCAATGCCCTGGAAGGCAGCGGCTTCGCCTACACCCTGGCGCGCCCCAGCCTGGTCGCCACCAGCGGACAGAGCGCATCGTTCCTGGCCGGGGGCGAGTTCCCGATCCCGGTGCCCAATGGCGATAACAACAACATCACCATCGAGTACAAGGAATTCGGCGTGCGCCTGACGCTGACGCCCACGGTGATGAACGACAAGCGCATCGCCCTGAAGGTCGCCCCCGAGGTCAGCGAGCTGGACTTCTCCAACGGCATCCGCACCGCCGACATCACCGTGCCGGCACTCAACGTCCGCCGCACCGACACCAGCGTGATGCTCGCCGACGGCGAGAGCTTCGTGATCAGCGGCCTGATCAGCAGCAACACCATCAGCAACATCGACAAGTTTCCGTTCCTGGGCAGCATCCCGGTGATCGGCGCGCTGTTCCGTTCCTCGAACCTGGACAAGGACGACCGCGAACTGCTGATGATCGTCACCCCGCACCTGGTCCAGCCGCTGGCCGCCAATGCTGCACTGCCGACCCTGCCAGGCGAGGGCCTGCGCAACTATGACCCGGGCTTCGCGGAGTTCTACTTCCTCGAAGACGGCCGGTTCGACCGGCGCAAGGCCAACAGCGGGATGTCGCGCTGATGGATACCTACGAAGCGCTGACCCGCCACAGAGCGGGAGGCAAGGCAAAGCAAGGGAGCATGGGCATGAGTCAGACGTTCGTGGCACTGATCCAGCATCCTGGCGAGCAGGAATGGTTGCAGAGCAGCCTGGCCGGGTGCGGGCAGGTGGTTCTGGCCAACAGTGGAACCCTGGAAGAGTTGTTGTCGCTGCTGGACGTCACCGGCGCGACGGTGCTCTTCACCAGCCTGAACAAGGCCAATCTGGTTGCCCAGGGTTCGCTGATCGAGGGGCTGGTTTCCGCGCGTCCGCTGCTGTCGGTCGTGGCCGTCGGCGATGGCCTGGACAACCAGCTGGTGCTCGCCGCCATGCGCGCTGGCGCAAGGGATTTCGTCACCTACGGTGCCCGCGCCAGCGAGCTGAGCGGGCTGGTCCGGCGTCTTGGTGGGCGCCTGCCCACGGTACCGGTGAGTGCCACCCAGCAGGGCGAGCTGATCAGCCTGGTCAGCGCCCGGCCCGACGCCGACGGCGCCTTCGTCGCCCTGCACCTGGCGCTGGCGCTGCAACGCCAGCCCGAGCACCGTGTGCTGCTGGTGGACATCGGCCAGCCTACCGGAGAAGCGCTGGCCATCCTCGGCATGGAGCCGGCCTTCACCTTCGCCGACGCCATGCGCAACCTGCGGCGCCTCGACCAGACGCTGATCGACAGCGCCTTTACCCGCCACGAATCCGGCCTGCGGGTGCTGAGCCTGTCCGACGAGCCCGGCGTGCTGGAGCGCGTCACCACGGCCGAGTTGTACCTGCTGCTGGGCAACCTGCGCAGCGCGTTCAGCCACATTCTGGTCAATCTGACGGGCGTTGCCGAGGGCGAGTTGAGCTCGCAGTTGCTTGGCCAGGCCAACCGCGTGCTGTGGCTGGTGGACCAGAGCGTGCCGTCCTGCAAGAAGGGGCTGGAGCGCCTTCGTCGCTTGCGTGAGCGCAGCCCGATGCTGCCACGCATGGAGCTGCTGATCGAACGCTACTGGCCCTCGGTGCCGCCGGATGCGCCGGCGCTGGGCAAGATGTTCGGGCTGGAACTGTTCGGTGTGCTGCCGGCATCCCCCGAAGCGCGCCTGCGTTCGAAGAATGTCGGCCAGAGCCTGTTCGAGCTGTCGCCGCGCGATCCGCTGACGGTCAAGCTGCGTGACCTCGCCGAGGGACTGGGCGCCGGCGTCGTGGAGAAACGCGGCCTGTTCGGCTGGATCGGTCGCGCCAGGGCCGTGCGCCCATGACCCAGCATTACGGCGGCAGCGGCCACGGCGCAAACCACGACCGGGATCTGCAGGCGCTGAAGATGCGCCTGCACCGCTACATCATCGACGAGATCGACGAAGACGGCATGAACCTGCTGGAGGGCGCGCGGCCGGCGGTGGCGCAGTACGTCTCCGAGAAGGTCAGCGAATATGCTGCGCGCCGCCAGCTGGCGATCTCCCGCTATGAACTGGACCGCCTCGCCGAAGAGGTGGTGGACGAGCTGACCGGCTTCGGCCCGCTGGAAATCCTCCTGCGCGATCCGGGCATCTCGGAAATTCTGGTCAACGGCCCCGACCGCGTGTTCATCGAGCACGAAGGCCGGCTGTACCAGAGCGACCTGCGCTTCATCGACGACCACCATGTGCAGCGCGTGATCCAGCGCATCCTCGCGCCGCTGGGCCGGCGCCTGGACGAGTCCAGCCCGATGGTGGACGCGCGCCTGCCCGATGGCAGCCGGGTCAACGCCATCATCCCGCCGGTGGCGCTGGACGGTCCGTGCCTGTCGATCCGCAAGTTCAGCAAGGACCTGCTCAAGAGCGCCGACCTGCTGGGCTACCAGAGCGTCAACGAGGAGATGCTGGCGTTCCTCCGCCAGGCCGTGGCGAGCCGTTGCAACATCCTCATCAGCGGCGGCACCGGCACCGGCAAGACCACGCTGCTCAACGTCATGAGCAGCTTCATCGACGAGCGTGAGCGCATCGTCACCATCGAAGACACCGCCGAGCTGCAACTGGGCCACGACCACGTGGTACGCCTGGAAACCCGCCCGCCGAATGCCGAGGGTTTCGGCGAAGTCACCGCCCGCGACCTCATCCGCAACGCCCTGCGGATGCGCCCGGACCGCATCATTCTCGGCGAAATCCGCGGCGTGGAAGTACTTGACGTGCTGCAGGCGATGAACACCGGCCACGATGGTTCGATGAGTACGGTGCACGCCAACTCGGCCATGGATTCGCTGCTGCGCCTGGAAATGCTCGTCGGCCTCACTGGCCAGCGCGTGCCGGAGCAGACCCTGCGGCAGATGCTCTGCTCGGCGCTGGATGTCGTCGTGCAGATCACCCGCCTGTCCAACGGCCGCCGCTGCATCAGCGAGATACTCGAAGTGCTGGAAGTGCGCGATGGCGTCTACGTCACCAACTCGCTGTTCAGCCTGGATCGGCGCGGCACCGGGCAGTTCGTCCGTACCGCCCAGCCGAGCGGGCTGAAATTCCGCCAGGTGCTGTTGTGAACGGCGCGCTCTGGTTGATTCTCGCCAGCCTGGCGCTGGCGGCGATCGGCGTCGTGCTCAGTGGCATGAGCTGGCGCGCGCGGCACAACGAGCAGGTGATGCGTCGCTTGAGCGGCGAGCCCATCGTGCAGAGCGGACGTGGCCGCAGCAGCCACTGGCTGGGGGGGGGCCCGCGCCCCCACGCGGAAGCGAGAGCGGC
>OGQD01001274.1_pt1 | contig 16764 bp, 16 predicted proteins | sample 1553091 | NCBI WGS metagenome assembly OGQD01 (sample SAMEA2580290, study PRJEB22360) | human gut metagenome | biome: human gut; feature: human-associated habitat; material: faeces | place: Denmark | collected 2008/2010
GCCGCTTGCGGCAGCGCCTTCGGCGCCTGCTTCCGCGCCATCCGTGTCGGCCTGAAAATTGAGCACGGGTGCGGTGATCGCGCTGCCGCTGCTGCCCAGGCTTTTGCCGAGCGCGGCCAGTTCCTTGGCAATCTGCTTCAATTCCTGCGCCAGCGCCTTGTAGTTGCCGGGAGGCATTTTGGCCAGCATGTCGCGCAGCATTTCCAGGCGCTGCTTCAGACGCCCGGCGCGGGCGGCGGCCTGTTTTTTCGGGGCGAGGTTTTTCTGCATTTCCTTGATAGCAGCCAGGCTTTCCTGCCTTTCCTTCTGCTGCTTCTGGCGCAGGGCCTGCAGGCCCGTCGTGGCGCGCTCCTCGCTCTCGTTGCGGCGTGTGGCATTTTGGCCTTGGGTGCTGTTGACGAGCATTTGCGCCGGGATTGAATTACTGATCTTGCTGAACATGGGTGGCTCCTTCCTCTGTTGCTTCACGACAAATCAATGAGAAACTTGAGGTGGGCATTGCCCGACTATAATTTGTCGCGGAACAAAAGCCTGACCCGTACTGCGCTGAATCTTTGCGCCCAAGCTTTCTTAGCCGGAGAAGACATGATGAAGATCCGTACCGTATGTGCTGCCGCGTTTGCCCCTGTTGCCTTTTTTGGGTTTTCCGCTGCGGCGCTGGCGCATCCTGGCCATGAATCGGCCAGTTTTCTGAGCGGATTCAGTCACCCTCTGGGGGGGCTGGATCACCTGCTGGCGATGTTGGCGGTGGGTTTGTATGCGGCGCAGCAGGCGGGGCGCGCGCGCTGGGGCCTGCCTGCGTGCTTCGTGCTGGCGATGTTGCTGGGGGCGGCTCTGGGCGCTTTCGGTGTCAGCCTGCCGGCGGTGGAGGCGGGAATCGCCGCGTCGGTCCTGGTGTTGGGTTTGCTGCTGGCCTTTGCGGTTCGCTTGCCGCTTGCCGCCAGTCTGCCGCTGGTGGCGTTGTTTGCCCTCTTTCATGGTCACGCGCACCATGCGGAGATGGGGGCGGCGAGCTTGCTGACCTATGCGACCGGTTTTGCGCTGGCGACGGCCCTTTTGCATGCGGCGGGTTTCATGCTCGCGCGCTGGATGCCGGAGAACCGGGCAGGGTTTGCCGCCAAGCGCATTGCGGGGGCCTGCATGGCCGCGATCGGCGGCGTGTTGTTGGGGGCTTAGGTGGGGGCTTGGGCCGTTCCGGCGGCGGTGTCGCTGGTCAGCCAATGTTTTGCCCAGGCCAGCGCCGCCGCCAGGTTTTCCCGGGCGGTGGCCGAGGGCGCGAGGCCCAATTCCCACTGCATGCCCTGAATGGCGAGTAGTTGAGCCGGCGGCGGCGGGCGCTTGAGCACGTCGCAATAGACCTGCAGGAGGGCCGCCGGGCTCATGGCGTGGCTGCTGAAACTTTCGTCGTGCAGCGGTGCCAGTGTTTGCACGCCGAAGGGGGCGGGCGCGCTCAGGGAGGCGTCGACGAAGAGCACGCGCTGGCGGCCCTGCAAATCAAGGGCGTGCTCGACTTGCAGTTGAAAGTCGGTGAGGCAGTCCACATCGGGTAATTGCAGTGCTTCGATGGCCTCGGCAAACAGGGGGCCCAGCGCATCGTCGCCGCGCGCCGGGTTGCCCCAGGCGAACACCAGGGTGGATGCGGTCACGCCTTGTACCTGCGATCCAGTTCCTGTCCTTCGGCGTCCACCAGGGTGACTTCCAGCGGCATCTTGCCCAGCGCGTGGGTGGCGCAGGAGAGGCAGGGATCGTAGGCGCGGATGGCGACTTCGATGTGGTTGAGCAGGCCCTCGGTGATTTCCTTGCCATCGAGATACTGCCGGGCGACTTCGCGCACGGCGGTGTTCATGGCCTGGTTGTTGTTGGTGGTGGAGACGATGAGGTTGGCCATGCTCACCAGATCGTCCTCGCCCACCTGGTAGTGGTGGAACAGGGTGCCGCGCGGCGCTTCGATGACGCCGATGCCTTCGCGCCGGCGCTTGCCGCCGACCATGAGATCGGTGCCTTCGATGTCGTCGTCCTGCAGCAGTTCCTTGATCGTTTCGGCGGCGAACAGCATTTCGATCATGCGCGCCCAGTGGAAACCCAGCGTCGCGTGCATGGGTTTGTGGCCGGCGTAGGCGACGAATTCACGGCGCTCGCGTTCGGCGAAAGGGGTCGGGATGCTGTCGCAGTTCTGCACGCGGGCGAGCGGCCCCACCTTGTACCAGCCGGTTTCCGGCCCCAGGGCGGTGAGGTAGGGGAACTTCATGTAGCTCCAGGGTTTGACTTCTTCGGTAATCAGGCTGTCGTAGGTCTGGTAATCGACCTGATCGAACAGGGTCTTGCCGCTGGCGTCCTTGGCGCGCAGCACGCCGTGGTAGAGGTCGAGGCTGCCGTCGGGCGCGACCATGCCCAGGTAATTGGAGGGGAAATTGCCGAAATGGTTGTAGAGCGCCGGGTTCTGCGCGTGCAGTTCCTTGATGATGTGCACCGCGTCGCGGCTCCAGGCGATCATCTGGTAGGCGTCTTTTTGCAGTTCCGCCCGCTCGGCGGCGCTGAGTGATTTGTTGACGCCGCCGGGAACGGCTCCCGTGCCGTGCACCCGCTTGCCGGCGGTGAGGCGGATGACCTCCTGGCCGTATTTGCGCAGCAGGATGCCTTTTTTGGCGATGTCTGGATACTTTTCCGCCACGCCGACGATGTTGCGCCGTGCGACTTCCGAGTCGAAACCAAAGAGCAGGTCCGGCGAGGAAAGATGGAAGAAGTGCAGGGCGTGCGATTGCAGGATCTGGCCGTAGTGCATCAGCCGCCGCATTTTCTCGGCGGTGGGCGTGAGGCGGTCTGCACCGACGATGACGTCCAGCGCCTTGCTCGCCGCCAGGTGGTGCGACACCGGGCAGATGCCGCACAGGCGTTGCACCATCACCGGCACTTCCCAGTAGGGGCGGCCTTCGATGAAGCGTTCGAAGCCGCGGAATTCGACGATGTGCAGGCGCACCTGGTGCATCTTGTTGTTCTCATCGAGCAGCAAGGTCACCTTGCCGTGGCCTTCGACGCGCGACACGGGGTCGATCGCCACCCGGCGCAGGTTTTCGCTGGCGATGCTTGCGGTTTCCAGTTCAAAGCTCATGGCAGTCTCGCGGATGGTGAAGCATTCAGTCGTAATGCAGATGGGCATGCCCCAGGCTGGGGTTCTGGCCGGCCAGCAACTGGGTCAGGAATTCCCAGATGGCGTCGCCCGAGGGGGGGCAGCCCGGCAGGAAGTAATCGATCTTCACGACTTCATGGACCGGATGCACCTGATCGAGGACCAGCGGCAGCTCCGGGTCGTTGGGAATCTGGCTGTTGCCGGCCAGGCCGTGGCCGGTGCAATACACCTGCTGCAGGATGTCCGCCACCGGCAGATGATTGCGCTGCGCCGGCAGGCCGCCATTGACCGCGCAGGCGCCGAGCGCGATCAGCATCTTGCAGTTGGCGCGAAACTCGCGCAGCACATGCACGTTTTCGGCATTGCACACGCCGCCTTCGATCAGGCCGATGTCGCAGGGGCCGCAGTGCTTGATGTCGGTGAGCGGCGAGCGGTCGAATTCCACCAGTTCGAGCAGGGGCAAGAGCCGCTCGTCGATGTCGAGAAAAGACATGTGGCAGGCGAAGGAGCCGGGGAGCGGGAACGGGGCAAACTGGTGGCGGAGACGTGGGGCAGCCAAGGCAGCCGGCGAGCGAGACGGTCGCCACCTTGAGCTTGCGCGGACTTGCGCTGCTAGTGTTGGCTGTGCCAGCGGTTTGGGTCAGGGTTTCGGTCCTCATCTTCCGGCCTCCTGCGCGCAGCTTGCCGCCACTTCGGAAATGGGGCGCGCGTCGTAGTCGCGTTCGCCGATGGGCACGGCAAAGCCCACCCGTTTTTGCAGGATCACGCCCACCGGGCAGACTTCGGCGGCGCGGTCGCTGAGGGCGAAATCGGTATCGGCCAGTTTGCCGCTCTCGCTATTGACGATGAGATGGGATTGCGTGCCGCGTCCGGCGAGGGCGAAAACGTGTTTGCCGTCCACTTCGCGGCTGGCGCGCACGCACAGTTCGCACATGATGCAGCGGTTGAAATCCAGCCAGACGTCGGGGTGGGAGGCATCCACCGGGCGGTCGGGGTAGAAATGGTCGAAATGCGGACTCAGCATGCCCATTTCGTAGGCGGTGGCCTGCAGGACGCAGTTGCCGCTTTTTTCACAGGCGGGGCAGAAATGGTTGCCTTCCACGAACAGCATCTGCAAGAGCGTGCGGCGTTTGGCGGTGAGTTCCTCGCTCTGGTTGTCCACTTCCTGCCCGGCGGCGGCGCGGGTGGTGCAGGCGGTGGCAAAACGTCCGCCGATCTTCACCGTGCACAGCTTGCAGGAACCGTGGGCGGTGAAATCGGGGTGCCAGCACAGGTGGGGAATGTACTTTCCGGCCGCTGTCGCCGCCTGCATGATCGTCTGGCCGGGGGTGAAGGGGATTTCCTCACCGTCGAGAAGGAAGCTGTTGTTCATGGCTGAACCTCGCTCAAGTGCGCGCCCAGGGCGCTCTTGTTGTCGCCCAGGTGGGCATGCGCGTCGTCGCGCCCACTCATCAGCCGCGCCTGCGCCAGCGCGGCATCGAGATTGAAGGCCGGTTCGTAGGCGGCTGAGTGCAGGTGCTGCTCGAAGGCGGGGCGGAATTTTTCCAGCGTGTCGTGCAGCGCGATGGTGGCCGTGTTGCCCAGGCCGCAATGGCATGCGCCGTGCATCAGGCGGTGCATGCTGGCCAGTTCTTCGAGATCGTGCGGCGAGCCGCGCTGGGCGGCGATCTTGTCCAGCAGGCGCGCGTTGATGGCGGTGCCGACCCGGCATGGCGTGCAGAAGCCGCAGCTCTCGTGGGCAAAGAAATGGGCAAAATTGCGCACCACCTCGAACAGGTCGCGCTGCTGGTTGAAAACCATGATGGAGCCGCCGGTGGGAACGTCCTCGAAGGCGATGCGGCGCTCGAACTCGTCCGCTGAGAGGCAATTGCCCGCCGCTCCCGCCGTTGTCACCGCCTGCGTATCCCGCGAGCCGGCGGCGGCCAGCACCTCGGCCACCGTCACGCCGAAGGGAAATTCATAGATACCGGGCCGCTCGACGTCGCCCGATACCGAAAGGAGCTTGGTGCCGGTGGAGGCCGGGGTGCCGATGGCGCGGAACCATTCGCCGCCCTTGACCGCGATCAGCGCGGCCAGGGCCAGGGTTTCCACGTTGTTGACCGTGGTCGGCTGGCCGAGATAGCCGTGCGTCACCGGAAACGGCGGGCGGATGCGCGGTTTGCCTGCCTTGCCTTCCATCGACTCGATCAGCGCCGATTCTTCGCCGCAGACGTAAGCGCCGGCACCGAGATGAATCTCGATGTCGAAGGTGAAGCCGCGTCCCAGGATGTTGCGCCCCAGCAAACCGGCTTCGCGCCGCTGCGCCAGACGGATTTCCAGTTTTTCGAGCAGGTAGCGGTATTCGCCGCGCAGATAGATGAAACCCTGGCTCGCGCCAATGGCGAAGCCAGCGACGCACATGCCGTCGATGACCAGATCGAAGTAAGCGTTGAGCAGTACGCGATCCTTGAAGGTGCCCGGCTCGCCTTCGTCGGCGTTGCAGATCACGTAATGCGCGTCGCCCCAGGCGTCGCGGCAGGAGCGCCACTTGATGTCGCTGCCGAAGCCCGCGCCGCCGCGCCCGCGCAGGGCGGAACGCTCGATTTCCGTGAGCAGTTCCCGCGGGCCGCGATCGAGCGCGGCCGCGATGGCTGCGCCGGGCGTGAGACCGTGGTCGAGCAGCACGTCGCGGCGGCGGATGTTGTCTTCGACCTGGAACCACTCATGCGGCCAGTCGCCGACCGGCACGCGGCGGCGGATCAGGTGTGCCATGGCGTCGATGCGCTCCGGCGTGAGCCGGGTCACGGTGCGATAATTGGCGAGCAGCGCCGGCCCCTGATCGCACATGCCGATGCAGGAGGTGGTGTCCACGCTGACCAGACCATCTTCCGAGACGCGCCCGGGTTGCAGCCACAGTTTTTCGCACAGGGCGCGCATGAGGTCCTGGCTGCCCTGCATGCGCTCGGTGATGTTGTCGGCAAAGAGAATGCGGAATTCGCCCACCGGGCGGGTGTGGAAAAAGCTATAGAAATTCGCGGTGCTCTCGACTTGCGCCCGGGGCATGTCCAGGCCGTGCGCGATGGCGCTCAGTGTTTCCGGTGCCAGCCAGCCCAGCGCATCCTGCGTTTCGCGCAGAATCTGCACCAAGCGATGCGCCTTGCGCGCGTGTCGATCCAGGATCGTTCCGATGTCCGTTACAGCCATGCTACCTCCCGTCGAGAACGGTGCTACACGTATGTTTCAGGGTCACGCCTGTCATTTTGCACCAGTATGGCACCGGTACGCGCCGTTGCGTTGCGATTTGCCGGAAGAATCGGACATAATCGAGGCACGATCGCAGCCAGATCGGATCGTGGGAGGGCGCAATGCATGAAATCTCGCTGGCCGGGAGCGTGATCGATTTGATCGAGGTGGCTGCCGCGCGCGAAGGGTTTACCCGCGTGCGTCAGGTGCGCTGCGAGATTGGCGAACTGGCCTGCGTCGAGGCCGAAGCCTTGCGCACCGCGTTTGCGGCGGCGAGCCGGGGCAGTTGCGCCGAGGGCGCGCAGCTGGAAATCATCCCGGTTGCGGGTGAAGGCGTTTGCCCGCAGTGCGGTATTGCCGTTCCCATGCCCAGCTTGTATGAGCTTTGTCCGCTGTGCGGCGAACAGCCGCTCTCGGTGCGGCGCGGCACGGAAATGCGGGTGAAGGATCTCGCCGTTGAATGATTGACTGAGGAAAGAGACTGACTATGTGCACAATCTGCGGCTGTAGCGGCGACGGGGCGACCTTGCATCAACAGGGCCATGCGCATCATCATCACCGCCATGAAGGCGGACATGGGCATGAACACAGGCACCACCACCACGGTGCTCACGATCAGACTTTGAGCATTCCTCCCGAAGGCGGTGCCCGGCATGTGGCCATCGAGCAGGACATCCTGGCAGCCAATGCGGCGCAGGCGGCGAATAACCGCGCGCATCTCGCCGCGCACGGCATGTTGGCGCTCAATCTGGTGTCCAGCCCGGGTTCGGGTAAAACGACGCTCCTGGTGGCGACCATCGAGCGATTGGCGGCAGAAGCGGGGGCAGAAGCGGGTAAGAACTACCCGGTGGCCGTCATCGAAGGAGATCAGCAGACCAGCCGCGATGCCGACCGCATCCGCGCCACCGGCGTGCCGGCGGTGCAGGTCAATACCGGCAAGGGCTGCCATCTCGACGCGCGCATGGTGGCGCGGGCGCTCGATGTCCTGCCGCACGAGCAGGGCGGTTTCCTGCTGATCGAGAACGTCGGCAATCTGGTCTGCCCGGCGCCGTTCGATCTGGGCGAGGCGCACAAGGTGGTGATCCTGTCAGTGACCGAGGGGGAGGACAAACCGCTCAAATACCCGGACATGTTCCGCGCCGCCGACCTGATGCTGCTCAACAAGTGCGACCTGCTGCCTTATCTCGATTTCGACGTTGCGCAGGCGGAAGCCTTTGCTCGTCAAGTGAATCCGCAACTGCGCATCCTGCGCGTTTCGGCGACCACCGGCGAGGGCATGGACGCCTGGCTGGCGTGGCTGCGCGACGAACTCGCTGCCGTGGCATGAGCGCGTCGTGCCTGCCGCCGCCATGATGGCCGGGTGCGTCGCCCAGCGTTTGCCCCTGCGCCGCGCCGCGCCCGTGCTGGCCGCGGGGGCCTGGTTTCGCAACACGCTGTGCGCCACGGCGAGGGCTGAAGCCTGGCTCACGCCCAGCGTCGGCGATCTGCGCGATGTCGCGGCGTGCACGGCGCACGAGCAGCTGGCGCAAACCCTGCTCGCGGCCATGCCGGAAGCGCCGCGCGCTATCGCCTGCGACCTGCATCCGGATTTTCATTCCAGCCAACACGCGCAGCGGCTGGCGGCGCAGCTCGGGGTGCCGGTTTTCGCCGTGCAGCACCACCATGCGCATATCGCCGCCGTCTGCGCCGAGCAGGGCTACGGCGGCCCGGTGCTGGGGCTGGCAATCGACGGCGTTGGCTTGGGGACGGACGGCACGGCCTGGGGTGGGGAGTTACTGCACGTGGCGGGGGCGCGCTGGCGGCGTCTGGGGCATCTGCGCCCGCTGGCGCTGCCCGGCGGCGACAAGGCGGCGCTGGAACCCTGGCGCATGGCGGCATCCGCCCTGCATGCGCTGGGACGATCTGATGAAATCCCCGCGCGTTTTCCCGAGCAGCCGGCAGCCGCCGCTTTGGCCGCGCTGCTGCACAACAGTGGCGCGCAAAATGCCCGGCATTGCCCGCCGAGCAGCAGCCTGGGCCGGGTTTTCGATGCCGCAGCCGGTTTGCTGGGTATGTGCACCGTGACGCAAAGTGACGCCGAGGCGGCTTGCGCGCTGGAATCCACCGCCCGGCGGCACGGCCCGGCGGCGGCCATGGCCGATGGCTGGCGGATCGGTGCCGATCTGCGGCTCGACCTGTTGCCTTTGCTGGATTGGCTGGCGGGGAGGGCTGGATTGGCGGAAAAAAACGTCGAACAGGCCGCCGCAGTTTTCCACGCTACCTTGAGCGCGGCGCTGGCCGATTGGCTGATTGTTGCCGCCCGCCAGCACGATCTGGAGGTGGTGGCCGTGGGCGGCGGCTGCTGCTGCAACCGCATTTTGCTCGACGTGCTGCGCAGCCATTGCGCGGTGGCCGGTCTGCGTTTTCTTGAACCGCGTATCCTGCCGCCTGGCGATGCGGCCATTGCTTTCGGCCAGGCGGTGATTGCCCAACACCTCGTGGAGAATGCCTGACATGTGCCTGGCCTTTCCTGCCCGCGTCATCGAATTGAGCGGCAAAAATGACACCGCAATCGACGCCGTGATCGACCTCGACGGCGTGCATAAAACCATTTCACTGGCCCTGGTGGACGACGTTGCCGTCGGCGATTACGTCATCGTGCACGTGGGCTTTGCGCTGCAAAAACTGGATGAAGCGGAGGCTTTGGCGACGCTCGCCCTGTTCCGCGAAATCGGCGCGCTGGACGCCGCGCCGGAACCCAAAACGGGTGCAGGCGCATGAAATACATCGACGAATTCCGCGCCCCCGATCTGGCGCGCGGTCTGGCGGCGGCCATTGCCCGGGAGGTGCGGCCAGACTGCAGCTATCGCCTGATGGAATTCTGCGGCGGGCACACGCACGCCATTTCGCGTTACGGCGTGGCCGATTTGTTGCCGGCCAAGGTGCGCCTCATCCACGGCCCGGGCTGCCCGGTGTGCGTGCTGCCGATTGGCCGCATCGACCAGGCGATCCGCCTGGCGCTGGCGCATGAAGTGATTCTGTGCAGCTACGGCGATTGCCTGCGGGTGCCCGCTTCCGACAGGCTTTCCCTGCAACGCGCCCGCAGCCTAGGGGCGGACGTGCGCATGGTGTATTCGCCGCTGGACGCCTTGCGCATTGCCCGCGAGCAGCCGACGAAAGAAGTCGTTTTTCTCGCCATCGGCTTTGAAACCACCACGCCGCCGAGTGCGGTAGCCGTCCTGCAGGCGCAGGCGGCGGGGCTGGGCAATTTTTCGCTGCTCTGCAATCACGTCCTGACGCCCGCTGCCATGCGTGCCATTCTCGATGTCCCCGGGGGGACGGCGATCGACGGTTTCATCGGCCCGGCGCACGTCTCTACCGTCATCGGCAGTGCGCCCTACCAGCCCTTTGCCCGCGATTACGGCAAACCCGTAGCGATTGCCGGTTTCGAGCCGCTGGACGTGATGCGCGCCATCCAGTTGCTGATCCAGCAGATCAACGCCGGCCGCGCTGAAGTGGACAACGAGTTCACCCGCGCCGTGACGCCGGAGGGCAACCGCAAAGCGCAGGAACTGGTGGCGCAGGTGTTTACCCTGCGTGAGCGTTTTGCCTGGCGGGGCCTGGGTGAACTGGCGCATAGCGCCTTGCGCCTGCGCCCCGAGTTTGCGGCTTTCGATGCCGAGATTCGCTTTGCGCTCGCCGATGTGGCCGTCCCGGATCACAAGGCCTGCGAATGCGCCGCCATTCTGCGCGGCGAGAAACACCCGCAAGATTGCCGCATCTTCGGCACCGCCTGCACGCCGGACAAACCCATCGGTTCCTGCATGGTGTCCTCCGAAGGGGCCTGTGCCGCGCACTACAGTTACGGGCGTTTTCGTGCAGACGGGAAGGAAGAAAGGCCCAAGGAAGAAAGGCACAGCACATGACCACGGAACATTCACTTTCTCCGAATCTGCCTGCCGGTCAGGTCGAACTGAACCACGGCGCGGGTGGCCGGGCGATGCAGCAATTGATCCGTCAGGTGTTTGCCCGCGAACTGGAGAATGAATTTCTCGCCCAGGGCGACGATGGCGCGCGTTTGCCCAGCGTTGCCGGACGGCTGGTCATGGCGACCGATGCGCACGTGGTGTCGCCCCTCTTTTTTCCCGGCGGCGACATCGGCAGTCTGGCGGTACATGGCACGCTCAACGATGTGGCGGTGATGGGCGCGCGCCCTTGTTATTTGTCGGCAGCCTTCATCCTCGAAGAAGGCTTGCCGCTGGCCGATCTGGCCCGCATCGTGGCCAGCATGGGCCGCGCCGCGCGCGCCGCTGGCGTGCCGGTGGTGACGGGCGACACCAAGGTGGTCGAGCGCGGCAAGGCGGACGGGGTGTTCATCACGACGACCGGCGTCGGCGTGCTCATGGACGGCATCGCCCTCTCCGGCAGCTACGCCCGCCCTGGGGACGCGGTGCTGGTTTCCGGGCTGGTGGGCGACCACGGCATGGCCATCATGTCGGTGCGCGAAAATCTTTCCTTCGCCGCGCCCATCGTGTCGGACAGCGCCGCGCTGCACGGCCTGATCGCCGATCTGCTCACCGCCGTGCCGCAGGTGCATGTGCTGCGCGACCCGACGCGCGGCGGCGTGGCGGCGACTTTGAATGAGATCGCCCAGCAATCCGGGGTCGGCATCGTGCTCGACGAAGCCGCCATTCCTGTGCGCCCGGCGGTGGCGGCCGCCTGCGAACTGCTCGGGCTCGATCCGCTCAACATCGCCAATGAAGGGCGGGTGCTGGTGTTCTGCCCGGCTGAACATGCGGCGCAGGCGCTGGCGGCCCTGCGTGCGCATCCCCTGGGCCGGGAGGCGGCGCGGATCGGCGAAGTCATCGCGGACGACCGGCATTTCGTGCAGATGCAGACGCGTTTTGGTGGCCGACGCATGATCGACTGGCTGGCGGGCGACGCGCTGCCGCGCATCTGCTAGGCATTCCGGGGCGCCTCGTGGGCGCAATGTGGGCGCAATGTGGGCGCAATGTGGGCGTTTGGCGTGCGCTGGCGCAGCGTATAATCCGCCCCGGAAAGTCGGCTAGGCAATCGCTGGATACCCGTGGGCAACTGCGGTATCGGGAGGAAAGTCCGGGCTCCGCAGGGCAGGATGCCAGCTAACGGCTGGGCGCTATAAGCCGCAAGACGCAAGTCGGGCGACCCAAGGCGACGGAAAGTGGAACAGAGAGCAGACCGCCCACCGGGGCAACCCGGCGGGTAAGGGTGAAAGGGTGGGGTAAGAGCCCACCGCGTCGGCGGTAACGTTCGGCGGCACGCTAAACCCCATCCGGAGCAAGACCAAATAGGGAAGCATCGGCGTGGCCCACGCTGCTTCCGGGTAGGTTGCTTGAGCCTGTCGGTGACGGCAGGCCTAGAGGAATGATTGCCGAACCTCGCAAGAGGGGAACAGAACCCGGCTTATCGGCCGGCTTTCCACCGTTTTTTGTGCGTTTTTGTGCATTGCCTTGTGCGTTGCCGGTTAGCGGAGAAACCCAGGTCACGATGACTGCCCTTGTCGAATGGTCGGAACACGGACGCAGCCGTCGCGGCCGCTGGCGCTCGGCGGCTGCCTTGCCGCCGCCGGACGAGGTGGCGGCGGTCGATGCCGGGCTGGGCGTCGAGGCTGCGTGGACGCGCCTCGCGGCGGGGGAATATCTGCTGCTGTCCGGCGACTGGCCGACGGCGCGGCGCTTGCTGCAAGGGCTGACGCAGCGCGCCGAGCGGCATTTCCGCTGCGTTCCGGCAGCGGGCGATGCGCGCGAAACCTTCGTCCGCCACCGCGCGATGCAGGGCCAGCGTGCCGCCCTGCTGGCCCGCCTGCTGGTGCCGCTCGGCCCGGATTACAAGCTGCCCCTGCACCGCGCCCAGGACGTGCGCGCCGCCTGCCGCGAAGCCTGGGGCAAGCCGGATGGCAGCAACAGCGTGCTGGCGCTGCGCGAACTGCTGGCCGTGGTCAGCGCTCACGAATGGCGCAAGAAGGGCGTGCCGGTGGCGGCGCTGAACGCCAGCATCCATCCGCATTACGGCGTGTTCTCGCCGCTGCGCGGCGAATACGTCGATTTGCTGGTGCAGGCCGAACTGCCCGCCGCGTGCGCCGCTCCCGGCGCACTGGCCTTCGACATCGGCACCGGCTCCGGCGTGCTGGCCGCCGTGCTGGCGCGGCGCGGCCTCAAGGTCGTGGCGACCGACAGCGCGCCGCAGGCCATCGCCTGCGCCAGCGAAAATCTGGAACGTCTGGGGCTGGCCGGGCAGGTGAGCGTGGTCGAAGCCGATCTGTTTCCGGCGGGACAGGCCGCGCTCATCGTCTGCAACCCGCCGTGGCTGCCTGCGCAGCCGACTTCGCCGGTGGAGCAGGCGGTCTACGACCCCGATTCGCGCATGTTGCGCGGTTTTCTGGACGGGCTGGCCGCGCGCCTGCTGCCGGGCGGCGAAGGCTGGCTGATTCTTTCCGACTTGGCCGAGCATCTCGGCCTGCGCTCGCGCCGCGAGCTGGAAGACTGGATCGCCGCCGCCGGCCTGCGCGTCGCCGGGCGGCTCGACACCCGGCCCCGGCACGGCAAGGCGCAGGATAAAAACGATCCGCTCCACGCCGCGCGCTCGGCGGAAGTGACATCGCTGTGGCGGCTGGTGGCGCAGCGACTGGTAGTGCAATGATTTTCAGCGAGGCAGGCCATGAACGCACTCTATGAATTTTTTCAGACCGGCTGGACGGAGCGGGTCGATTTCATGCTCTTCATCTACCTGGTGGCGATCACCGCCGAGGCCATGTCCGGCGCGCTGGCCGCCGGGCGGCGCAACATGGACGCCTTCGGCGTCGCGGTGATCGCCTTCGTCACCGCCCTGGGCGGCGGCACCATCCGCGACGTGGTGCTCGGCAACTACCCGATCGGCTGGACGCAGCACCCGGCCTACGTCTACCTGGTGCTCGGCGCGGGCCTCTTGACCATGCTCATCGCGCCCTACATGCACCACATGAAGCGCATCTTCCTCATGCTCGACGCGCTTGGCCTGATCGCCTTCTCGCTGATCGGCAGCAGCATCGCCCTGCAACTCGATTACCCGGTGGTGGTTGTCATCATGGCCGGCATGCTCACCGGCATCAGCGGCGGCGTCCTGCGCGACGTGCTGTGCAACCAGGTGCCCATCGTCTTTCGCCGCGAACTGTACGCCAGCGTCTCGCTCACCGTCTGCGCCCTTTACCTCATCCTGCGTGAACTGGGCGTGGATGCGGGGATCAATACCGCCATCTGCTTCATCGGTGGCTTCGTTTTCCGCATGCTGGCCATCCGCTTCGGCTGGAAGCTGCCGACGTTTTCCTATCAGCAGCGGTGGGATTGAGGCGGGTTTATGTGAGCGGCGGGGTGTTTTTGCGTGAATGGAAGAACAGGGCTGTGTTTCCGTAACTCTTTCCGGATAGCAGCGGCAGTAATGGCATACCTGAGCCAGTAAAACCCTCCAATCAGGAATGGCGCTGCCAAGAGTGAATGTGGCGTGAAGCGAGTCCAGTAGAGGCAGAATGCCGCGGCGATAAACATCGCAGCAGATGCAATACCGCTCCCTGTAATACCGGGTGCGGCAATTTCTCGGGTTTCATGGTTTATCCAGCCTCGGAGAGTTTGCCAGTTACCTTGTTCGCTCAGGAGGGCAGTGACTGTGTCGCCCGTTTCTAACCGAGGATGGCCCGGAATCTTGATGCTGTGGTAATTGCCTGTGGAAGTCTCAAACCCGAACAAGGTGTGTGCGGGGGCTTGGTACCCTTGGGTGCGCAGCATATCGAATACACGGTCGAATGTGACCGTGATGCGGTGGAATTTCATGGGTTTTCAGAACGACTGATTTGGAAAAGTTTCTGGATACGTTTGCTTACACGCCAAGGGCTGCGACAGAGTTGCTAGAAGAATTTGGCGCCTTTTAGCACTCCTTTTTCGTCAAATGTGAACACGGCTCTCTTTTCTCCGTTGCTGCAAATCCATCCATCAACTTCCGTGGAGTCTGTGATCGCTGCACAAGACATCCGGTTGGTATAGTTTTTCACTTGGCATTTTAACGTGACGCCATTTTGAAGCATCAGGGATCCGTCATTTTTTAACTGGCTCGGTAATGGCGTGGGGCAATTACGATCAATTCGGCCTTCTGTGCCAAGGCTTGAGCAGCCATGCAGCAATAACGCGCCGATCAGAAATGCCGGAGCCAAGGGGCGTTTGATGAGTGGGGAAGTAAAGATACGGCGGTAGGTCATATTACGTCAGCTTTCCTTGGTCGTTTTCTGGCGTTTGCCATTGCGTTGCGGGAATGAAAAGGAATATGGCCAGCGCAATCCCTATTGGCGCGGTGCCAATGGCCAGCAAAATGAACATGACTACGGAAGCCTTTCTGGAAAGCTCCACCTTCTTGTAACTCCCATAGGCAAGAAGGGTGTGCAGGCAAACGGGGATGCCCAGCAGGATTAGCGCGGGCAGCATTTCCTCGCCTTTGGCTGCGAGGAGAAATACGCCAAAGACGATGTAAAGGGCCGCGACCGCGAGATGGCACTTCATCAGGCGGATGTTGTTTTCACGGTAGATGGCGGTTTCCCAGGTTTTCATAGGATTGCTGCGGGGTCGATGTTGGAGTGGCGAGAGCCGGAATCGTAGCGTTCGGCATTGTGCTTGCCAAGAAGATATAGTTTTTGGGGGGCTGTTATGGGCTTGGGGCCATGACCCAGGCCCGGGCCTTCGTGATGAGGAAGATTGTCCGGGTCATGGACTGAACCCACAGGAGGTAGTCCTTCGATTGGGGAAAACCTCTTCAAATCACGGCGCGAAAACCACGTCGCCGGGGCGGATGTCGGCGTTGGGTACGGCGTCGATCAATTCGATGCGGGAAAACGTCGGGTAGACGCTGCGGATCGCCGCGCTGCCGAGGATGCGTTTTTCGCTGCCGAGCCGGTTGCCGGCCAGAGCGTGCACCGGCGGTGGCTGCCAGGCGTGGACGTGCAGGGTGTCGCCGATCGTCAGGCCGGCCTCGGCTCCGGCGTCGATGTAGAGTTCTCGCCCGTTACGGCGGACGATGCGGGCGCTGAAGGGCAGGCAGCCGATTTCCTGTCCGCTCCAGGCGGCGATTTCCTGAAAGATGCTGCCCAGAGCCAGACCCAACCCTTGCCGGAAGAAGGCCGGGTTGCCGAAGCTGGGCAATTGGTCGAGACGCAGGGGCGGCGTGGCGACGACTGAGAAATCGCGCCGGGCGAGCAGCGCGCCGTTGATGCCGTCGTGGATGAAGGCTTCGATGGCGATGCGACGCTGGCCGCCGCCCAGGGAGAAATCGCGGTAGATGCCGGAGAGCACGTATTGCGCCTGATGGTCGCGGGCCTGGCCGACGAGCAGGGATTCGCCGTCGCCGCTCCCGCCGCCCGGCAGCATGGCACGCGGCGCGTGAATCGGGGCGCGGTAGGGGAAGACCGTGGCTGCGCTGTCGGCCAGCAGAGCCTGCCGCTGACGGATGATGCGGGTGATGGCGACAGCGGTGTGGCGGCTGAGCAGGGGCAGTTCTTCAGGCAGCTTCTGTTCCGGGAATTCCATGGCAAAGCCGGTGACCAGCACGCGGTTGCTGTAGGTGCTCCGGCAGGCGGGGTCGGCGTCCCGGCCCGGTTCGGTGTGCAGGTTGACGGCCAGTCTGATGGTCAGCAATTGGCCGCTGCGGTTTTCGGCAAGGATTTCCCACGGCCCGACCTGGCCGTTGCCCTTGGTCTGGATGGCCTCGAACAGGCCGTCGCGGCTCAGCGCGGTGGCGGCGTTGACGCGTGCGCCCTGCATTTCTGCGGCCCGCGCCAGCGCCTGCCGTACCGCGGCGTCGCGGGCTTCGGCGTAATTGCCGTCGCGCACCGCCGCGCTGCCTTCGACGATGGTTTGCGCCTGGGCGCTGGCCGCTACCCAGAGCAGGGCCAGCGTCCCGAGGCGCTTGTGCCAGCCGGGCATGCCGCTTTACTGGGTGACGTAATGCGGGCTGGGCATCGAGCAACCGGCGGCGGCGCAGGGGCCGTTCGTATTGCGGACGGGGGTGGGCATGCCTTGAGTGGCATTCTGGGTGAGGCGCTGGTAGAAATCGTGGGTGAGGTCGAGTTCAACGGTGGCTTCGTAGTTGCCGTTGGCGATCGAAGTCATGTTGACCACGCGCGCGCCGCGTATGAAGGCGTCGACGTAGGTGCGCACCGAATCGTTCTGGGTGGCGAAGGCGGAAACTGCGGTGTTACCCCAGACGCGGAAGCCATACACCTGCTCGGCCAGATTGCGGTAAGCGTCGACCTGCGCGGCGCGCATCGCCATCAACTGCTGTTGGCCGTGCGAGTACTGCGAGTAATTGCCCTGCGCGCCGTAACCGACGGCGAGCAGGCGGGGGGGGGGCGGCGGGGCGCGGGGGGGGGCGGGGCTTCGGTT
>OGQD01001276.1_pt1 | contig 16745 bp, 7 predicted proteins | sample 1553091 | NCBI WGS metagenome assembly OGQD01 (sample SAMEA2580290, study PRJEB22360) | human gut metagenome | biome: human gut; feature: human-associated habitat; material: faeces | place: Denmark | collected 2008/2010
TACTGATTACATGTCTGATTGGAAGAATCAAATTGATGCTGTTATTAAATTTACGAATTTAAATAGAGAAAGACTTAGAAATACTCTAAGAGGAACTAATGGAAAAGATATAGATGGGACTAAAATAAATGAGTGGGGATTATTAGGAGCAGCACATTTAGGTGGTGTAGGAGGAGTAAATAAGTTTTTATTTAAAGGATATAATCCAGCCGATGCAAATAATATTAGTATAAAGGATTATTTAATATATTTTAGTAAGTAATGAAATATAAAGATATTGTATTAGTATTCTACTGTTTATTAATTATAATTTTAACTTTTGGAATTGGAAGAATCTCAGGAAAGATATCACATCAAAGTGATATAATAAAAGAGAATTTAAATATACAAAATTATCTTCCATCTATAGATATTAGAAGGTATTCTACGGTGAAAGAAACTGAACAATCTTTATTAAATAAAATGAGTAAAGAAGGTTATTGTTTAGTTGATGTAACAATTGAAAATGGAAGAGTATTTTATTATTTTCAAAAGATAGTATATAAGAAAGAATTTAATCTAAAATAAAGAAACCCTAGCAGTGCATTATGCATTGTTAGGGTTTTCTTTTTTCTATTTAGCAGGATATTTCTTATTAGATATATATTTCAAGAATTTAAATTGAAACAATTTCCTTTTATTTAAATATTCGGGATTATTCTCATTATATTTAGCTTCGGTCTCGAAACATATATTTTTATATGCTAAGTTATATGGAGGTAATGCTATTTCTATAATCCAACAAATTATATAAATTAATAACGGAATTAAGGGAGTAGCTAGTAACCACCACCATGATAGGTTAAATAAGATACAACATAAAACAGAAATAACAATTGATGTAATCCAAATTTCTGTCTGTTGATATACATGAATTGTTTCATGTCTGAAAAACCGTTCATTAAGTCTTCTAGTATCTCCTTTATGTTCCCTTCTTATCCATAAGATAAATAAAGTTACCATGGCAAGAAATCCATCAAAGGGAATAAATTTATTATATATAACTATAGGAAATATACTTTTCTTTGTTTTAGATTTACTCATATACTATTTATTTAAATTAATCCTCAGTATTTAATAAGTTAAATACATTCTGAGCTTGTTTTATTGCATAGAAATTTTTAGGAATCTCTCTCCCAAAAGAACTTTCTCCTTTAGCTATTCTAATAGTAGAATCTTTCAGTCTTTCTAAAAAACTAAGAGCTACTGGAGTATCTAAGGAAAGTCCTAAAGGGGCCCAAAATACTAATTCATCTGTAGAATTTAATAAAGTCTGCCTTAATATATTTTTAGTTAAAGGATCAAATTCTTCTCCACTCTTTTCTTTTTCTTCCATAAGTAATCTAAATAATAGTGCAAGTAAGGCAGCCCACATAGAATCTATTAATAACTGTTTGGCATTTCTAATTCTATAATCTTTATGTTCTAAAGTAGCATCAGTATCTTTCTTTATATAGTATTTAAATAAATACTGCATATAATAGAATGTACTATTTACCATTCCTTCTATAAATCTTCCAGTCCATTCTTTAGCTGGAATATCTGTAACTTCTGTAGTTTCTATTAAGTGAGATTCTCCATTTTCATCCACTATAGATTTTAAATAAAGTAAATTTCCTTCATCATCAGTCTTTTGCCTCCACTCCCCTTTAGGAGTTTTATCAGTTCCACCTAAGAAAAATCTTTCACGAGTAGACGAGAAGTAAGATTTAAATTGGAATAGTATTTTACCAACAAATTTATGTCTAGCAGCAAAAGCATTTTCATGGTCCATATAACCAAATAAGGAATCAGCTGAGGATTTTATATTTCTTTTTTCTGCAACGGTATATGCGGAAGGTAATGCTACTGGATTAGATTCATTAAATTTTAACTCTTCCCAATCAAGATCATTTTCATGTTCAATATTAAATTGAGTTAAATGAGCAATGTAATCTGCTTTCTGTTTATTATATAATGGATGTGACTTGTCTCCAGATGCGAATATAGAATATCTCTCATCTTTAGTCCAATCATATATCAATTCTCCATCTTTAGACATATGGTGAGCTTTCAAACAATCATCATGAATCATTTGAGCTACTATAAATACCATTCTATTTAAAAAATCTGGAGCAGTAGTAGCCCAATAAGCACCTCTTCTTAATAATCCTTTATAACCTTTTCTATCAGAATTTAATTCGTACGCTAACGAATTAGCATCCATTCTAGTCATCCCATAAAAATGGTTTAAAGCTTCTACTAAAGTCCAATTATCAGAACTTACACCGGTATTTCCCATAACTATACCATAAGCTTTAGCAGCATCGGCAGTAGTAAAACCATTATCTCCTAACAACCGTCCAACAGCTCTAGTCATTAGAAGATAAAATCCTTGAATTGGCTCTCTAACTAATGAATTAAGATTTAATGCCAACATTGAAACTCGTGCAGCAGTAGTAAGTGGCTGAATTGCTTTATAAAATTTCTGATTAGATTTTTCTATAGCACTTTCTCCAAATATAACAGTTTTTAGATAAATATCAATTTGTTTATTTAAATTCTCAAAGTTAACATTAGTATCGTATGACTGTAAATATATAGCATGTCTTATATCGTTAATAAAAGGAAGAATAGTATCAAAAGAAGATTTTCTTATATAAGCATGAACGAATACATCCTCTAATAACTCTAAGTTAGTCTCCCAATAAGAGGTATCTTGCTCTGAAAGATATTTTTCTCTAGTAGTTGGAGAGACGTTTAGAAAATTATACATTGTTAAATAATCATTCTTCCCAGCTTCGGAATCCTGTTCAATCGTCTCTTCTTGTGCTTTAGTAGCTCTTCTTATATCAACCTGTTCATTCCATTTATCTTTTATCCATGAAAAGAATCCCTTACTTTTTAATTGGGAAAATGCTGTACCTCTTAATAAAGGTATATCAAAATAGTGCCCGCTTTGAATTAGTTCCTGCACAGGAGTAGTTTTTATTGCTTCTTCTTCTGTTAAATTATAATCAACTCCACGCTTTATTCTATTTATATTCCATAAAAAAGATTTTAACCATTTCCGTTCGGCTTGAGAAAGATCATTTGTCATATCGTATGGATTTTTAGCTCTAAAATTTCGAGCTATTTTACCAGTAACATCTCTCTCAAACATATTCTTAAATGCATTAGTTGAGTCTTTAAAAGTCCATCGTTCTACTTGAGTATATCCTTTTGATTTATATAATTCCAATACTCTTTGTAAAGACTTTTCTTTATATCTCTCAAACCATTCTCGCATTTTTTGGAACTGTATTTCGGTTAAATCCACTATATCCTTCATTAGGGGAATCATTTCGGGGTTTTCTACATAATATCCCCCTATTGTCATTGTTTCAGATATTTTCTTAAGATTGAAACTTATCTGATCTATATCATGATCTGAATCAAAGTAGATACGTTTATAATGTAGAATAGTTCTAGATACTTGAGAATATAATAAGGATAAACCTGTTGGATCTGAATCATAATTATTATCTGCTCTAATAATCAACCTATTTCCAGCAGCCTCTCTAATAATATCCTGTAGCTTCCGTAATTGTTCTATTTTATATTTACCAGTCTCATTATCACGATTATAGTTATTGTAGAAATCATATATTAAATCAGAGGCCCCTTTCACTAATTCTGTTCTATCTTGTCCTAAAATAGTTAATAGTCTTAGCTTCAATGCTTCTATTCTATCAGCAATAATTAATTCAGATTTAAAATAATTAGTAATATCTAATTCTCTAGCTAGGATATTAAAATTATGTGTTAGTTTATTTATATCAATAGGATAAGATTGTCCTTCTCTATAATTAATTACTTGAATATTTCCTATTTTAAAATTACTAAAATAATCATGTAATTCATTTATAACTAACATTGTCTCTAATAATTTAGCATTCCCTACAGTATTAGATAATAAATTCTTTAAATTCTTATATTTAGCCTCTGAACCTAAATTTCCAAAGATATTACGAGAATCATTATTCCATTTAAGTTTTTTAGTTAAATCTATATCTGTCATAGATACAATATCAACTATATTATTAGCTACATCTCTAAATGCATAGACACCTAATTCAGCTAATTCCGGAAGATCTAATACTTCATATCCAGGGTTGTCTATATAATTACAAAATACTCTAGTTAAATATGTATTTGCCTTTTGTGGGAGATATTTGAATTTATTTTTGCTTTCTAAAGATCCGGAAGTTTTCTTTAAATAGTCAAATTCTTTCCATAAAGTAAAATAATAGGACTCACTTCTGTTCTCCATTTTTTCTTGGTACTCTCTAGCTTTTTCTATTAACTCTTCTCTAGTTGGAGCTTCTATTACAGGAATATCTTGACCTTCTTTTTTAGATAGATAATCATTAAAAGCCCATACTTTTCTATAATTATCATATTTAGCCACTCTTTCCACAAATTCTTCTGGGGTTTCTTTAGATAATTTTCCAAAAGCAATTTCAGAGTATTTAGCTACATTTCTAGTAGCTTCTGTATTATAACTTACTTCTGTTACATTTGCCCTGATATGATCTTGTACTATTCTAGTTATATATCCATTTGGATAAGATAATCTTTGTATAGATCTTCCCTCAGTAGTTCTATTTATAGGATCTTCAACTTTATAGGATGTAAATGTTTCATTGTTATAATCTATATCAGATATAATAATAGGAACTATATTTAAAGAAGCTAATTTAACTCCTATCCCATTGTTAGCTAACAATGCTCTATAAGCAGCTAATTGATAGTCTATAGTTAATTGTTTAGAAGAATACCATTCATTATAAGGTTTGTTAGAAATTTTAAAATCATAAATTTCTACCACTCCCCTTTCATCTATAGCTAATAAATCCAATCGTCCTATAATGGGATCAGATAAATCATCAGAAGTTTGTAAAGTTAACTCAGGAATAAATTTATAATTTCTTCCACTACTAATTCTAGATTTTAAACTTTCAAATGTGAAATATAAATTTTCGATAGTATCATATGGGAGATCAACTATTTGAGATATTGTATTTAAATCCTGATTCTTAAAATATAACTCTGCTACCTTATGTACTTTATCTCCTATCTTTGCTAAATGTTCCCAATTTTCGATATCAAACTCTATCTTCTTTTTAGCCTCTTCCTCTGATAGTCCTTCTTTAATTAAGAGTTTTAATTGATTCTTTTTATACTCCTCTACTTTAAATTCTGGAATTACTCTATCTCCATTTGAATTTAACCAAGTAGTTATAGCTGTAGTTACTCCTACTTTTTTAGGAGCAACTACTTCATTTTCTTGTGTTAATTGATTAAATTTAGACTCTTGAGCAGCAGAATTTAGTGCTAAGAGTTTATTATATATAGAATCCTGAATAGTATTACTTTCATCAAATACTGCGTCTCCATACTTATTATAATAAAGCATATTTCCATAATTCTTGGCTATGAAAGCATCTAAGTCTCGTTCAGAATTAAAGGAATGCTTAGATCCGTTTATTGTTAAAAAATATTTACATGCCATACTGTTAACATTTTTCTAGTAATTGTGTATTTGGATTTTTAGAATTTAATAAACTACTTTTTATATTAGTAATATTCCTGTTCTTAAATGCTTCTGATACATTTTCTGGATTAAATAAAGAGAATCTCTTATTTCCGGCAGAGAGTAATAAACTATTAAATTCTGTTATTATTTTTTCAATTGGCATCTTACTTAATTTCCTACTTAAAGTTTCTGATATTTTTTCTGGAAGAGTATTTAAATCTAGAGATAACGTAGAATCTAATACTTTTAAATATTCCCCAAAGAAATCTGTAGAAGATAATAAATTATTTATATTAAACTCCTCGCTACTAAATACCCCACTTAAACTATCTGCTATAAATTCTACGAAAGCTTCTTCTTTAGCATCGTTTAACGTTCTATTAGTAAGTATATTTCTAAATCTCTCATTAAATTCCGGGAGAGTAGCAACTTTATCTAGTAAAGAGGAATATAAAGAATAATTCTTACTTCTCATTGCTCCCATTATTAAATGCATTAATTCATGTAATGGAGAAGAGATATCAGCTCTATTAATATTTACATATATTTTCCCATTCCAAATAAACGCTCCTGCTCTAGAAAACGAATCAGCTAAAGTACTATTTAGATTTTCAGAATCAACTAATTCTTGAATTTTAGCATCATCTATTACGTTAATAATATTATTATATGTTGAATTAATATTTTCTATAACCCTATTTAGAATTTTCTTTTTATCAAATTTATCATAAGTATCAGTAAAGTATTCCACCTTTTTTATTTGAGGGATTTCATCTGTTATAGATAAATTCTCTAATTCTTTTTGTCTAGTTTTATTTATTGGATAATATAATTCTGAAATAAGATATTTTCCGGATTTAATATCGTTAAGATTTATATACCAAGAATTATTATATATCTCTCCATTTAATCCTACTATTTCAGACTCTAAATTGATTCCTTTATCAGTTATAGATTTAATTCTAAGATATTTAGTAAATTTATCATTATACTTAATCTTTACAACATCATCTACTTCTATGATATTAATAACTTGTTCCGGAGAACGTTGATATATTCTAGGATCATAATAAAATCCAGTTGAATCATTTACTTGAATTCCGGTTCTTATATTCTTCAGCCCGTAAATTTTAGTATCTTTTACATTATTAGCTTTTATATATTCAGAAGTGAGATCTATCAACTCTCCGTTTTTAATCATATCTAATATTGTTGGAGTTAATAGTGATACTCTACCATGAGGAAGAGTTTTCTTTTTTGAATCTTGATATCTTTCTTTAAATTCTCTTTCTGTAATATTTTTAGGAATTACATACACTGCCTCTTGTTCAATTGCCCAATCCCGGGATTTGTTCAGGAGGCTTTTCTTTTTCAAGATTTCTTCTAAAGAATAACCATAAGTGCTATGATTTAAATCATATAATCTACTTAAACGTTTTTTATTATATTCAGAAATCTCTTTATGTCCAATTATTCCTAATTCATAATTTGGATTTATAGCAAATCCGATATATTCTAATTGCTGTGGAGATACTATTTTCCTAAAAGATCTCCTTTTTAAATATCCAGATCTATAACTACCCGGAACAATAATAGTTCCTGTTATAGGGTCATAATTAGATACTACTCCAATAAATGTTATATCATTTTCTTTAAATCTAATGATATCTCCTCTTTGTAATTTAGCAGTTTCTTGTTCTGCGTTAGAAGAGTCTATATTTATAATGTGATATAAATCTTTTAAAGGAATATAGTTAGAATTAGGATCAAATACTATTTCATTATCGACTCTAATAAAAGCTTTACTAACATTCTCTTTTTTAGTATTTAAATCTTCTACTAATTCTAAATCGGAAGTATTATTATAATGTATAGCTGATAGTGATGGAATATTTATTCTCTGTCCTTTAGAATTTTCTGATAATGGAAATTCTGTTTTTAAATCTACAAATCCTATTTTTGGAGCAGAGTCATTTGTTGTTCTATTTAAAAAGTATATTCTATCCCCACTTATCCCAACTACTATATGTTTACTAATAACAGGTGATCCATCAGTTCTTTTTAAATCCCATTCAATAGAAACAGAGTCACCAATACGTAAAGATCTAACTTTATCTCTTCTATATTTAATAACAGATTCCCTATCTAAATTATCAGAGAAGTCTCCTTCTAATTTCCGATAAGGTTGTTGGTCAGATTTTAGAATATTTAAATTGAACCAGATAGATTGATATTTACTTTTATCTTTAGTATTTAAAGAATAAGTATCATAATCATTAATAAACTGATTATATACATTATCTAAATCCGGATGATTTTCTTTAGTAAATATCACTGTCTCTATATTCCGAAAAGGAATTTTTTTAGTAAAGTATTTACCATCTTTATTCTTTAAAGCTACTTCTACTATTGTACCTATAGTTCTAACTACAGGAGCATAATATGTAAAAGAATCCCATTCACTATTCTCATCCTCTTTATTCCAAGATCTTAATTTAATTATATCATTTTGACGTAATTCTTGGGTTATAGTAGCATTAGTTCCATTAGAAACATCTAATTTAAATCCTGATTTCCCTACTGTGTAATACTTGAATGAGAGTCCTTTTCTGCCGAATCCTATAGATTTAATCAGTGGTTGATTATTATAATCTTCTGATTCAATATTTCTTTCATAAGTATCTCTTACATTCTTTATTAAATCTTCCGGAAGATTTGGATCTTTCAATGCTCCATATAACTTTCTAAATACAATTTGTTTATTTTTTTCTAGAGATAATTTAACTAAATCAGTATAAGATATAGTAAAATGTCCTACATTAGATCCGTATTTATTAACTAATGTAATAAATGTTTCTCCATTTCTATTCTTCCAAACAGATTGAATTGGATGATATTTAGCATAAGAGAAATAATCATCATCAAATTTACCATATATTATATTCTTATCTTTACTAAAATTTGGAATTAGTAATAAGTCTCCAGGAACTAAGGAATATAATTGAGCTTCTGTAGTTACTTTAACAGGTTCTGAATAGTTTAAGTTATATAAATCCTTCTTAGGATTACCTTCCGAATCTAATACAGTCGATTCATAATTCTTCCAGATTATTTCTGATATTTGTTGATAAGATATATTTTTAGATTTCGGGATTTCGAGTTCTATATAATAAGAATCATTTTTACCAACAAAAGGAGGTTCTTTATATTCTTCTTTCGTATTAGATATGATTTCTAAGTTCTGATTTAATTTTTGGATAAAAGGATTAATATCCATAGAAAATAATCTCCCAATAAATTCATTAAATAAATCGGAATTATTTATATTTAAAACATCTCTATATTTAGGTTCTGATACTAAATATGCAATAAATTCATTTAAATCATAACTAGATCCTTTAGATACTTTATTAACAAATTCTTTTATATAAGGATCTTTATCCTGATTCTGTTTGGCAGTAGTATATATATTATAAGCTATTTCATTTATTCTCTCAAAATTAGGATCAGATTTATTTATTTTAGAATAATATAAATGAAGTAGTTCGTGATATAAATCTCTAAGAGTAGCTTCATTAAATGTTCCATTAGTTTTTAAGATAATAAATTCATTATTTAATAAAGTCCCTCTAACATCTACATTTCCATCGATATTTAATGATTCTATATCTCCATCTAATAATAATATATTTGGTTGAGATGGATTAATAGCATTCATATCTATTAACTTATTAATTAATAGAAGAAAATCTTCCCGTAAAGATTTATTAGGTACATAAGAAACTAAAGGCATAATATCCTCTATAGTAGTATTTCCGATTAAAGGTTCTCCATTAGAATATACTACTTTAGTAGATAAAAGATTTAGATCCGAAAGAGTACTTAATAATGTATTTAAAGAATCTATATCTAATCCAGAAATAGCCTCAGCTAAACTAACTGCATTAACTTCATCATATGAATTTAAGTTGGTAGGAATAATCCCACCAACCTTTTCTTCTCCATCTACGATATATTGTATTTCTATGTTACATCCCATATTTAACAATTTATAATAAGTTTTATTTTACTAAGTCTTATTAGATCATCTAGAAGTTCAACCATTTTAATAGCTTTTTCAGATTTATTAATAGTTTCTTTTAATTTATAATTGTAATTACTTCTTATTAGATAATATCTCTCATCTCCTAAAAGCTCTATATCCTTATAGCTCTTATTCTTATTATTTCCTAATCTTTCTTGTAATTGATATTTACCTAAGTTCTCATTGTATATTTTTACATATTTATTATTTGAAACAAGAGCTTCGAAACTATCTTTAATTGGAGCCATCCTAAGAAGAATATCATCTATATTAACATCATCCATTGTTACTTTATCACTTTTTGAATCATAAATTACTCCCGGAGTTATAGTATTTAAATCTAGTCCTCCAATGTATTTAAAGTAATCTACAATTAAACTCCCTGGATTAAATACTGATCCCTGTAATACTTTTAATATACTATCCTGTCCTTTTCTTCCTTTATGGGTAATTAGGTTATATATAAAAAATAGATCAGATAATTTAATACCTCTAAATTCAACATTTTCAATTTCTCCAAATGCTGAAACTTGTTTATCAAATTCTGGATTATTTACAGTAGTAACCATATTTATAGATGGTCTGTAATATATATAATTAGATCCATCTAATTTAGAAGTATTATCAGTTATAATTAATCCATTTAAAAATGCGTTATTAACTAACTGAGATCCAAAAGTCATTACTCCTTTAGAATTAATTGTATATCCACTCTTTAACATTGGAATTACATAAGATTCCATATATAATTTAAAGGATGCTAAACCATCATCATTAGATAAAGAATAAGATGTCTGCTCGGTAGCAGTAAGCATTTCCCCATTTAAGAAATAATTTTGGCCTTTAGGAACTGAAATAGATAAATTTTTATTTTTCAAATACTTCCTAATTATCAATTCATCTATATAATCTCTAATGATATTTAGTTGAGATTCAGATAGTTTATTAGGCATAGTAATTTTACCAATCCTCCTTCTCATTATTACGTTTTCTAAATTATCTATAATAGAGTTTGATAATGCATATTTAACACTTCCTAATTTAGAATTTTGTTCATTTATATAATAAGCATTAATAAATGCTTTATAATGCGGAAGAGAATCTATTAAATCAAATACATTTATTACAGACTTTATTAAATTATAGAATTTAATAACAGATTCAGCATAATCAGGTTGTTCTAAAAATTTAGTTAAATCAAATTTCATACTAGAAAAAGTTCCATTTGAAGACATTTTATCTAGAGCATCTCCAACTATAGAAGATAATTCTTGATCTGTATATATATTCCCAATATTAGGATTATATTCTTTTAATGCCCCAATAAAATAATCAGCTGTATCTCCGGTTAATTGAAGTTTATCTAATCCATTCTGAATTAATGTATTAAAGGACTTGCTGAAATTATATCTATCATATTGTTTAGTCTTTATACCTCCATTAATTCCTAAAATTTGACCTAACGTAGCTATTTCTTTTGCTCCAGTGTAAGCTTTTACAAAGGTAGTAAAATTTGTTTTAGATTTTACTGATGAATTAAACAAATCTTTTAAATCTTTAAATTTCCTCACTTGTTTAAAATATCTAATTAATCCCTGCACTACTTCCTCAGAAGATCTAACTAATGCTAATTCATCCCACTCTGACATAGAATCTAAGAATGTTAAAGCATACTCTTCATCAAGAAATCTCTCATTAACAAAATTATATTTAGTAGTTTCAAGATCATTTATAATTTCGTTTATATCATTTGATGTTAGTTCATTAAGTTTAAATGCGGAGATTATCTTAGAATTATATAATGTATTTAAATACAATGAAACAGATTTTACATATCCTTTTCCAATAAAATTTGTAAGTGATGGTCCTTTTTCTATATTTCTTAATGTGGAATCTATAGTAGCGTATTGATCATACATTCTATTAACTGTAGCTGCTTGAACTATAGCATTAACCTCTGAACTAGTCATAAGATCTGAGATATTATCAAATGATAAGCCTTGGATTAATAAATATACATATACTCCAGCCAGGTCAGGACCAGCGTTAATCTTTGATAAGATCAATTCTTTAGCATTCAATTATGTTACTGTTATATCGTTTCCATATAACATCTCTATATTTCTATAGAAGTTCTGACTATATCTTAGCCAATAAGGCTCTCCCCATTTCGGAATTACTAATTCCTACGATACTTGATTCTATTTGTTTAAATAGTCTTTCTCTAGTCGATGCTCTTTTATCCTATTAGGATACTTAGATCAGGATTATCCAATCTTTATACTTGTTACTATACCTGAGTAATTAGTTCAGCCATTTAAATATTACTATTTAAACTTAGTATATAAAGCTCTAAGGATGTTCCCTGAGTTAAAGGAGTTTTTTACAACAAACCATGCTTAGCAGTCTTGTTATTATTCCTAATAACTCTCAATAAATATTTTGACTGCAACGAAAATCAGTTGCCGCTGAAATTAAACTTGAGATAACGAGAGATTTGTCTTCTTGAAATCTATTTTGTGTAAGATCTATTGCATCATTCACACTAATACTTTTATCTCTAGCCCCATTTAAAAGATCATATACAAACTCAATATCATCAAGATTAATGTTAGCCAAACTATTTGTGAATAATTTAACGAGTTCCCCATCACTCTTCCCTTCATTTCCAGGAATATTTTTATAAATCTCAAAAACATTATTAAAATATAAATTTGATTTTAATAAATCTTCTACAGTTAATCCTTTTTCAGCTAATTTTCTTATCTCCTGATTAAAGTACTGAGTTGCAGCTAAAAATACCTTTTGTCCTACAGCACTTATACCAATAACTTCTTTTCCGGCCATATTCTCGAAGAATAAGTTCCATTTAACAGACGGGCAGAAATCAGTAACTGTTTTTGCGTAAGCTCCAGCTTCTGATTTAGCAGCAGCAGCTTGTGGATCTCCCATACTAATAGGTGATTCAGCAGCTACAAGATTTTTAAAGTTATCGGAGATTTGATATATTTTATTATATACGAAATTCTTTGTAGCGGATAAAAGTTTATTTGGACTTATTTCTTTAAGATGTCTAGATATATCAATATCTAAATTCTCTATCATATTTGATATAAGTATTCTGGCACTTTCTATATCCTCATTCCTTGATTTATCATCTGAATTTTCTTTTATATAATTTAGATCATTAACTAAATCAGGATTATAATATAATTGTATATTAGTTTGTTCGAATCTATCTACCTTATTTAAAACATCTACAGCTAATTTTAATCTAGTATTATCCCCATCATATTCTCCGTTTAAGATAGATAAGATTTCAGGAGTTATATCTATATAAGGTATTTCCGGATTTATTTCAGAAGTTATTGTATATTTTAAATCTGAATTTGGAAATGGTAATTGTTTTGAGAGTTCAAATGATTCATTATCTCTATAATTAAATAACGATGACCATGCTTCATAAATTCCATTTTTATTTATTAAAGGCATTGTCATGTAGACTTTATCAATGTCATAATCCATTTTCTTACTTTCTAGTCGTTTCCACTAGAAATCTCTATATTTCTATAGAAGTTGAGACTATCTCTTCACTGTAATTAGTGTTGCGCACTTCGATTTCACTTGAAACCTACGCTTAGGAAACCTAAGACTTACTAGTCGTTGAGCCTCTCTCCATATAGGAGAGTTGGTTGCGGATTATCCAATATTTAAACTTTTTACTGTCTCAAAGTGATTAGCTTTGCCCTATATTATATTACTATATATAGTTAGTATTTAAATCTCTAAGAAACTTCCCGCAGTTCACGCAATTTTTTGGGTAGCAATTTATGACATTTGTAATTTATACTCCATAGACGGAATAATATATGGAGAAATAAGATCTTTAAATATATTTCTACTTTCTGCTTTAATATATAAAGAATAATAACATTCTTTAGTTCCAGGAATTAGTTTTGAACTATTCTCTTTAGTATATCCTTTATATCTATGAATAGATGTTTTTATATTATATGTATTCAACAACCATTCTTGCAATAGTTCATTTTCTTCTAGTGAGAATCCCATAGTATACAAACTTCCAGAGTTACATCCATCATCCATAAACCAGTACGCTAATCCTCTTGGAGTAATATGTGATAACCATTCCTCTACTAAATCCTGTTTCCTTACTAATTTGAGTATTATTTAATCCTTTTTCTTTTAACTTTAAAACTAATTCCTTATTTACTTCTGTTTTTAACTCTTTAAAATTAAGCTGTAGTTCAGATAACTTTTTTGATAATTCTTTTACACTTAAATTAAAAAATGAAGCAATTTCTTCTTGAGATTTTCTTTGTTTTAGTAATTCCGTTATTGAATCTTTGTTTATATTCATAAATATTTTATTTAAATTTAACATAAAACAAAGATAATAATTTATTACATATTACCAAAAATCTGGTTACTAAAATTTATTTACTACCCTGTAACCAAATCTGATACAAACTAACATAAGCTTCATTACTTTCTGCATCAGAGAATCCTACTACATCCATTGTCATAATAGACTGAAATGCTTGTGCAGGAATACGATTCGCTGTTATTTTTAAACTCTCAATAAATGATCTATATATCTTCTTAGAATCTCTTTCGATTCTTCTATTTATATAATCATCATATTCATCTTTTATCTCTTCTATACTACTATTATTTATAGCTAATTCTTCTCCTAATCTCGAATCTGTCATATTTATATAATCTCTTAACTCTTTAATATTATCAGAATTAAAATTATACCATATTCCTATATAATCGTCAGAAGAATTAAATACATTAACTAAATTCCCTAAATTAGAAAGATCTACAACAATTACTTCTTGAACTATTCCATTACTAGTATCCTGATAAAAATGAAGTCCAGATGTTTTATATACAGCTTCTCCATTTTCATTTAATCTCCATTCTTCTCCATCTATAACTTCTGTTAATATTTCCATTGGAGTTAGTGAAGATATATAATTTTCAGAACTAGGCTTATTTATAATAATTCTAGTATTATCTAAACTATTCTTTAAAAATTCTATATCATTTGGAAGGGGATCTGATTTAGCTTTATTATACGTTCTTAATAGTTTCTGTCTAAAATACTCTCCATCACTATTAATAATATTCGCAATATTATCTCCAGTTCGTAATCCGAATATAGATTGATATACCTTAGATATTACAGCCTGTGCTCTTTTTATATTTAAATTATGTATTCTTACTCCTTGAAGTCCTTCGCCAAATTCTATTATATCATTGTTATCTATAATCATTTGATATTCAGGCATTCTCGGATCTAATAACATAATATTTTCATCCAATAATCCAATATATCTATTAACAAAATGTTGAAGTGCTAGAATTTCCTCTTTAGATGCTTTAGACTCTCTTAATCTAAACATATCTTCGATTATCGGATGGTCATAAATATTATATTTCTTATTTATCCCATCAATACTCCAAGTAGCTCTAAAAGGTTGAAGTTCTTTTCTGATTCCTTTTAGATTAGTTACTGTAGTATTTAAATTCCTATAATGTTTAAATTTATCATAAGTATTTATATCTACCTGTTCTCCAGTAGTAGGATCTAATACAATATCACCAAATTCTATTAAATCCGTAGATATTTCCTGTGTTAAATTTCCTGTTTCTAAATATCTATCTAAACCTGATCTAAGAATATTTCCATTTTCATCAGTAAGAGAATAATAACCAGCTTCATTAGCTATATGTATTAAATCTTCCTGAGAATAATATCCTCTTAAAACATTTCCATTAGAATCAAATAAATTCTCAGATCCATCAAAATAATAATGTTTTATAGATCCATAAGAAGGAATCATTACAGCTCCCATACCAGAGAAAGTTCTTTTAATACTATCAGAGTTCATTTTAGATGCTAACATAGTTATAAAAGAACTATTTATACTTCCGGAACTAAACGAAATTTTAAATCTTAAATCTCTAGCATTAAATAATTCATTATTTAAATTCTCCTCAAACTCTCTTGCAGCTTCTTCCAAATAACCAGTAATTACTCCATCTCCAGAGCTTCCTTCGAAGGCTTTAATAGTTGCTTTAGCTAGAAGTTTATATAATAATGTTTTATTAGCTTCTCCTAATTCTGTAAGAGTTTCTAAGTTATTAGCTTGATTATGCGCTTCAAAATACTTCTTTAAAGTAGTATTTACTACAGAACCTAAAGCTCTATAAGCCGCATCAGCTAAATCTGATGTATATCCATTAGCTGCTAAAGTACTAATAATCTGAGTAGATTCAGTAACAGTAGATAAATCAGCATGGTGATCTGCATCCATTTGAATACCCATGAATTGTGTACCAACTCTACCATAGGATAAAGGAGTATCATCGTATCTAGTATTGGCTGGATTTGTATTAAACGCTCCAACTTTTATTGATGTTCCATTTGCTAGGTAATGTATATCAGAGTATTTAAGAGGTTGATATATATAATTCTGATCTAGTATTACTCTTAATTTTCTTTGTTCGTCTAATATATAACTAGAATCTTCTGGAATATTGTTAAATGTAAATGGAAGATCTTGTTTAGATATAATTGTATTTAATAAATCTAAATCACCATTAACCATATTTAATAGATCCCTCTTAGTTATATAATATCCGGTTTTATTCATAAACTGTACTGTAGCATTTACAGAAGTCTCTCCTTTATCTCCGGAATTACTTAAATAAGGATCTAAAGGATTAGAATTATCTAATGAATAAGAATACTCTCCACCTAGAGCTTTCCATAATTTATAATTACTATCTATTACTACAGTTCTTGTTACATTTCTACTATTCTGAGTATCTCCCCCGTTATTATTAACTCTTCGTTCTATAATATTATAAGTATTATTTCCTAGAGATTCTAAATCAATTATTCTATAATATTCTCCATTATTCGCATTATAATAATATAAATCCTCGGATATAATATCTCTAAGATGACGTTTATTACCATTAAAATCTTGCATTAAATTAATAATAGGAACATCCCATTTTCTATCAGTCATT
>OGQD01001278.1_pt1 | contig 16732 bp, 17 predicted proteins | sample 1553091 | NCBI WGS metagenome assembly OGQD01 (sample SAMEA2580290, study PRJEB22360) | human gut metagenome | biome: human gut; feature: human-associated habitat; material: faeces | place: Denmark | collected 2008/2010
GTGGCCAGCGGCAGGATGTCGATGCAGTCCACCGGGCAGGGTGCCACGCACAGCTCGCAGCCGGTGCATTCGTCGCGGATCACCGTGTGCATCAGCTTGGCCGCGCCGACGATGGCGTCCACCGGGCAGGCCTGGATGCACTTGGTGCAGCCGATGCACTCGGCCTCGCGGATCAGGGCGATCTGCGGCGGTACTTCCGGCAGTTCCAGCGGCAGTTCCGGCACCGCGAGCAACTGGGCCAGGGCGTGAATGGTGGGGGTGCCGCCGGGTGGGCACTTGTTGATCGCCTCGCCGGCGGCGATGCCCTCGGCGTAGGGCTTGCAGCCTGGATGGCCGCACTTGCCGCACTGGGTCTGCGGCAGCAGGGCGTCGATGGCCTGGACGCGCGCGTCGCTGCGCAGGGCGTTGTTCATGGCCATGCCCCCGCAGACACTCGGGGGAGCGCACCTGTGGGAGTGGCCTTGGCCGCGAAGCTTGGGTAATGGCAGCTAGAAGCTCGCGGACAAGTCCGCTCCCACAGTGGCGAGGCTGCGCGCGCACCAGGCATCGGGGGCATCGTCTGGTTCATGCCGCCCCCAGGCCGCCGAAGCCGAGGAAGACCAGGCCCGTGAGGCCGGCGACCACCAGCAGGATCGGCGCGCCGCGGAAGGCAGCGGGCACATCGCAGCGCCCGGTGCGCTCGATCAGGTCGCTCATCAGCTGCAGCACCAGCCAGAAGCCCAGCCCGCCGCCGATACCGAGCGCCATCGAGCTGGCGAAGTCGTCCAGGGTTGCGGCCAGGACCATGGCCCCCAGGCCGTTGCCGAGCAGCAGCGGCCACAGGCCGGTCAGGTCCAGGGCGGGGCGCAGGCGCGCCAGCAGGGCCAGGCAGAGCCAGCCCAGGCCGGCCAGCAACGGCAGGCAGGCGAGCAGGTGCAGGTAGGCCAGTCCCGTCGCCGACAGCGCCTGCTGCACCAGCCAGGACACTGGCGCGGCGAACAGGATCAGCAGCGCGCCGGCCGGGCCCAGGGCCTGGACGCGGGCGTGGCGCAGGGCGTCGGCGGCCAGCGGCAGGCCGAGGATCAGGTTGCTGACCAGCGCGGCGCCGATCAGGGCGAAGAGGAAGTCGGTCATAGAGGCGGCCTCAAGCTGCAAGCCACAAGCTTCAAGTAAAAGCGGAAAAGCGTTTGACGAAGTTTCGGCCTGTACACTGATTCTTGCAGCTTGCAGCTTGCTACTTCACCCGCTGGCCGGGCCTGGCGCCGCTGTCCGGGCTGAGCAGGTAGATTTCCTCGCCGCCCGGGCCGGCGGCCAGGACCATGCCCTCGGAGACGCCGAACTTCATCTTGCGCGGGGCCAGGTTGGCCACGTACAGGGTCAGGCGGCCTTCGAGCTTGCTCGGGTCCGGGTAGGCGCTCTTGATGCCGGAGAACACGTTGCGCTTCTCGTCGCCGATGTCCAGCGACAGGCGCAGCAGCTTGTCGGCGCCCTCGACGAACTCGCACTTCTCGATCAGGGCGATGCGCAGGTCCACGGCGGCGAAGGCGTCGAAGTTGATCTCGGCGGCCAGCGGGTCTTTCGCCAGTTCGCCATTGCCTTTGGGCTTGGAGGCTTCGGCGGCGAGGTCTTCCTTGGAGGCTTCGGTCATGGCTTCGATCTTCGCGGGTTCGATGCGGGTCAGCAGCGGGTTGAATGGATTCAACTGATGGTCGGCCAGCGGCGTGGCAAGGTCGGCCCAGCCCAGCGGAGCGACGTTGAGGAAGGCCTCGGCGTCGCGGGCCAGGTTCGGCAGCACCGGCTTGAGCAGGATCACCAGCTGGCGGAACAGGTTGATGCCCAGGGCGCAGATTTCCTGTACCTCGGCCTGCTTGCCCTCGACCTTGTTCAGCGCCCAGGGCGCCTTGTCGGCGATCCAGGCGTTGGCGCGGTCGGCCAGGGCCATGATCTCGCGCATGGCGCGGGAGAAGTCGCGGGCCTCGTAGGCGTCGGCGATGCTCGGCGCGGCGGCCTGGAAGGCTTGCCACAGTTCAGGCTCGGGGTTGGCGTTGACCAGCACGCCGGCGTTGCCCTTGTGGATGAAGCCGGCGCAGCGGCTGGCGATGTTGACCACCTTGCCGACCAGGTCGGAGTTGACCTTCTGCACGAAGTCCTCGAGGTTCAGGTCGAGGTCGTCCACGCCGCGGCCGAGCTTGGAGGCGTAGTAGTAGCGCAGGTATTCCGGATTCAGGTGGTCCAGGTAGGTGCGCGCCTTGATGAAGGTGCCGCGCGACTTGGACATCTTCTGGCCGTTGACCGTCAGGTAGCCGTGCACGTTGACCGCGGTCGGCTTGCGGTAGCCGGCGCCTTCGAGCATGGCCGGCCAGAACAGGGCGTGGAAGTTGACGATGTCCTTGCCGATGAAGTGGTACAGCTCGGCAGTCGAGTCCTTGCCCCAGAAGGCGTCGAAGTCCAGCTCCGGGCGGCGTGCGCACAGGTTCTTGAAGCTGGCCATGTAGCCGATCGGCGCGTCCAGCCAGACGTAGAAGTACTTGCCCGGCTCGTCCGGAATCTCGAAGCCGAAGTAGGGCGCGTCGCGGGAGATATCCCACTCCTGCAGGCCACCGTCTAGCCATTCGGCGATCTTGTTGGCCACGGCCTCCTGCAGGGTGCCGGAGCGGGTCCACTGCTTGAGCATGGCCTCGAAGTCCGGCAGCTTGAAGAAGAAGTGCTGGGATTCCTTGAGCACCGGGGTGGCGCCGGAAATGGCGGATTTCGGGTTCTTCAGCTCGGTGGGTGCGTAGGTGGCGCCGCACTTCTCGCAGTTGTCGCCGTACTGGTCCTCGGCCGCGCATTTCGGGCAGGTACCCTTGATGAAGCGGTCGGCCAGGAACATGCCCTTCTCGGGGTCGAAGTACTGGGTCACCGCGCGGGTGGCGATGTGGCCCCGGTCGCGCAGCGCCAGGTAGATGGCGGCGGACAGCTCGCGGTTCTCTTCCGAGTGGGTCGAGTGGTAGTTGTCGAAGTCCACCAGGAAGTCGGCGAAGTCGGCCATGTGCTCGGCGCGCACGTTGTCGATCAGCTGTTCCGGGGTGATGCCTTCCTTCTCGGCGCGCAGCATGATGGCCGAGCCGTGGGCGTCGTCGGCGCAGACGTAGATGGCCTGGTTGCCGCGCAGCTTCTGGAAGCGCACCCACATGTCGGTCTGCAGGTACTCGAGCATGTGGCCGAGGTGGATCGAGCCGTTGGCGTAGGGCAGGGCGCTGGTGACGAGTATCTTGCGGGCTTCGGACATGGTGAGCGGGCCGTACAGGTGAACCGAGGGAAGTCGGCCACTATAAGGGAAGCGGCAAGCCTCAAGCTACAAGCGGCAAGTAAAAGCGCCGCTTGCTTGTCGCTTGCGGCTTGAAGCTTGTGGCTGCTGTTATGATGCCCGCCTGTTTTGCTCAGTCTTTCGGAGTTGCCCATGAGCGCCGTCACCCGCGAAGCGGTCGAAGCCCGCCTGCGTCAGTTCACCGACCCCCATCTGAACCAGGACCCGGTCAGCGCCGGCTGCCTGCGCGACATCGACATCCAGGGCGGCAAGGTCGCCGTGCGCCTTGAGCTGGGCTATGCCGCCGGGCTGTTCAAGAGCGGCTGGGCGCAGATGCTGCAGATGGCGCTGGAGGGGCTGGACGGCGTGGCGTCGGCCCAGGTGCAGGTGGACGTGGTGATCGAGCCGCACAAGGCCCAGGAGCAGGTGCCGGCGCTGGCCGGGGTGAAGAACATCATCGCCGTGGCCTCCGGCAAGGGCGGGGTGGGCAAGTCCACCACCGCGGCCAACCTGGCCCTGGCGCTGGCCCGCGAGGGCGCACGCGTCGGTATTCTCGACGCCGATATCTACGGCCCCAGCCAGGGCATCATGTTCGGCATCCCCGAGGGCACCCGGCCCAAGGTGCGCGACCAGAAGTTCTTCGTGCCGCTGGAGGCCCATGGCGTGCAGGTGATGTCCATGGCCTTCCTCACCGACGACAACACCCCGGTGGTGTGGCGCGGGCCGATGGTTTCCGGCGCGCTGCTGCAACTGGTGACCCAGACCGCCTGGGATGACCTGGACTACCTGATCGTCGACATGCCGCCGGGCACCGGCGACATCCAGCTGACCCTGGCGCAGAAGGTGCCGGTGGCCGGCGCGGTGATCGTCACCACCCCGCAGGACCTGGCCCTGCTGGACGCGCGCAAGGGCGTGGAGATGTTCCGCAAGGTCAACATCCCGGTGCTGGGCGTGGTGGAGAACATGGCCGTGCACATCTGCAGCAATTGCGGCCACGCCGAGCATCTGTTCGGCGAAGGCGGCGGCGAGAAGCTGGCCGCCCAGTACGGCGTCGACCTGCTGGCCTCGCTGCCGCTGTCGATGGCCATCCGCATGCAGGCCGACGGCGGCAAGCCGACCGTGGTGGCTGACATCGAGAGCCAGATCGCCATGATCTACCAGACCACGGCCCGCAGCGTCGGGGCGCGCATCGCCCAGGGCGGCCTGGGCAGCGGCGCCATGCCGATCATCGAGATCAGCGACGACTGAGCCTCAGTGCGCGATCAGCGTTCCCTCTGCAGTGGGGAACGCCAGGTCGCGCAGTTCCTCGGGGGTCAGTTCGCGGCCGGTCCAGATATATAGCGTGCGGATGCCGTTGGCCATGAACAGCTCGGTGAAGGCGCGGATTTCCACCTGGGTCAGCCCGCCTTCCAGGCGCTCCCGTGGGTGCAGGATCAGCACGGGAGGGCGGTTCCAGGGAAAGCGCGGTCGCCAGCGGCGGAGGAACAGCTTGATCGTCTGCTCTGCGACGGGAAAGTCGGCCAGCAGCGTGCGTGGGTGATCGAAGCCGTTGACGATGCGGATTTCCGACCGCTCCTGCAGCTTCAGGGCCTCGGTGCCCATGGCGACGCCCTTGCGCGAGCCGTCGCGGGCGTGCTCGATGGCCAGCATCGGCAGCTCGTCGAATGCCTTGCCCGAGGGCAGATGCAGGCCGCTGAGGCGCCGGGCGCCGAGCTTGAGGTAGAGCGTGGAACGGGCGAGCCTGAACATGAGGGTATCCTTCCGTGGATTGAGCAGGCGCGCAGCTTAAGGCCCGCGGCCCCGTTCCGTCGACTGGCCCTGGCAATCGGGTGAAGAGCCTGTGAATTCCATCATTCCCGCGCACGCGGGAATCCATGCGCGGTGTTTCTGGCTCCCCGCCTGCGCGGGGATGACGGGGATCTAGGATATGCGTGCAGCCGGCCGGGACGGCCTTTGCGCGAAGCTGTGACCCCGGTAATATGCGCGATCATTTTTCAGCCACTGCTTTCAGGACGCCGCCATGAGCATCAAATCGGACAAGTGGATTCGCCGCATGGCCCAGGAACACGGAATGATCGAGCCCTTCGTTGAGCGCCAGGTGCGCACCGAGGGCAGCGAGCGCCTGATCTCCTACGGCGTCTCCAGCTATGGCTACGACGTGCGCTGCGCCGCCGAATTCAAGGTATTCACCAATATCCACTCGGCCGTGGTCGATCCGAAGAACTTCGACGAGAAGAGCTTCGTCGACATCAACAGCGACGTCTGCATCATCCCGCCGAACTCCTTCGCCCTGGCCCGCACCGTCGAATACTTTCGTATCCCGCGCGACGTGCTGACCATCTGCCTGGGCAAGAGCACCTACGCGCGCTGCGGCATCATCGTCAACGTCACCCCGCTAGAGCCGGAGTGGGAAGGCCACGTGACCCTGGAGTTCTCCAACACCACCAACCTGCCGGCGAAGATCTACGCCAACGAGGGCGTGGCGCAGATGCTGTTCCTGCAGTCCGATGAGGCTTGCGAAGTGTCCTACGCGGACCGGGGCGGCAAGTACCAGGGCCAGACCGGCGTAACCCTGCCGAAGACCTGATCGCTGGAGCAAGAGGGCCGGTCCATGCCGTATCCGAAGCAGCTCGGTACCATCGCTTGCCCCTGCGTGGTTTCCGGCGCCAGACCCGTGCTGTTCGTGTCCCGCGCCGGCGGCGACTGGCAGATGTACTGCCACTGGAAGAACCACGACTTCACCTGCGCTGACACCCTGGATCAGCTCCAGCTGGTCGGAGTCGCCCATCTGCTGGCGATGGACCCGACGCTCGAGGAACTGGCCGACCTGCCCGTGGACATGGGGGCTGAAAGAACCCATGTGGGTGGGGCATGGGAGCGCTACGAAGACAGGGACGACTAGCCTCTTGGCCTATGTCGACGATTACGCGGCATGCGAGAGCACCCACGTCGCGCTGTGCATCTATACGGGCTCGGTCGATCCCGATCTCGTGACTTCCTGCCTCGGCGTCCAGCCCACGAACTGGCAGAGGGCAGGCGAATGTCCGCACGTTGCGGACTCGCCGCGAGCGGGCCGCCCGGCAAAGCTCAGCGCCTGGTTCCTGTTGTCCAGGGATGAAGTGTCCTCGGGGGATGTCCGCCGCCATATCGACTGGATTCTCGATCGCCTGGAAGGCAGGGCGGAAGCGCTGTGCCTGCTGCGGGAGAAGGGCTGCGAGATGCACCTGAGCTGCTACTGGATGTCCGCGTGCGGGCATGGAGGACCGACGCTCTCTCCCTCCCAGATGGGCCGGCTGGCAGAATTGGGCCTCGACCTTGCCTTCGATATCTACGGGGCCTGACAGCCAGGATTCGCCCCCTCGCCAAATCCTTGAATTTCTTCCGCCCGGCCGAACTCTACCCTCAGAGTTCACAGCGGAGGACCTCACCATGTTTCCAGCAGCAATTTCCCTCTCCCCGGATAGGCTTCAGGCCTGGGTGCTTAACGGTACGATTCCCGGGCAGCCCGACCCGGATACCCCGGACCTGCCCCACGAGCCGGACCTGCCGCCGCCTCCGGGCGAGCCGACCATCCCCGACCAGCCGCCACCCGTGCCCGTCGCCCGCCATTGAGGCGGGCGCGCGTGGCCGGGTAGCCCGGATGCAATCCGGGACTGGCCTGGTCAGGGAGCCAGCGGCAGCTCGCGCTTGTGGCGGGTGTTGTCGTAGGTGCGCACGATGGTGGCGTAGGCCTCGTCGCTGACCTTCTCGCCGTGCAGGAAAGCGTCGATCTCGGCGTAGGTCACGCCGTGGGCTTCTTCGTCCGGCTTGCCCGGGCGCAGCTCCTCCAGGTCGGCGGTCGGTGTCTTCTGCACCAGGTGCAGGGGCGCGCCCAAGTGCCTGGCGATGGCGCGCACCTGGTTCTTCACCAGCCCGGAGAGCGGGGCCAGGTCGCAGGCGCCGTCACCGAACTTGGTGAAGAAGCCCATCACCGCCTCGGCGGCGTGGTCGGTGCCGATCACCAGGCCGTTGTTGGTGTTGGCGATGGCGAACTGGGCGACCATGCGGATGCGTGCCTTGATGTTACCGTTGACGAAGTCGCGACGGGCCTCCGTGAGCTTCTGCAGGTGCGCGACCTGCTCGCCCAAGCCGCGTACGCTGCCGGCGATGTTGACGGTGTCGTTCTCGTCGGCGCCGACGAATTTCAGCGAGTCCTGGGCGTCATGTTCGTCGTGCTGGGTGCCGTGGGGCAGGCGGACTGCGATGAAGCGATACTCCGGGTCGCCGGTCTCGGCGCGCAGTTCCTCCACCGACAGCTGGGCCAGGCGGCCGGCGGTGGTGGAGTCCACGCCGCCGCTGATGCCCAGCACCAGCACCTTCAGGCCGGCGTTCCTCAGGGTGTCCTTGATGAAACGCTTGCGACGCTCGATCTCCGCGACCAGCGCGGCTTCGTCGGCAAAGGGCGGCACCACGTCCAGCGCGGCGGCGATTTCGGCTTGGCGGTTGCTCATGGCGAGGTCCTCATACGCGGAAAACGTGTTTCAGGTAGCTGACGAAGTTCTCGTCGCGGCACTGGGTCTTGCCCGGTGTGTCGGAAATCTTGGCGACCGGCTGGCCGTTGCAGGCGGTCATCTTGATCACGATGTTCATCGGCTCTACGCCGGGGATGTCGCAGGTCAGCCGGGTGCCGACGCCGAAGCTTACGTTGATACGACCGGAAAGTGCACGGTAGAGCTGCAGCGATTTTTCGAAGTCGAGGCCGTCGGAGAACACCAGGGTCTTGCTCATGGGGTCGATGCCGAGCTTCTCGTAGTGGGCGATGGCCTTTTCCGCCCACACCAGCGGGTCGCCGGAGTCGTGGCGCAGGCCGTCGAACAGCTTGGCGAAGTACAGATCGAAGTCGCGCAGGAAAGCGTCCATGGTGATGCAGTCGGTCAGGGCGATGCCGAGCAGGCCGCGGTACTCGCGCACCCAGCAGTCCAGCGCGGCGATCTGGCTGTCGATCAGGCGCGGGCCGAGTTGCTGGTGGGCCATCAGCCATTCGTGGGCCATGGTGCCAAGCGGCTTGAGGTCCAGCTCGCGAGCCAGGTGCACGTTGCTGGTGCCGACGAAGCGACCGGGGAAGTCGCGCTTCATGATCTTCACCATCTGTTCCTGCACCCGGTAGGAGAAGCGCCGGCGGGTGCCGAAATCGGCGACCTGGAAACCGTCCAGCTCGGCGGTCGAGGCTTCGCGCTTGAGCCAGTCGAACTTGTCGTACAGGCGCTCGCTGGCCTGCTCCAGCAGCACTTCGCGGTAGCGATAGCGGTTGCGCACCTCGCTGACGATCGCCAGCAGCGGGATTTCGTAGAGGATCACATGCAGCCAGGGGCCGCGCAGACGGATGCACAGCTGGCCATCCTCGATGCCGGTCTGCACATGGCGCGGGTTGAAGCGAAACAGGCCGAGGAAGCGGATGAAGTCGGGCTTCATGAACGGGATGCGTTCGAGGAAGGCCAGCTGGTCGGCGGTGGCCTCCAGTTCGGCCAGGCGCTCGATCTGGTAGCGGATCTCGGCCAGGTAGGGCGCCAGGTCCTCGCTGTTGCGGCAGCGGAATTCCCACTCGACCTCGGCGTTGGGGTAGTTGTGCAGCACCGCCTGCATCATCGTCAGCTTGTAGAAGTCGGTGTCCAGCAGGTTCTGCACGATGCGCTCGGCGAATACGCTCTCGGTCATCTCAGTTGTCTCCATCCAGGTTCAGCGCTGCGTCCAGCTCGTCCAGGCTGGTGTGCAGGGCGATGCCCGCGGCGCGCATCTCGGCGCAGGCGCTGGCGGCGGTGTCTTCGGCGATGGCCCGGCAGGCCGGCAGGAACACGTCGACGGCGAAGCCGGCGCGACGCAGTTGCAGGGCGGTGGTCTTGACGCAGTAGTCCAGGGCCAGGCCGCCGACCAGCACGCGTTGCACGCCATTGTGCCGGAGAAACTCGATGGCGCCCGTGCTGCGCTTCTCGGCCAGGTCGTGGTAGCAGGCGCCGTAGGGGTGCAGGTCCGGCTCCACGCCTTTCCACACGAAGTAGTCGTAGTCCAGCGGAGCGGGCAGGCCGTCGAGCAGTTCGAAGCCCGGTGTGCCCGGTACGCAGTGGCTGACCCAGGACAGGTCGGCGTTGGCCAGCGGCAGGGGCTGGAGCATCTCGGCATGGCTCGGCGCCACCCAGGCGGCCTGCGGGCTGTGCGCGTCCTTGCTGCCCAGGCGCAGGCTGGCGCGCCCGGCCAGCTGGTTGAGGGGCGGGGCGATGGCGTCGCCGCCGGGAACCGGCAGCTCGTCCGGGCACAGGGGAGTGAAACCCTTTTGCGCATCGACGTCGAAGCTGGCGATTTTCATCTTGGCACTCCTCGTTGCCGTGAAGGTGGTTACATATTCCATCTGATGAAATAAGTTGTCCAGCGGTTTTCTCCGGCAGAGGTGAAAAGTTGTGAGTTATTCGTCAAGATGAAATAAGTCAGGAGAGAGCGAGGAGGGAGCATGGCATCCGCGGAAGTGCTGGCCGGCGTGGACATCGTGGCGCTACGCCTAGGCGAGGCGGACAGGCTGGAACTGCTGCTGGGGCGGCGCGCCCAGGAGCCGTTCGCTGACCAGTGGGCGCTGCCCGGCGTGTTGGTCAACGGCCGCTGCGCGGATGCGAGCCTGGATGCCGCCGCCGGGCGCGCCCTGCAGGACCGGGCGCGGATCGTGCCGGCCCACCTGGAACAGGTGGCCACGGTCGGCAACGCGGCGCGCGACCCGCGCGGCTGGTCGCTGTCGACCTTCTACCTCGCTTTGCTGGCTCCCGATGTGCGCCTGCCGGGCGAGGACCTGTGCTTCGTCGCCCTGGACGAGGTGCTGGACGGGCGGCTGTCGCTGCCGTTCGACCACGCCCAGCTGGTGGCCCAGGCCGCCGAGCGCCTGGCCGGCAAGGCGGTGTACACCTCGCTGCCGCTGTACCTGCTGGCGCCGTGTTTCACCGTCACCGAGGCCCTGACCGCGTTTCAGGCCGTGTTGGGCCAGACGGTGCAGCACACCACGCTGCGCGGGCGCCTGGACAAGATGAAGCAGCACGGCTGGATCGCCGACACCGGCGAGAAGAACCAGCCGAAGATGGGCCGCCCCCAGCACCTGCTGGCGCATCGGCCGCAGGCGCCCGGCGGCTTCATCTTCGATCGCAGCGTGCTGTCGTGAGGCATGGTTCGGAAAATGCCGGTGCGCGTGGCGCACCCTACATGGCGCAGCGTAGGCCCAGGCCTGCCAGGCGACGGGCCTGTAGGGCGAGGTAGAAGAAGGTTTCGTAGGCCAGCGACCCGGCTCTGGTGTTCCAGCTGCGGTAGCGGCTGGTGGGCGTCGGCGAGGCGTGGGCGTGCAGGCCGATGTCTTCGGCCAGGGTCATGGCGCGCCGCATGTGCAGCGGGTCGCTGACCAGCAGGGTGCTTTCCAGACCGTGGCGTTTCATCAGCGCGCAGGCCTCGGCCAGGTTCTCGGCGGTGACCCGGGAGGCGGACTCGGTGAGGATGCGCTCGGCTGGCACGCCGGCGGCGATGGCGTACTGGCGGGCGACGTCCGACTCGGCTCGGCCACCTGCGGCACCGACACCGCCGGTCAGGATCAGGTAGTCCGCGGCGCCCTCCGTGACCAGCCGCACGCCGTGCCTGATCCGCTCCTCGAAGACCGGCGAGGGCCGGTTCTGCCACACGGCCGCGCCGAGTACGATGGCCGCGTCGGCCCTGGCGGGTGGCGTGCCGGGCTCATAGAGCGCGATCCGCAACGCCGCCGTGGCCGCCGCGACGACCAGCAGCGCCGCCAGCGCCAGGCACAGCCGCCGGATCAGGCTCAGCGCTGCTCCACGCGCTGGTGCAGCTGCTGCGACAGTTGCTCCAGGCGCTTGCCCAGGTCGACCAGCGACTCCTGGGCATCGAGCAGTTCGGCGCTGGCGGCACGCTGGCGCTGGCTCGCTTCCCGCTGCCCGGCGCTGTGGTCGCGTACCTGCACCAGTTGCCGGTGGGCGTTGTCCAGGGCCTGGCTGTGTTCGAGGATGGCGCTGGACAGGCTGGCGGTCAGCTCGGCGTTCTCGCTCAGCGCTTCGCCCACCTCGGTGACCTGGCGGGCGCCGGTGCCCACGGTCTGCTCGGATTGGCCGAGCACGCTCTGCACAGTGTCGGCAGTCTGGTTGCTGCGCTGGGACAGCGAGCGCACCTCGTCGGCGACCACGGCGAAGCCGCGTCCGTGTTCCCCGGCCCGGGCGGCTTCGATGGCGGCGTTGAGGGCGAGCAGGTTGGTCTGCTGGGCGATGGCGCTGATCATCTGCATGGATTCGGCGATGCGCTGGTTGCTCGCCTGGATCGCCTGCATGCTCTCCTGGGCCTGCTGCATGCGGCTGGCGCAGGCGTTGACCTGGCCGCTGCTGTCTTGGGTGTCACGGCTCAGCTGCTGCATGTGCTCGGTGCTCTGCGCCAGGCTGGCGAGCACTTCATGCACGGCCGCGTCCAGCTGGTGCATGGCGTCGGCCTGGCGCTGCACGTCGCCGTCGATGCTCTGGCAGCGCTGGCGCATGTTGTCGAGGGTCTGGTAGAGCTGCTGGGAGAGCTTGCGCAGGTCGCCGGCACTGAGGCGTACCTCGTCGAGCAGGCTGGCCAGTTGCTCGGCGCCGCTGGTCGCGGCCCGGCCGACCCGTTCGGCTTCCTTCAGGTGCTGCTCGGCGCCGTCCAGCGCCTGCTGGCGCATCCGCGCGCTGTACCACTGGGCCAGCCACATGGTGATCACCGGCAGCAGGTAGCCCGAGTATTCGTTGACCAGCGCGTCGCGCGGGCTCAGTTCGAACTGGGGCAGGATGGCGCCGGAGCGGTCCAGGCGGATCAGCCAGAACACGAAGATCAGCTGCAGCAGCCCCCAGAATGCCGCGCTGCGCCCACCCAGCAGCAGGTAGGCGAAGCTGATCACCACCAGCGGCCAGAAGATGTGCGCCGAGTGGAGCCCGCCGAGCTGGTAGATGAGGATCATCGCGTAACTGCTGATCAGCGCCATGGCGAAGTTGGCCGCGCCGCGGGCCGGCAGCCAGGCCTGGCGCAGCGTCAGCAGCGCCAGCGGCATGCCGAGAATCAGCAGCAGCGAGCCCTGGACCAGGGCGTCGTTGCCCAGGCGGGCCCACTTGATGCCGCTGTACAGGCCGATGGTGATGCCGCACAGGCAGAAGAAGGCGAGCATGCGGCTCACCAGCTGGTCGCTGGGGTTCTGCTCGGTCTGAGGCATGAGAATGGCTAACAGCCCTTGCTGCATGGGACTCGCTCCGTTCTTGTTCGTTATCGAGCGTATCGGCGAGGATCGCGCCGGCTTGACCGCGCTTCGCCGATTGATGGCACATGGCCTGCTGGCAGATTACCCAGTCCGGCTGCTGCCGGCTAACCTCGGGCGACAGAATGTCGAACGGAACGGCCGTTTCGTCGCCGGGAAAGGCGGATAAGCCATTTCACTCGGACCAGACCGCGTATTCGTTGCCGCTCGGGTCGGTGAAATGGAAGCGCCGTCCGCCCGGGAAGGCGAAGACCGGTTTCACCACATGCCCACCCGCTTCCGTCACGGCGTTCTGGGTGGCATTGAGATCGGCGCTGTACAGCACGATCAGCGGGCAGCCGCGATCGGTGGCGAAATCCCGCGGCGAACGGAAGAAGCCTCCGTCGATGCCGGCGCCGACGAAGCAGCTGTAGTCCGGTCCGTAATCGGTGAAGGTCCAGCCGAATGCTTTGGCGAAGAAGGCCTTGCTCGCCCCGGGTTCGCGGCAGGGGATCTCCAGGTAGTTGATGCTGTGGTGCCGGTGCATTGCGTATCTCCGGGGGCTACGGTCAGAAAATCTTCCAGGCCAGAGGATCGTTCGGCTCGGCGCCGCGCAGGAATGGCCGCGCCTTTTTGTAGGCCGTGTGCAGTCGGGTACCGCCGCCGTTGTCGGCGCAGCGGCGCGCATCGATGAAGACACGTTCGCCGCGTACGCTCATCCGCTCCACGGCGAAGCCCACATCCTCCAGCATGAGCTTCAGACATATCGAGGTGAAGCCCCAGAAGTTGCTGCGGTCGGCATTCACCTGGCCATGCTCGGGGAAGCGGGTGCAGTCGGGGATGAAGCGCATCACCGGCTCGCTGGCGAGCTCTCCCGGCAGGAGCTTGTCGATGCAGTAGGACTCGAGGAACAGGCGGTCGTTGGACAGACCGGCGCAGTTGGCCAGCGCCAGGTAGGGATCGGAGACGTGATACAGCAGCCCCAGCGCCAGCACGACGTCGAACTTGCCGTACTGCTCGCTGGAGATGCTGAGCACGTTTGCATGATGATGTTCGATGGCGTCCAGGCCGTTGATGTACTGGGCCAGGCCGAACCCGGATTTGTCCTTGTGGCGAAAGTCGAATGCCACGACTCGCGCTCCTCGGCGATGGGCCTCGAAGCTGAAGAAACCGTTGGAGGCGCCGACGTCGGCCAGGCTGATGCCGCTCATGTCCTGCGGCAGTTCCAGCTCCCGCCACAAGCCGCTGGGGTCGTAGGTGCCCTGGGTGCGCACACCGGGAACGATTTCGAAGTCGTGATGCCAGGACCTGCCCCGAACCAATTGCCTGGCGATTTCTGTATCGGGCATTCGTGAAATCCTGTGTGAATGGAGACATGGCGGTCGGAGAGTGCTGAAAGACAGCGATACCGGGGAAATCCCGCCCAGGGATGGTCCGAACCTGCTGCAAGACGTTATATCGCACGTGCCGTGCACCGGAACAACATGAGCAGGAGCCGGCGCGGTCGACGCCTCGACGGAATTTTCACCTGCCGCGCAGGAGAATTCCCGATCGGCACAATGCCTTCCGTTTCAAAGACTGGACTTTCCCTAGCATGCCTTCAGTGGACGCCACCCGTTCCTCCGCTATTCCCGCTGCGCGCCTGCAGCCCAACCTCGCCAGCCACCTGACCTTCACCCTCGCCAGCGCCTTGGTGCTGATGCTGATGTACTCGTCGCTGCGCCTGGCGCTGCTTCATCACAACAGCGAGCTGATCGCCGACGTCAGCCGCGGCGACCTGTTCGAGGCGTTCTTCAACGGCCTGCGCTTCGACCTGCGGGTGGTGGTGTACGCCGTGGCGCCGCTGCTGTTGTCGCTGCTCAGCCCGCGCGCCATGGCCGCGCGCACCGCCCATGTGGTGTGGCTGACGGTGGTGGCCAGCCTGACCCTGCTGCTCGGCGTGGTCGAGCTGGACTTCTACCGCGAGTTCCACCAGCGCCTGAACAGCCTGGTGTTCCAGTACCTGGAGGAGGACCTGGGCACCGTCGCCAGCATGCTCTGGCACGGCTTCCCGGTGGGCCGCTACCTGCTGGCGTGGGCGCTGGCGACCCTGGCCCTGGGCATGCTCTTCCACTGGCTGGAGGGCGCCACCCGGCCGCGCCGGGCCAAGCCCGCGCTGGCATGGTACTGGCGCCTGGCGGTGTTTTTCGTGTGCCTGGTGCTGGCGGTGATCGCGGCGCGTGGCACTCTCAAGCAGGGGCCGCCGCTGCGCTGGGGCGACGCCTTCACCACGGATTCGATGTTCGCCAATCACCTGGGCCTGAACGGCGTGCTGACCCTGGTCGACGCCGCCGAGAACAGCTTCTCCAGCCACCGCGACAACGCCTGGAAGGCCAGCATGCCGGAGGACGAGGCGCTGCAAACGGTGCGCGAGATGCTGCTTACCGAGCGGGACGCGCTGGTGGACGCCGACAGCGCGGCGGTTCGCCGCGACTCCACGCCGGCCACCGAGGGCACGCTGCCGATCAGGCACGTGGTGGTGATCCTGATGGAGAGCTTCGCCGGACGCTGGGTCGGCGCGCTGGGAAGCGACGCCAACATCACGCCCAACTTCGACCGCCTGAGCCGGGAAGGGCTGCTGTTCACCCGCTTCTTCTCCAACGGCACCCACACCCACCAGGGCATGTTCGCCACCATGGCCTGTTTCCCCAACCTGCCGGGCTTCGAGTACCTGATGCGCACGCCGGAGGGCAGCCACAAGTTCTCCGGCCTGCCGCAGCAGCTCAGTGCGCGGGGCTACGACGACCTGTACGTCTACAACGGCAACTTCCAGTGGGACAACCAGTCCGGCTTCTTCGGCAACCAGGGTATGCGCAACTTCATCGGCCGCGAGGATTTCGTCGACCCGGTGTTCATCGACCCGACTTGGGGCGTATCCGACCAGGACATGTTCGACCGCGCTGCCACCGAACTGACCAAACTCGACCCGCAGAAGCCGTTCTACGCGCTGCTGCAGACGCTCTCCAACCACACCCCCTACGCACTGCCGGAAAACCTGCCGGTGGAGCCGGTGACCGACCGTGGCTCGTTCAACCAGCACCTCACCGCCATGCGCTACTCCGACTGGGCGCTGGGCCGCTTCTTCGAGCAGGCGAAGCAGTCGCCGTACTACCAGGACACCCTGTTCGTGATCGTCGGCGACCACGGCTTCGGCAGCCCGGAGCAGCTCACCGAGATGGACCTGTTCCGCTTCAACGTGCCGCTGCTGCTGATCGCCCCGGGTGTGCAGGAGAAGTTCGGCGAGCGCCTCGACACGGTCGGCACCCAGGTCGATGTGGTGCCGACCATCATGGCCCGCCTGGGCGGCGAGACCCGCCAGCAGTGCTGGGGACGCGACCTGCTCGGCCTGCCCGAGGGTGACCCGGGCATCGGCGTGATCAAGCCCTCCGGCAGCGACCAGACGGTGGCCATCGTCAACGGCGAGAAGATCCTGGTGCAGCCCAAGGGCCTGCCGGCCAAGCTGTACCGCTACCAGCTCGGCGCCCAGCCCGGGGTCGAGGTGGTGCAGGGCGACGATGACCAGGCCGGGTTGCAGAAGCGCCTGGAAGCCTTCCTGCAGGTAGCGACGCAGAGCCTGCTGCAGAACACCGCCGGCGCCACGGGCGGCAGCGCCGTACGCTGAGTGCTTGGAACCTGTTCACGATCTTCTGGATTAGAGCCAGACAAGGCAAAGTCGCCGAAAAAGCGCAGTTTACGCAGTGTAAATGAGCATTTTGAGGCGACTTTTAGCGCCGTATGGCCGACAGCCAGGAGATCGTAAACAGGTTCTCAGGAGCGGAACACCCAGGGCTCCAGCCGTTGTCGCTCGGCCTCGTAGGCCTTGATCCGCTCGGCGTGGCGCAGCGTTTCCCCGATGTCGTCCAGCCCCTTGAGCAGCCTCTGGCGGCGTCCCTCCTCCAGTTCGAACACCCAGCGCCGGTCACCGGCTTCGAGCGTTCGACGCGCCACGTCGACCCTGGCCCGCAGTTCGCCGCGGGCCTCGCTCATGGCGAACAGCCGGTCGACGTCTTCCTGCGGCAGGATCAGCGGCAGCACTCCGTTGTTGAAGCAGTTGCTGCGGAAAATATCCCCGAAACTGGGGGCGATGACCACCCTCACGCCGAAGTCGCGCAGCGCCCACACCGCGTGCTCGCGGCTGGAGCCGCAGCCGAAGGGTGGCGAGCATGCAA
>OGQD01001280.1_pt1 | contig 16690 bp, 13 predicted proteins | sample 1553091 | NCBI WGS metagenome assembly OGQD01 (sample SAMEA2580290, study PRJEB22360) | human gut metagenome | biome: human gut; feature: human-associated habitat; material: faeces | place: Denmark | collected 2008/2010
AATCCGACTTAAAAAAGTTAATCTTCGGAATTTTAATCGGTTTCCTGTTTTTCATTAAAAATATTTATACATTCGGATATCCGGTTTTCCCAGTTTCAATAATAGATTTAGGAGTAAGCTGGAAACCCAATCCTGAAGTTTTAAAAATATCTTCTCAGTTTGCTATTCAGAAAACATACGACATGCAGTATTCGTATGAAGAAATTCAGAAATTTTCTACCATTGATTACATCAGAAACTGGCTTTTTCTCAATGGAATCAAAGCAAAAATAAATCTTCTTTTTATTGTAAGTCTGATCATTTTCGTTGTTTTTACCTTCATCAAAAAAAACAGAATCATTACTTTCATTTGTATCTCGCTTATCATTAAAAGTGTTTTGGTTCTTCTTTTTTCAACGCAGTACAGATTTTTTATGGATGTCTTTTTCGTGATCTTCTTTATCCTTTTCAGAGATTATTTTAACCAGAAAAAATCGGTTGTGGTATTTTCTGTTTTAAGTATCCTCTTTATTAGCTTTTTAACTTTCCCGAATATTTTGCAGACGTATTTCCCAAGTTTCAATCCGGGAAGTTTTATGGGAAAATTTGAAAAAAAACAGTTGTACAAACCTTCCGTATATGAAAGCACAAAGTTTGATTCTTTCAGGGTTGGTAATTTAAATTTTAATATTTCTTCTAATTATCCTTTTAATTATGATTCTAAACTTCCTGCCATTTCTGCAGGCTACGTTTCACAGGATGAAAAACTCGGGATATTTCCTCAACTAATTGATGATAAAAACCTGAAAAAAGGATTTATCTGGAAAAAGCTAAATGATAAAGAAAAAAAACAGGCAAAATCTGTTATTTATACTATCAATCCTCTCGGTAAATAGATCATATTTCGGGAGCCTTTTTATCTGAAGAAAAAGCCTTAAATTTGTAGTATGTTAAATACTTTAGGTAATCTTCTCAGTCTTACAACATTTGGAGAGAGTCATGGTCTGGCTTACGGTGGAATCATCAATAATTTTCCGGCAGGTCTAACGGTAGATTTCGATAAAATTCAGTACGAATTGGATCGCAGAAAACCGGGACAGTCTGCTATCGTAACCCAAAGAAAAGAAAGTGATACGGTGAAATTTCTTTCAGGAATTTTCGAAGGAAAAACAACCGGAACTCCGATTGGCTTCATCATCGAAAACGAAAATCAGAAATCAAAAGATTATGATCATATTGCAGAATCTTATCGTCCGAGCCACGCAGATTTTACTTATGATCAGAAATACGGATTGAGGGATTATCGCGGCGGCGGAAAATCTTCTGCAAGAGAAACCATCAACTGGGTGGTTGCCGGAGCTTTAGCAAAACAGTTTTTATCGGATATCGAGATCAACGCATACGTTTCTTCCGTAGGCGAAATTTTCTGTGAAAAACCTTATCAGGCTTTGGATTTTTCGAAAACCGAAAGCAATGAAGTGCGTTGTCCGGATGCGGAAACGGCAGAAAAAATGATCGAAAGAATCAAAGAAATCAAAAAAGAAGGAAACACGATTGGCGGAACGATTACCTGCGTGATTAAAAATGTTCCTGTCGGAATCGGCGAACCCGTTTTCTCAAAACTTCAGGCGGAATTAGGCAAAGCCATGCTCAACATTAATGCGGCAAAAGGTTTTGAATACGGAAGCGGTTTCTGCGGTGCCAAAATGACGGGGAAAGAACACAACGATCTTTTCAATGAAGATTTTACCACAAAATCCAATCTTTCAGGAGGAATTCAGGGTGGAATTTCCAACGGAATGGATATTTATTTCCGTGTGGCTTTCAAACCTGTGGCAACGATTTTAAGACCTCAGGAGAGTGTGGATAAATACGGAAATCCTGCAATTGTAGAAGGAAAAGGACGTCATGATCCATGCGTTCTTCCAAGAGCAGTTCCGGTGGTGGAAAGTCTGGCGGCGTTTGTTCTCGCAGATTTATTCCTCATCAACAAAACAAGAAACATCAATAATTTTTAAACATCATAATTTTAGCAGTGAAAAATTACTGGGATAAAGGCATCTCTTTCGAAGAGTATGTGGAAATCGGAAAACAGAGATTAGAAAACCCTTCCGATCAGCAGGAAGCAGATTATAAACCTTATTACGAACTTGGACTTCAGAGAATCGACAGAACGTTAAAGAAATATGTGGCGGATGAAGAACAGCTAAAACAGTTAGAATCTAAAAATTTCGACGGTAAAATTTTAATTATTTCTGAGGTTTGGTGTGGTGATGCAAGTGCAACCGTTCCTGCTCTGGTTAAATTTTTCGAAGGTAAAAATGAGGTTCGTATTTTCCTGAGAGACAGCGACAAGAGTTTAATCAGTCAGTTTTTAACGAACGGAACCGAATCGATTCCGAAAGTGATTATTCTGGATAAAGATTTTAACGTTAAAAATTCATGGGGACCGCGTCCGAAATTCGGAACAGAACTTCTGATGAAATACAAAGCTGATCCTGAAGTATATACAAAAGATCATTTCTATAACGATCTTCAGGTGTATTATGCTAAGAACAGAGGAAAAGATGCCGTTCAGGAAATTTTAGAATTGTTGTAATATGTCGAAATTTTTCAGATTTTTTGTTGCAATTCTATGCATTTCGAATTTTTTGAATGCTCAAAATTCAAAGCTTGAAAATAAAGAATTATTTTTTTCAAAAGAATATGAAAAATTTTCTCAGAATGACGACTATGATGGTAAAGAATCCCAATCTTTACATTTTTCTGCAGAATTCAAGAAATTCATTTCCGAAAATCCTGAAACACTGTTGTATAACTTTAAAAAATTAAATAATAAAGTAAGCATTATTACCTCCGAAGATAAAAAACTCAGATTTTATGTTTGGGATACAGAACTGGGAGGAACAATGAAAAGTTTTGATCAGATTATTCAATATTCCTCCAATGGAAAAGTAAAAACCATTTATAATAAAGAACAGTCTGATACTCCTTATTTTATTTCGGAAATTGTAAAAGTTCCTTTTAATAATCAGATATATTATCTTGTTATTTCTAACGGGATTTTCTCTACGAAAGATCAGGCTCAGGCAATTCAGGCATTTACAATCCGAAAAGATCAGTTAATTGATTCTGATAAGATTTTTAAAACAAAAACAACAACTCTCAATAAAATTCAGGTTGATTTTGACTTTTTCAGCGTTGTTGACAGACCGGAACGTCCGCTGAAACTGATTACATTTGAAAAAGACAAATTGTACATTCCAATTGTTAATAAAGAGGGTGTCGTTTCAAAAAAAATTCTGGTTTACCAGCTTAATAATAATTACTTTCAATATATTGGGACAAAATAAATAATATAGATTTAATGAAAAAAAATATAATTTACATTGTACTGATCGCAATTATTGCCGTTATCGCATTTATTCCGGGAGTGAAGGAAAAACTGCAGGAAGCATTTTTTCCGGTAGCCACCATTGAAAACGCGGTACACATCAGCGAAGAAGATTATGATATCGATCTGAAGGGAATTAATGTTCCGAGTACCAATCTTAAAGCTTTTAAAGGAAAAGCGGTTTTCCTTAATTTCTGGGGAACATGGTGTCCTCCGTGCCGAAAAGAATGGCCTTCGATCCAGAAACTGTATGAAACCAGAAAAGATCATGTAAATTTTGTTTTAATCGCCATGGAAGATAAAGAGGATGCGGTAAGAAAATTTCTGAAAGAGAATAATTACAACGTTCCTGTATACATTGCGCAAAGTCCGATCTCTGAGAAAATCCTTCCGAAAGTGTTTCCTACAACCTATTTGCTGGATAAAGACGGACGAATTTTAATCAAGGAAGATGCCTCAAGAGACTGGAACACAGAATCTACCCATCAGTTTATAGATAATATTATTAAATAATTTTAACTAAATTTTGTAAATTATTGGTACAGAATTTGCGAAATTTACAGAGTTAAAAAAAATTATTTAAACCTAAACACAAAATGAAGTATTCTAAACTGAATCTGGCAAAAGAAGCGATTAACCACAAAGGTTTCGTAAAAAAAATCCCTGATATTTTCAGAATGATAAAAATGTGGAGAAAAGGAGAATATCCTATGAGATCCATCGATATTATTCTGCCGTTGTTGGGACTTTTATACGTGATCTCCCCCATAGATCTTCTGCCGGAAGTTGCCGTCCCAGTGATCGGCGTTTTGGATGATCTTGCTGTTTTATCACTTGCAATTCCAAAGCTGATAAAAGAGGTAGATAAATTTCTTCTCTGGGAAACCGAGCAAAAATATAATTCAGGCACCACGAAAGTAATTGATGCCGAAATTGTAAAATAATTTGAAGATAATAATTAAAGACCATTCGTTGTACGAGTGGTTTTTTATGGAGAAATGCTAAAGGCGAATCCTAATTTTTAATCTCGCAGATTTTATTGATTTCGCAGATTAATTTTGTGTCATTCGTGAAAACATTCGTGTCATTCGTGTTTGAAAAAAAACGAAACAAAATTCACAATTGACATTTAACATCATTTCCTTAAATTTGCAACATCTAATAAAAAATAATGGAAAGTAAAAAAGAATTCTTTTTGGAGTGCTACAAACTGGGCATCATTAAATTCGGAAGATTTACCCTGAAAAGCGGAATCGAAAGCCCTTTTTATGTAGATTTAAGACCTTTGGCTTCAGATCCGAAAATTTTAAAAAATTTAGCCAATTATTTACTGGATATGCTTCCTCTGGATAATTTTGATCTGATCTGCGGAGTTCCTTATGCAGCACTTCCGATGGCTACAGCGATGTCTCTGGAAAGCTATATTCCGTTAATTATTAAAAGAAAGGAAGCGAAAAACTACGGGACTAAAAAACTGATCGAAGGAATTTACCAGAAAGGACAAAACTGTCTTTTGGTGGAAGACGTGATCACCTCAGGAAAATCTTTAATTGAAACCATTGCAGAAGTTGAGCAGGAAGACATCAAAGTTGCAGACATCGTGGTGGTTTTAGACAGAGAACAGGGCGGAAAAGAGCTTCTGGAAAGCCGTGGTTACAGAGTTCACACCCTATTCAATATTTCTGAAGTCTGCACCATTCTTCGTGAAAACGGTGAACTTACGGATGATGAAGTAAAAAGAATTCAGGATTTTTTACAGGGAAACCACATTCAGTTTGAAGAAAAAATAAGACCTTCTTACGAACAGAAATTAGAGACCGCACAACATTCCGTTTCCAAAAAATTACTGGAAACCGCTTTAGCAAAAGAATCTAACTTAATTGCTTCTGCGGATGTTACCACGACTCAGGAATTATTAGATTTAGCTGAAAAAGTGGGACCACACGTTATTGCTTTAAAAACTCATATCGATATTATTTCGGATTTTGAATACGAAAAAACCATTACTCCGCTAAAAGCTCTTGCTGCAAAACACAATTTCCTTTTAATGGAAGACAGAAAATTTGCAGACATCGGAAACACGCAGGAACTTCAGTTTACAAGCGGTGTTTTTAAAATTACAGACTGGGCAGATTTTGTAACGTCACAGGTAATCGGAGGTTTTGAATCTTTAGACTGCTTCAAAAATGTAGGCGTTGTAGCCATCATCGGAATGTCTTCGAAAGGAGCGTTAACAACAAGTGCGTATCGTGAAGAAGCGTTAAAAATAGCATCATCGCACCCGAATGTTATCGGAGGAGTATCTCAAAATGCGCTTCCTGAGGAAATGTTATTATTCACGCCGGGTGTAAATTTAGCCGATTCGGGAGACGGAAAAGGACAGCAGTACAATACTCCGGAACACGTTTTCAAAACACTTCATACAGATTTCATTATTGTAGGAAGAGGAATTTATAAAGCTGAAAATGCAGAACAGGCAGCTCAGACTTATAAAAGCGAAGGCTGGAAAGCATATTTGAATTCTTTAGAAAAAAAAGAAGTTCAGCACTAAAATCTTTGCGGAATCTCTGTAAAATAAGTTATATTTGATACTTTATCAGGAATTTTGAAAAGAATCAGTATTTGTCTTATTTTGTTTTTAGGTGTTGCGGAAGTTTCTGCACAGAAAGATAGTATTTACATCGGGGCTAAATTATCTCAGGATAAAAAGATGCTTGATGTAACCGAAGAAATTGTGTATTTCAATAATTCGGAGAAAGATCTTAACACCATTAAGCTTTTGAATTGGGTCGCCGCTTACAACAGGCGCGGAACTTCTCTGGTCTACCGAAAGCTGGAAGACAGAAATACCGATCTTCATTTTGCTAAAAAGAATGAGCTTGGTAAGCTGCTGAATTTACAGGTTAAAAATTCAGGCGAAGAAATTCCTGTAGGAGAAACTTCAGAGGAAAATATTTTTCTTCCTTTGAAAGAAACTCTGAAACCCGGAGAAAAAGTAAAACTTCAGCTTCAATATCAGATTCAGCTTCCTGATAAGAAATTTACAGGATATGGAACTTCTGATACCAACGTAGCGTTAAAATATTTCTTTATTGTTCCGGATCGCTTTGATCCGGACAATATTTCTAAAAGAGATTATGCCGATATCGAAGAAACCGTAAGTTACAATACGTTCTGGAGGGTAAACTTTGATCTTCCGGTTAATTATTTTGTAGAAAGTAACCTTTTACAAACTCAGATCAATTCTTTCAACGGTTATCTGGATTCTGATCCTGAGTTTCTGATTTCACAAAATGAATATACTTCCATTAATATCAATACCAACGATATTCATACGGAAATTAAATTCGGTTACAATTTAAAGCCTGAAGAAAAAGAAAGTCTGGAATTTTATCTTCCTTTACATTTAAAATTCATCAAAGAAAGGATCGGTTCTGTTCCTGAAAGAATTTTCATTTCAGATAAATTCAGAAATAAAGAAGATTTTTTCGGAAATAATGATATTGCTTTCTGGAAATTCAGATTCCAGCTTTTTACGGATGCCGAAAAAACAGATCTTGACTATTTCGGAATTGTTGCCAAAAAAGTTTTAGATGAAATCACCATTACCGATAAACAGGATCATCACTGGTTCCGAAACGGACTGAAATCTTATCTGGAAATTCAGTACCTCAAAAAATTCTACGCCAATACCAAATTGCTGGGGAATTTACCCGAAACGAAAATTTTCGGTGTAAAGCCTTTAAAATTATTTCATGCTTCGGATGTAAAACTGACTGAAAGATATGGTTTGGCGTATCAATATATCATGTCTCAGAATCTGGATCAGAAAATTGATGAAAATTATTCTGACCTGAGTAATTTTAATGACATGGCGATCAGTAATTTTGAAACAGGAACGCTTTTCAATTATTCTGCCGACAAAATGGGTTACGGAAATTTTGAAGCTCTTGTAAAAGATTTTATTGCTAAAAATACCGACAAAGAGATTGATCCTGCTGATTTTTTAAAAGAATTAGCAGAAAAAGATAAAAGAACATCTTACCTTCCTGAATTTCTTGAACATAAAAACAGGGTAAATTTCAGACTGAGAAAATTTAAAAGAGAAGGCGATTCTCTGAATGTAACTATTCAGAAGAATACTTTTGCAAACATTCCGGTAAAGTTACAGACGACATCAAAAAACGGAGAAACCACAGAATATTGGGTTGAAACGGATGAAAACCAAAAGGAAAAAAAATTCTCAATTCCGGCTTTAGATACCTATAAAATAACGCTGAATGACGATTACATTTTCCCGGAAGACAATTACAGGGATAATTTTTTGTATGCGAAAGGTTTCTTTTCCAATATGCGGAAAATAAAGCTTAAACTGATTAAAGATATTCCGAATCCTGAGTTCAATGAAATATACATCAATCCGAGGGTACGTTTCAGCAATACGTACGATAAATTTCTGATCGGATTTAACTTTAAAAATCAGTCGTTTTTCGATCAGAAGTTTCTGTATTCCATTACTCCGACTTACAGTACCGGAACAGGAAAACTGACAGGTTCGGGAGCCATTGCCTATTCTTTTCTTCCGGCTGAAAGCATCATCCGAAGTCTTACTTTCGGAGTTTCAGGCTCTTATTTTCACTATGATTATGATCTCGCCTACCGAAAAGCTTCCATTTATTCGAATTTAAATTTCCGAAAAAACCCGAGAAGTACGGTGAGCAGAAGCTTAGGTGTTTCTTATAACTATTTTGAAAGAGACCTTAATGCGTTGATGATTGCCAATAACGACTATGACCGGTATAATCTATGGAGCGTTGGATATGGATATAACGACAGCCAGAGTATTCACGAAAAAAGTCTGGGTGTAAGTACACAGTGGATGGAAGATTTTCATAAAGTAACCGCAGAAGGATTTTACCGATGGGAATTTGCGCCAAGACAAAAACTGAGTGTACGTCTATTTGCAGGATATTTTATTAAAAACAATACCAGAAACAATACCTTCAATTACGGAATTTCCAGAGTTTCAGACTACTCTTTTTCCTATAACTTACTGGGACAGAGTGCAACAGGCGGAATTCTTTCCCAGCAGTATGTTTTGGCGGACGGAGGATTTAAATCATTCATTCCCGGAAGTGTAAATAAATGGATTACTTCAGTAAACGTAGATACAAGTGTATGGAAAATTTTCCACGTCTATGCAGATGCAGGAGTTTATGACAACAAAAACCAATCGACGAAATTTATCTGGGACAGTGGCGTAAAAGTGAGAATCATCCCCGATTTTCTTGAAATCTATCTTCCGGTGCAATCTTCTTTAGGTTTCGAACCCGGCTTTAAAGATTACGGAAAAAGAATACGATATACTTTAATTCTTAATCTGAGTTCTATTATTAATGCGGCAAGGAGAGGTTGGTATTAAAACTGACAAAAAAAATGACTATAAAAAAAAAGCCTCAGATGTGAAATCTGAGGCTTTGATATTTTGTATTAATTCTTTATTACAGAACCAAATTAGTCTTTAAGGATTTTTTGAGAAACCGGCTTATTGTTTACTGTACCAGTTACGATATAATTTCCTTTTTGTAATTCAGCAACGCTTACAGATTCATTTTCTTTTACAGAAGCTGTTTTAACGATCTGTCCTAGCATGTTGTACACTTTTATATCTTTAGCATCAGCTCCGAAAGTAATCTCATCATTTTTAACAAAAGTATTTTTAACGAAGTTACCTCCTTTTACAGTAGATAAATTTGTAACAGCTAAAGTTCCTGCTGTTCCTGTCAATTTTAAATCATCAATTCTCCATTGAGTAGTATTTGTATTAGTAAATCTAATACTTAGAGAAGATGTAGCTGGAATTGTACCTGTAGGATTTATCAAAAGATAACTTGTAGTAGTTCCGCTACCTGTAGGTCTTGTATAAGTAAGAGGAGTCCAGTTACTTCCATCCGAACTAACTTCTACTGTTAGTTCATTACTTGAAGCATTAGTTGATTTCAATTGCCCAAAACTCATTTGAATATTAGAGTAGCTTGATGTATTAATTCCTGACACAATAAAATTTGTACCAGCGGTTCCAGTGAAAAATATATTTCCACCACCAGAAGCACCGGTATAACCTGAAGATGCACTGCTTACTCTAACATCAGCAGTTCCGGAATAAGAAATCGGACTACCATTCTGAAATGTATTGGCAGAAATAGCAGTTGTAGCTGTCGGAGTCCCCATATTTTCAGAATAAATTGTAGTTTGTGCAGATACAAACGCTGAAAATACCATTGCAGCAAATAGAGAGTAAATCTTTTTCATGATTTTAAAAATTTAATTATTAATAATTTACAAGCCAAAATTACGCCATTTTTTTTTAGTAATGCAATAATTGGGTTAATTTTCTGTTAATAATACTAAAACCCTTTCCATAAAGTATTTTTAAGTATTTTTACGCTTTATTTTTAGAGATTTGCGAAATTTTATTCTGATATTCGTGTTGTTGTTCGTGGGCATATTTTCAGGAAATGCTCAGGTATTTACATGGAAAAATCCCAATCTTCCGCAAGACACTCTTAAAAATGACAGTCTTAAGCAGGACAGCATTCTCGCTGCCAGATTTGAGCAGGATATTTTCGCAAAAGACACGCTGGATTTTGTAAAAACCAACAACCGCATTATTGTAGATGAAGGAGTTCTTGCTAAAAATGATAAAAAAAGATTTTTAGGGGAATTAAATTCCAAAGGATCCATCATTCGCGGGATTACGTTTGGGAACAATCAGGGACAGTCTGTACAAAGTTCAATGGATTTACAGATTTCCGGAAGACTTTCGAAAGATGTGACTATTCTTGCAAGTATTTCGGATCATAATCTCCCGATTCAGGCAGATGGATATACACAAACGCTTGAGGAATTCGACAAAATTTATATGCAGCTTAATATCAAGGATAAATCGATATTGAGAGCGGGACATCTGGATTTGGTGGAAGCTAAAAATTATTTTGCTAAATATCAGCGGAGAAGTATGGGACTCGAATTTCAGACGGAATTCGGGAAAGAGAACAAAACCTTTGTAGATGTTTCGATGGGGGTTGCACGAAGTGAATTTCACAGAATCCGTTTTCAGGGAGTGGAAGGAAATCAGGGTCCTTACCGTTTAACCGGAAAAAACGGCGAACAGTTTATCACTTTAATTTCAGGTTCTGAACAGGTTTTCATCGACGGAATCTTGATGAAGCGTGGTGAAAATCAGGATTATATCATCAATTACAATACCGGAGAAGTTACTTTTACCAGTTTCCGACCGATTTTCCAGCAGAATTTCATTACGATATCTTATAATTATACCAACAGAAATTATTCCAGATATTTATTTACCGGAAAAGTTGAGCATAAAAGAGAGAAACTGAAGCTCGGACTGAACTGGTTTATGGAAAACGACAATAAAAATGCACCGCTTTCTTTAAATCTTTCACAGGAAGATCAGCAGATTCTTGCAGATGCCGGAAACAATCCGAATTTAATGTATGCTCCATCAGGTGTGGTTACAGAATATGATGTCAATAAAATCTTATACAAACTGGTTCAAAGTCCGGGAGGAAATTATTATGAGTTTTCAACCGATGCCACACAAACATTGTACAGCGTTTCTTACACGTATTTCGGAGCTAATTTAGGAGATTACAAAATTACGCAGACAACCAACAACGGGCGTGTTTTCGCTTACGTTGGTCCCAATATGGGAGATTATCGTGCCGTGAGAAAACTTCCTTCTCCGGAAAAATCTCAGGTGTATTCTGTAAATTCGGAATATTTATTGAAAGACGGAAAAATAGGAGCCGATATATCTTTGAGTAATTATGATGTCAATTTATTTTCATCAAAAGATTCTCAGCAAAATATAGGATATGCATGGAGAATTTTCGGAAACAAAACCTTCACCAAAAACAACTGGAAAGGAACTCCGAATTTCGAATATCAATACATAGACAAGCAGTTTCATATTTTAGACCGAATTAATGATGTGGAATTCTCCAGAGATTTCAATCTGACGCAGGAATTCAGCGGAAGAACGCAGAACAGATTTATCTTCAGCTTTTTGAACAAATGGAATAATAAATCAACATTAAATTACAGAATCAATTATCTTGATGAGCAGGAAACATATAAAGGAATTAAAAATGATCTTGATTTTGGATGGATCAGCGGTAAATTTTTCACAAAAGGAAATTTATCCTATCTGAATACGAATGCTGTACTTCAGGATACCAAATTCATCAGAGGCGGGGTTTCCACAGAGTTTACCGGCAAAAAGGGAAGCTGGGCGATTGGCGGAAGCATGGAACACAACGAAAAGAAGTACAACGATACTCAACTTATGGATGTTACCAGTTTTAGCTGGAAAGAAATTTTTGTTCAGAAAAAAATCGGAGACAGTACAAGAACCAAACTTTTGGCAAAGGTTTATATGCGAGATAATGATTCTGTGCGGGACAACCGACTTCAGAATATGAATAATATTTTGGGAATTATGGCGGAAAGCCAGATCATCAAAACAGAGAAAACAACGCTGAATGCCCTACTCCACTACAGAAAGTTCTTTTATCAAAATCAGGATGTGGATCTTTCGAGAAACAATGACTTCGTTGTCGGGAATATTCTTTATAATCAGCAGCTTTTCAAGAACGGAATGCGTTTGCAGGCGTTCTATGAACTTGGGAACGGACAGGAAGCCCAAAGAGAGTTTCAGTATATTAAAGTGACGGACGGACAGGGAATTTATAAATGGACAGATTACAACGGAGACGGTGTTCAGCAGCTTGATGAATTTGAAATTGCCGAATATTCCGATTTGGCGCAGTACATTAGAATCTACACGAATTCCGTACGTTATATACCTTCCAACAAAAATAAAATTCAGCTCGCGTTATTTGTGAATCCATCGATTGTTTTTAATTCTGAAAATAAATTTTTAAAACGCTGGAATTTCAATATTTCATTAAACTCACAAAATTCATTCTTTAAAAAAGACAAAGTTCTGGTTTTGAATCCTTTTGAGAAGAGTGATGACATGATTCTTAAAAATCAGAATATTCTGGCTTCCGCACAATTCAGTCCGACCGACAAATCCGGCTGGAACGGAAATTACCGTTTCATCTCCAATGATAACCTCATCAATGCGAATTTCAGTAATGAGGAGCGCGAACAGGTTTCGCATTTCCTGAATATCGGCTATTGGTTTAATAAAGAATTCCGTATCGACTGGGAAAATTCGGTTCATGATATTCAAAATTCTTCACAGTTATTTTCTACAAGAGATTACCGTCTGAATAATTTTGAAACAAAACCAAAGGCAACCTATAAGTTTACCGATGCCATTCAGGCAGAACTTTCTTCGGCATTCCGCCAGAAACAGAGAGTGGATGGAGAAGAATTCCTCAAAGCTTTCGACGTTACGGGAACGATTCAGTGGGAACGCAGAAAAACTTCCATCAGGGGAAATTTCTCGTTCATTAATAATACTTTCAACGGTAACAATTTCAGTATTGTCGGAAACCAGATGTTGGATGGTTTAAAACCGGGGAAAAATCAGGTTTGGAGTGTTTTCATTCAGCAGGCGATTAATTCTTTCCTTCAGCTAAATTTAAATTACGAAGGCAGAAACTCCGGAGACCGCACGATTCATATCGGAAGTATGCAGGTGAAGGCGAGTTTTTAGAGTCGGAGGATTTTTGAGTTGGAGAGCTTGAGTGTTGGAGAGTTTTTGAATCGGAGAGTTGGAGGGTTTTAAATTTCTTGCTTAGTATTATAATTTACCTGAGATTTTCGTTTTTTACACTGCTTATTTTACAGCAATTACATTAATAGAAATTATCAAATTCTGAAATGCTCAGAAATTCGTAAATTTGCACCATGATAAAAATTGGCAATATAGAACTGCCGGAATTTCCGCTTTTGCTTGCACCGATGGAAGATGTAAGTGATCCGCCGTTCAGAAGACTTTGCAAAATGCACGGAGCAGATTTAATGTATTCGGAGTTTATCTCTTCGGAAGGGTTAATTCGTGATGCCATCAAGAGCCGTAAAAAGCTTGATATTTTCGATTATGAAAGACCTATCGGAATTCAGATTTTTGGAGGTGACGAAGAAGCGATGGCAATGTCTGCAAGAATTGTGGAAACGGTAAATCCGGATCTGGTTGATATCAATTTCGGATGTCCTGTAAAAAAAGTGGTCTGTAAAGGTGCAGGAGCAGGAGTTTTGAAGGATATTGATCTGATGGTTCGTCTTACCAAAGCCGTAGTGCGTTCTACAAGTCTTCCTGTAACGGTAAAAACGCGTTTGGGTTGGGACAGTACTTCCATTAATATTGATGAAGTGGCAGAACGTCTTCAGGAAACAGGCATCAAAGCATTAACCATTCACGCGAGAACCCGTGCGCAGATGTACAAAGGGGAAGCTGACTGGGAACATATTTCAAGAATTAAACAAAATCCTAATATAGAAATTCCGATTTTTGGGAACGGTGATATCGATTCTCCTGAAAAAGCGTTGGAGTACAAACAAAAATATGCGTGCGACGGTATTATGATCGGTCGTGCAGCGATTGGTTATCCCTGGATTTTTAATGAAATCAAGCATTTCTTTAAAACCGGAGAACATTTACCGGCTCCAGCCATTGAAGACCGTTTACTGGCGGTTCGTCAACATGCAGAATGGAGCGCAGAATGGAAAGGCGAAAGATTAGGACTGGTGGAAATGAGACAGCATTACAGCAATTATTTCCGTGGAGTTCCTCATTTTAAAGATTTCAGAAAGAAATTTTTAGAAGTGTTTACTTTAGCAGAAATGGACGCGCTGATTAAAGAAACGCAGGAGTTTTATACTGAATATTTAGCGCAACAGGCATAAAAAATAAACCATCAATAGTAAGTTGATGGTTTTTTATTTTCACTGTTAGTTTTTTTCCTTTCCCTTAGTATCCTTCGGAAGCTGATTGATTTTTAATTAACGCCAATGCAGATGAAGTTCCTATTCTTTTTACACCAAGACTGATCATTTTTTCGGCATCTTCCGGAGTTCTTACTCCTCCTGCTGCTTTTACAGGAAGTTTTCCGGCGTTTTCCAGCATGATTTTAATTCCTTCAAAAGTTGCTCCGTTGGGTTTTCCTCCTTCTGTCTCATAGAAACCTGTGGAAGACTTTACGAAAATTTTAGACAAATCGTTTTCAGAAAAGTTTTCTTCTGCCCAACCTGAAATGTTTTTGGTAAGATCAGCAATTTGCTCATCGTTTAAAGCGGCAATTTCGATGATCCATTTTGCAATTTTATGATGTTCCAGACAAAGCTTTGTACATTGTACAAACTCCTCTTTTACGAGTTCAAGATCACCTTTCAGATAAGCACTGTAATTGATCACAAAATCCAGTTCATCTGCTCCGTCAGCAATTGCTTTTTCAGCCTCTGCAAGTTTTCCGTCTACAGAATAGGTTCCTTCATGAAACCCGATCACCGTTCCTACCACAACATCTGCATTCTTTTCCTGAATATACTTTTTAATTTCAGATACATAATCCGGACGGATCATTACGGCAAAAATACCATGATCTATCGCTTCCTGCGTGAGTTCTATATCTTTCTGTAAAGTTTCTTCTTGTGACAGCCCCGACTGTGCAGGTGTTTTCAAATATGTTGAATCCAGATATTGTGCAATATTCATAATTTATTATACTTTCAGTTGTCTGTAAATACCCTGTTCCAAAGATATGAAAGTTTCTGTTCTTATCACCCCTTTTAGCTGCTGAAGCTTACTCAGAATCTGCATAAGATGGTCGTTATCTTTACAAAGAACTTTCAGGAAAATGGTATAATTTCCTGTTGTGTAATGTGCTTCCACCACCTCATTAATATCCTTAAGCGATTTTACCATGTCCGGATAATGACTTGGCTGATCCAGAAATACCCCAATGTAGGAAATCACTTTATACCCTATCTTTTTAGGATTAAGAAAGGAAATAGAATTTTCGATTACTCCCGCCTGTTCCAGTTTTTTAATTCTCTGGTGAACTGCCGTTGTGGAGATCCCTACATTTTTAGAAATATGAGCTAAAGAGGATTTGGCATTATCCATCAACATATAGATAATTTCCTTATCGATTGAATCTAACTGATAACTCGTGTTGTTTGAATTTTTCATTCTTTCTACTTTATTTATGTTTTTTACGTCTGTTACAAATTCCTGAATTTTATAAAAACCGGAAAATGATCGCTGTAGCCTCCCAGATACCTTGTTCCTGCGTAGGTTCTGTAGGGTCTGCCTGCAAATTTTCTGTCACGGCTGCTGAGTTTTTCAGAATTGAATATTTTTGCCTCCTGAAATTTCAGACCACGGTCATCATTAAAGAAAGACTTCGATAAAATGATCTGGTCATACAGCAATCCCGATTTATAATGAAAAGTAGAATAATTTCTCGTGGAAAACAGACGCTGGAAAGGATTTTCCAATACTTTTATTCCTGCATCATCAAAAAGAATTTTTACTAAATTTTCATCATCTGGGTTTTCATTAAAATCACCGCACAGCAATACGTTTTCTTTATCATTATGTACAAGCTTCAGAATTCTTTCCCGAATTTCAGAAAGGATAAAGTCTCTTTTGGGCTTATTAATATCTTTTTCGCGTTTAGAGGGAAGATGCGCGATAAAAACATTAATAATTTCGTCTTTATATCTTACTTTCGAGTAAAGAATATCTCTTGTTGTATCGTAATTTCCTGTGCTTCTGTTTATAATTTCAAAGAAGAAGGTAATGGTTTCTGAATCTATTACTTCCACTTTGTTTTTATCATATAATAAGGCTACATCTACCCTTCTTTCGTCCATAGAATTGTAGTGTACAATTCCGTATTGCGAATTGAAAGGTTCCATCTCCACAAGATCTTCCAGAACTTTCCTTCCGGAAACTTCAGAAAGGCCGATCATAAAAGGCAGAACACCATTTTCCTCCTTCATCAGTCTGAAAACATGTGCAATTTTGGAAAGCTTATTCCGGTATCTTCCTTCATCCCAATTTCTGAGTCCTGATATCGTAGGATCTAATTTATGCTTTGGTTTCGGATCCGGTAAAAATAGATTTTCAACGTTGTAAAAACTAAACAGCTCCATTACCACACTTTTCTGATTTCAAACAATTCCTTTTTTTTAATTGATTATGTAAATTTATTATTTTATTTAAAGTCTCTTTCCATTCATCAAATGATTGATTTGGAAGTGAATACATTAGGTCAACATTTATATTATCTATTCCTACCTCTATTGCATCCT
>OGQD01001284.1_pt1 | contig 16677 bp, 13 predicted proteins | sample 1553091 | NCBI WGS metagenome assembly OGQD01 (sample SAMEA2580290, study PRJEB22360) | human gut metagenome | biome: human gut; feature: human-associated habitat; material: faeces | place: Denmark | collected 2008/2010
GGGCGGAGTTTTCGGCGTGCTGCCGGGACAGCGCCCGCCCGCCGAGGCCGTTGAGGATCATGACCGAACGGTCGATGCCGGCCGCGCCGAGTTTTTCCAGCGCGTCCAGCGTGCTGGCATAAGTTTCGCCCTTGTTGACGGCGGCAAGCACCTCATCATCGCCCGACTCGGCCCCAAGATAGGCGAGGCTCAAACCGGCAGCGGCCAGTTCCTGCAATTCGGCGACGCTTTTTTTGCCGAGGTTGCGCGCCAGACAGTAGCTGGAAATGCGGCGCACCCCCGGCAGATGCTCGCGGATGGCGGTCAGGACGTTCAGGAGGCGGCGGGTCGGCAGCACCAGGGCGTCGCCGTCGGCGAGGAAAATGCGGCGGATGGCCGGGCCGTAATGCGCGCCCAGATCGCGGATGTTCGCCAGCACTTCGTCCTCGCCGCGGGCGCGGAATTTCTTCTGCGGCGCGGTGTACATCTCGCAGAAGCTGCACCGGTTCCATGAACAGCCGTCGGTGACGGGCAGGATCAGCGATTCCGCCTCCGAGGGCGGGCGGTACACCGGCTCGACGTAGCGGATGGGGATCATGCCCCGGTCTTGGCGCGGAAGGCGGGCGGCACTTTCGCCTTGACGCGCGCGCCGTAATCGAAGAAAACGATGCCGTGCTTGCCGCGCGCCACTTCGCGGCCGCTGGCGACGTCGCTCGCGCGCCACAGCAGATCGCAGCCGTAGTCGTTGACATCGGCGGCGGCGAATTCGACGCGCAGGGTTTCGCCGTGGAAGGCTTCCGAGCGGTATTGCGCGGCCACGTCGGCGACGATGATGCCGACGCCTTCCACGTCCATTTCGCTCCAGCCGAAATGGCGGAAGAAGCGCACCCGCGCCTCGGCGATCAGCATCAGCAGCGCGGCGTTGTCGAGGTGCTGGCCGTAGTTGATGTGCTGGATGTAGAGGGGAACGTCGGTCGAGAAAATGAATTTTTCCGGCAGTTCGATCTTGATGCGCGCCATGCGTGATGCCTTTCAGAACACTTTCAGAACAAAAAATCAGCCCAGGAAGGCATGGCCGAGCGTGCGCAGGGCGATGCCGACGCAAGCGCCATAAGCCGCCGGTTTCCACACCTGGGCGATGCGCGGCCCGGCGGAAATCAGCACGGCGACGCCGGGCAAGTCGAAGGGAGAGACGAGAAATCCGGCGCTGCTGTTGAGCAGTTCGACGCTCATCTGCCCGGCGCGGCGCATTTCATCGACCACGCCCATCATCGCCGTGCCGCCGGCCAGGTATTTGGTCAGCGCCGGCAGCACCAGCATGCGGTCGATGCCGGTCAAGTCGAGCAGGGGCGCGAGCAGCGCGGTCAGGGCATCAATGGCGCCGAAGGTGCGCAGCATGGTTACGGCCACCAGCGACAGCACCAGCATGGGAATCGCCCCGGTGGCGAGGCGGAAGGCTTCTGCCCCGGCGCGGTTGATGACGTCCAGAATGCCTTTGGCGCTGTCGGCGAGCGGATGGTCGAGGTGTTCGTCCAGCGCGCCTTCCGCGCCGGACAGGCGGCGGCCGAAGAAATAATAGGTGGCGCTGGCCGCCGCCAAGCCGCCGATCAGCGACCACAGAAGCGTCTGCCCGATGTTCAGCCCCATGGTCATCATCGGCAGCGCCGCGTTGGCCTGCGACATGGCGAACACCATCGCCAGCGTGGCCGCGATGTGACGGTCGGACGCGCCGCGCTGCGCCATCATGGTCAGCGTCGCCATCGGCGCGGCGAAGCTGACGAAATTGATCTGCAAGGCGGCGAACACGCCCAGGCCGGTGAGGCCGAAGGGCTTGAGCAGCGGCGCGGTCTTGTCCACCAGCCAGTCGAGCACGCCGCGCGCTTCGAGCAGGCGCATCAGGGACAGCATCACCACCATCACCGGCAGCAGCACGAACAGGGAAAGCTCCACCGCCGAACGCCCTGCCCGCAGCAGGATGTCGATCAGAACCTCCATTCAGCCCCCCTGCTTGATCGCCAGCACCGCCTGATTGCGCAGGGTGCGCAACAGCGACAGTTCCTTTTCCGGGATGACGATGCTGTTGGCGGCATCCGCATCGGCGTAGATCAGCGCCACCGGCTTGCTCTTGATGGTCAGCGGAAAGAGAACGAAGGAACGTGCCGGGGTCAGTTTGCGGTACCACTCGGGAATACGCGCGGCGATTTTCGCGTCGTCGATGTCGCCGATGAGGACGTCAGCCCCGCGCGTGCACGCCGCGAAGAACACGTCATTGCCGTGCGCCAGCGGAAAACGGAAGCTGCGGGCCAGTGCCGCGCTGTCCGGTCCCAGGCCGAAACGCCCCTGCATGGTATTGCTGCGCGCATCGCGGATGCACAACAGCACGCGCTTGAAGCCCATGGCGCGGTACATGGTTTCGAGAATGATGCGCAGGATGTCATTGAGCCTGAAATCATCGACCAAGCTGTTGCTGATGTCCTGGATGCCCGCCGTCAGCACCGCCTGGGCATCGGCTTGCTCGGACAAGGTCGGCACGTCGGCGAGTATTCCCCCCTCGCCCTCGCGCAGCACGGTACCGCTCAGGGTGCTGGCAGTGCCGGCTTCGACATCTTCCGGCGCATGTTCGCTGACGAATTTCTGGATCTGCCGGCCGAAGGCGGTCTGCTTGACGTTCAACTGGATGATGCGGGCAAACTCGCCGACCTCGGCGATCGAGCGGCGCAGACTCTGCTTCAGTTCCTCATCCGCCACCGGCAGCGCGTCATTGAAGCGCTGCTGGATCTTCTTCATTTCCCGCTCGCGCGCATCCGCTGGCGTATCGCCCAGCATGTCGCACAGATTCTCCGCCATGCCGGAAAGGACGCGCAGCCGCTCTTCGGCATTCGCCGGGCGGCGCACCCGTCCGGCAGGCAAATCGCGCATGGAATCGACGATCAGCGGCGGAAACCCCCATTGCCGGGCAATCGCCACCCCAAGATCCTGCAGGCCGATACCCAGCACCGAGCAGGCAGCGCTTTCCTCGCTGCAATTCTTCTGCGCCATCCGACGGCGGATTTCCTCGCTCTCTTCCGGGAAGTAATAGAGCGCCAGCAAACGCCCCAGGCCGTGGAACAGGGCGCAGATGAAGGTCTGCTCCGGGTCCGCCAGGCGGGTGAGCTGGCACAGATCGCGCGCCAGCACGGCCGCCAGATTGGTACGCAGGAAGGCTTCCTTCAACTGGCTGGCATTACCCTTGTTCTGCAAATGCTCGAACAGTAAAACGGTAATGGCGATATTGCGCACCGCCTCGAAGCCGAGCACGATCACCGCCCGCGACACGGTGCTGATGCTGCCGCCGCCGGCAGTGCGGAAATTCACCGAATTGACCAGCCGCAGAATCTTGTTGGTCAGCGCGAAGTCGCGCAGGATAGTGCTGGACAGGCGATTGACGCTTTCCGTCTCGCTGTTGGCGATGCGGTTGATCGCCGTTACCGATTCCGAAAGCGCCGGAAAATCGCTCTTGTGGCGCATGCGGCGCAGCAGGAATTCCACCGTCGCCTGCGCATTGACCTCGCCGCTGGGCGCTTCGAGCGGCGGTTCGAGATAATCGTCGAGCGCGGCGGCGAACTGCCCGGCGCTTTGATAGCGCAGGGCCGGATCGACGGCCAGCGCCTTGTGCGCGATGGCCGCCAGCCGCTCATCCACCGGGCAATCGGCAGGAAGCCGCACGGTTTCGCTCGCCACCCGCTGCAGCAGCGCCGGCAGATCGCCGCCACTGAAGGCGCGCTCCCCGGTGAGCATCTCGTAAAGAATGAGACCGGCCGCGAAAACGTCGGAACGCTCGCTCAGTTCGCGCCGCTGCACGTACTCGGGCGCCATGTAATTGGGCGTGCCGGAGAGTTGATCCATGCGCTCGCTCGGCGCATCGAGCGGCGAGGCGATGCCGAAATCCATGACGCGCGGCGTATCGTCCGCATCGAGCAGGATATTCGACGGTTTCAGATCGCGGTGAATGACGCCCGCCGCATGCGCCTGGGCGACGGCAGCCAGCATGTCGCGCAGGATGCCGGCCGCGCGCAAGGGCTGCAGGGCACCGTGAATGCGCAGGAATTCGGCCAGATTGCGCCCCGGCACGTATTCGAAGACGAGGTAAAGGTCGCCCTCCTCCTCGCCGGCCTCGAAAATCGGCACCAGATTGGCGTGACGCAGACGGCTGACGGCGCGCGCCTCGGACAGCAGCGCCCGGTTCTGCGCCGGATTGGGTTGCTGGAAACGCAGGGTCTTGATCGCCACCTCGCGCTCCAGTTGCGGGTCCCAGGCGCGATAGACCACGCTCTGCGCGCCGCGCCCGAGTTCCCCGCGAATTTCAAAACGACCGATTCTTTGCATCATGCGTCCAGTTCGGCGACCCAGGCCAATTCGGGAACCCCCCGCACGGCCCCCCACAGGATCGCATTCTGGCCGTAATCGGCAGCCAGCGCCAGCGCATCCAGTCGTTCGAGATCCGGCACGAAAACGCTCTCCTCCACCGGCCAGTTGCCGTCGTCGGCGATGTTTTCGGCGCAGAAAACGTCGTAGTTGCCTTCCAGTAGTTCCCCGACCAAGGCCGCCTGCCGTTCGGCGTTGTCGGCGGCAGCCTGTTCTGGCAGGCGCGAACCGGGGTTATACGCGGTCAGCACGGCAAAACACCCCGCGCCGTGCGCGGCCAGCCAGGCGGCGAGTTGCGGCTGGGCAACACCGACCCGCAAATCGAGCGCGCCGCCCGGCAGATACACCCGGTAGCAGGTGGCGGCGTAGGCAGCGGCCAGCGTTTGCGGATTCATCCGGGCATCCGAAGCGTCCGCCCGCTCAATGCAGGCTAAACAGCACCTGACCGCCCGCTGGCGGCGTCTGGCCGGCCTTGGGCGGCACCAGGAAGATGCGGCCCGGGTCGACCTTGCCGTGTTCGACCAGCCAGGCCTGCACGCTTTCCGCGCGCTGGCGGGCGAGCAGGGCCAGATCGCCCGCCTCGGCCGGCGTGTTGGCCATCAGCAGGCGCTCCATTTCCTCGGCCGGCAGGTCTTTCTGCAAGCCGATGAAGTTGCGCGGTTTGGGGAACTTGGCCGCTTTATAGACGCGGGTCAGGTAAGCGCCGTATTCCTCGGGCGCGATGCGCACGTCGCGCAGCTCCACCGCTTCGCCGGTTTTTTTCTGCAAGTCGGCCATTTTCTCGCGCCGCATCAGGCGCTCGATCGCCACCCGCTTGATGCCGTCGCGCTCGCTCTCGGCGTCGGCATGGCCCGTGATGTCGAGTTTGAGCGCGTCGCGCTCGCGCAGCGCCTTGGCGAGGTTTTCCAGTTTCTTCTGCGCCGCGTCGTCGATGCGCCGCCGTCCCGGCTCGAAGGCGATGCTCGACAGTTCTTCCCCGTCGCCAAACATCGAGCCGAGCAGCGCGAAGGGCGAAGTCACGGCCTTCACGAATAGATTGACGATGACCTTGACGATCAGGCCGCCGACGGAGAATTGCGGGTCGTCGAGCGAGCCGGAAATCGGCAGGCGGATGTCGATTTCGCCGCGATTGTTGCGCAAGAGGGCAATCGCCAGATTGACCGGCAGGCTGGTGGCGTCCGGGCTGTCGACCTTGTCGCCGAAGTTGAACTGGTCGATGAACAGATGGTTTTCCGCGCTCAGTTTCCGGTTTTCCAGCTTGTAGGCCACGTCCAGGCTGAGTTTGCCCTTCTCGATCAGGTAGCCGGCGTATTTGCCGGAGTACGGCGAAAAGCCGGTCAGATCGACGCCCTTCACCTCGGCCTTGAGGTCGAGGAAGGATTCCGCCGCCAGCGGGTTCAACTGCGCCGTGATGAGCACCGGCGCGGCGCTGCCGTAGGTGCCGTTCAATTCCATGTCGGCCAGCGTGCCGGCCTGCGAGGAGAGGCCCGTCACCCGCCCGGACAGCTTGCCGACGTTGACCGTGTAATTGGGCTTGACGAAGTAATCCGAGAAATTGACGCTGCCGTTGTTGAGCGTGATCTTGCCGATCCTGATCGGCAGCGGCAGCGGCGGCTCGCCGGGAGCGGCGGCGGGCGGACGGGCCGGTTGTGAATCCTGCGGCCGATGCGCGGGCGCGTCCGCCGTGGCCACGGTGGTCGGCGTGGGCTCTTCTCCTTTCTGGCGCAGGATGTCGGCCAGGTTGAGCCGGCCGTCGGTATTCAGGATCAGGCGGGAGAAGAAGTCGCTCAGGGCGATTTCGCCGATGTCGATCTTGAGCGGCGCCAGATGGAAATCCAGGTTGCCGACGTGCAGCGACTTCCATTTCAGGAAGTCGTGCTTGTTTTCCCGATCCACCAGCAGCAGGTTGCCGAGCGTCGCCGAACCGCGATAGTTGAGTTTCAGCGCGCCCTCCGCCACCTTCTCCGCCTTCTTCTCGTCCAGGGAGAATTCCACTTCCCCGACGTTGGAAAACTGCCCGCGCTCCAGGCGCACGTTGAGGTAAGGGTCGGCGTAGCTCTGCGCGCCGTTGATGGGAATGCCGGTCGTCGTCAGGCGCAGTTTGCCCGCCAGCGGCTCGACCTGCACACCGCCACCGATTTCCAGCCGCCCCTGGCGGTTGATCTGCGCCTTCAGTTGCAGATTCGCCATCTGCCTTGGCACGTTGCCCAGTTTTTCCGCCACCAGTTCGAGCTTGTCGATTTCCTGCACGGCGCTCGGGCGCACGCTCCGGTCCTCGAAACGCAGGGCCAGATCGGCCACTTCCAGACGGGCCACTTCCGCGCGCCAAGGCGCGCTCGGACTGGCGGGCGCTTTTGCGGCGGCTTTTCCGCTTTCCTTCAGCTTGGGCGGATTGAGCCACTGCACCGCGCCTTCTGCATCGCGCACCATCGCCAGCCGCGCGCCCCGCAGGCGCAGCGCCGCCACGTCGACCCGCTGCCCGGCGAGATCGACCGCCACGCCTTCCAGCGCCAGCTGGCTGGCGCGCAGGGCGTCGGCGAAGTCGATTTCCGCCGTCAGCGAATCGAGTCGCAGCTTTTGCAGATCCTGATCGAGCGCCCCCAGACGCAGCGCCAGGGAACGCACACTGCCGCTGACCGGCTTGACGTTGGACGCATCCTGCCAGCGCAGCAGCGCGTCATTGACCGCCAGCGCGCCCAGCGACCAGCGCAGGGACGGCGCGGCGGCAGGGTCTTCCGGTTTTTCCGTCGGCGCGTCCGCCTTGCCGTCCGCCGCCGCGCCCGCTTGCAGGCGCTCGGCAATTTTCAGAAAATTCAGTTCGCCTTGCGCATTCACCGCCGCATCGACTTGCAGACCGTCGAGCGTCACCTGACGCAGGGCGAAACGCTGGTTGAAGGGGTCGATTTCTTCCAGATCGAGCGCCAGTGTCTGCCAGGCGATGAGCGGCGCATCCGCCGTGTCGGTGAGTTTCAGGTCGCGCAGCGCCAGTTGCCCGGTCAGGACCAGCGAATTCACGCCGCCCGGCAGTTCGCGGAACACCGCCTGCACGCGGCTGTCGAGCTTGGCGGCTGGCAGGCGCAACGGGAAGTTTTCCGGCAGATAGGTGTGCAGGCCGCCCAGGTCGAAGGCGTCGAGCGTCAGGTCGAGCCTGCTTTGCCTGTCCTCGGCGAACGGCGTGGTTTCGCCCTCCAGATGCAGCGGCGCGCCGTTGACGTTGGCGGCGAACAGCGGCTGTACCTCGATTTTCGCCTGATAAGGCAGGCTGGAAACGAAGGGCAGGCCGAGCATGAGGCCGTCGATCCGGTGTTCCTTGCCGTGCTGCCGGTCGTCGAAATGAATCTCGCCGTTCTCGATCTGGATGTTGTTGAGCGAAAAACGCGGCGTCGGGCCGGGCGGCGTGTCGCTCGGCTGCATCCATTCGTCGAGCAGGTCGGAGACGTCGAAGCGCCCGTCGGCAAAGCGCGTGACCGCCAGCCGCGGATGGCGCAGTTGCAGTTCGTCGACCACCAGCGCCAGCTTGAACAGGGAGGCCGATGAAAGGTTGACGTACAGCTCGTCGAAACCGGCGGTTTCCTTTTCTTCCTGGCGCACCGACACGCCGCTGACGCGCAGGGAAAGCTGCAAGGGGTTCACGTCGATGCGCTCGATGGCGACCTCGCGGTGCAAGGCGGCGCTCAACTGTTTCAGCAAGACGTTTTTCAGGATCGGCGGCACGACGAAAAACCCCGCCAGCACCAGCGCCACGAAGCTGCCCAGCAACCATTTCGCCCAGCGTCGGCGTTTGGGCGTGTCCAGCCGTTCACGCAGTTGTAACAGTTTCATGGGAACAGGCGAGGATTCTTGGCTCATGCTGGACTCGGGCGAAATTCGGGCGAAATTCAGGTGAAAGACGGGTTCCGCCAAATCTAGCACAGTCATCCGTGGCAAGATATTGCCTCGCCGCCGATTTCACCCGCTGTTTCGCCCGCTGCTTTTACCCGACAGTGCCTCTTCGCAACCCTGCCATGTGCCTGCCCGCTCCCCATCACTGCATTCGCCGCCGGCAGCGCCGGGGTTGCCTCGCCGGTTTTGCCGCTGCGCTCGCGACCGGTTTCATTGCCTTGGGAAGCGCCCTGCCCGCCTCGGCGGATACGCTGGAACGCATCCGGGAGCGCGGCAGCGTCGCGGTCTGCATCTGGCCGGATTACTACGGGGTTTCCTGGCGCAATCCGAAAACCGGCGAGCTTTCCGGCATCGGCATCGACCTGGCGCGCGCCCTGGCCGCCGATCTCGCGCTGGAACTGCGTTTCATCGACAGTTCGTTTTCCCGCCTGATCGGCGACGTGCTGTCCGAGCGTTGCGACGTGGCGATTTTCGCCATAGGCATCACGCCGGAGCGGCAGAAATACCTGCAATTCACGCAGCCGCACCTGAGCAGCGGCATTTACGCCATCACCACGCGCAGCAACCGGCGCATCCGCGACTGGCAGGACATCGACCGGCCGGGCAACGTGGTGGCGGTGGCGCAAGGCACTTACCACGAAACCGCCATGCGCCAGCAGTTGCGCCACGCCCGCCTGCTCGTCACCCAACGCCCGAAGGGACGCGAGGAAGAAGTGCAGTCCGGCCGCGCCGACGTGTTCATGACCGATTACCCCTACAGCCGGCGCATGCTGGAAACGACCGCCTGGGCGCGGCTGATCGAGCCGCCGCCGCAAGCGGAAAAAACGCCTTACGCCTTTGCTCTGAAACCAAGCGATGCCGCATGGCATGCGCGGCTGGAAGCATTCGTCGCCAGCATCAAGGCCGACGGACGCCTGTTCAGGGCGGCCCGGCAACACCGCCTGCTGCCCATCGCCGTGGATGCCCATGCCCGCTGAAGCCGCCGTATCCGCCAAGGCCGCTGCCAAAATCTGGCCGCCGCGCCGCATCTTCATCACCGTGCTGGCGCTGGTCAGCGCGCTGTTTCTCGGCAGCACCGCCTATACCCTGTGGCGGCTGCACGCCGAAGCCCGCGACCGTATCGCCGCCAGCAGCGACCTCTACGCCCAGGTGTTCGCCACGCAACTGGCGCAGACCTTCAACGCCGTGCAACTGACACTGGAACAGCTTGATCCGCAGGCCGACGGCGGCGCCCTGCGGCAGGCCTTGCAGCACGCGCCCTATCTGCGCTCGCTGTCGCGCCTCGATGCGCAGGGCAGGATCGTGGCCAGCTCCAACCCGGCCAACGTCGGCCAGCGCATCGACCGCCGCCCCTTCCTGCCGGACGAGGCGCTCCCCGGCCCCGCCCTGCGCGCCGCGCCGCCCTGGGAAGGACGCGATTTCGATCAGGGCCGGCAAACTTCGGCCCGCCAGCCGGCCGCCGCCGACAGCCTGACCCTGCTCCCGGTCCTGCGCCATATCGACGGCACATCCAGCGCCGCCGGCAGTTTTCTGGCGGCCGTCAACACCGGCTATTTCCTCGATTATTACGAGCAGCATCGCGGCCACCCGAAAAACGTCGTCGAAGTCCTGCGCTACGACGCCAGCCTGCTCTTGTCGACCGACCCGCAGCGCCTGCCGGGCAGCCACCTGGACAACGACGACGCCCCTGGTGCTGCCCTGCTGCGCAACCAGACCAGCGGGCGCTTCATCGGCAGGAAAAACAGCGGACGCAGCAGCAGGCAAAGCAACGAACCTGCCAGCCTGGGCAGTTTTTTCGAGGCGCGCGAGACGCCGTTTTTCGTCAGCGTGCAGATCGACGAAAGGCAAGCCATGGCAAGCTGGCAGCACGAAGCCTGGCGCAGCGCCGCCGCCACGCTCCTGCTGCTCCTCGCCACGCTCGCCGCCAGCAGCCTGTATTTCTTCCGCTACGAACGCATCGCCCGCCAGCGCGCCGACGACGTCAAACAGATCCGCCTGCACCACACCGCGCTGTCCGCCGCCGCCAACGCCATCATCATCGCCGACAAGGAAGGCCGCATCGAATGGGCGAATCCGGCCTTCTGCAACATGAGCGGCTACACCCTGCCGGAACTCCTTGGCAAGACGCCCGGCCAGTTGCAGAACTCGGGCAACCAGAGCGAGCGTTTTTACAAGAAGATGTGGCAGACCATTCTGGCCGGCGAGGTGTGGCGCGGCGAAATTCTCAACCGCCGGCGCGACGGCGGCGTGTACAGCGAGGATCAGACCATCACCCCGGTACCGGACGACAGTGGCGAAATCCACCATTTCATCGCCGTCAAGCAGGACATCCACGAACGCAAGGAAACCGAACGCCGCCTGAGCGAATTGTCGCGTCAGCTCATCAGCGTGCAGGAAAGCGCACGCCGCCGGCTGGCGGGCGAACTGCACGACCGCACCAGCCCCAACCTCGCCGCCCTCTGCATTCATCTGGACGATGCGCTCGAACGCCTGGCCGCGCACGACATCGGGCAACTCGCGCTGCGCCTGGAGGACATCCGCGCCCTGGTCGAAGATACCGACGCCAGCATCCGCGACATTTCCAACGACCTGCGCCCGCCCATACTCGATTACGCCGGCCTGTGTGCCGCCCTGACCAGCCATTTGCGGGCGTTTTCCAGCCGCACCGGCATCGACGCCCAACTCCATTGCAGCGAAACCGAAACGCGCCTGCCGGCCGCGCAGGAGTCCATCCTGTTCCGCATCGCGCAGGAAGCGCTCACCAATTGCGCCAAACATGCCCAGGCCAACCGCGTCGACGTCCATCTCCTGCGCCGCGCCGCGGCGATCGAACTGCGCATCGAGGACGACGGGCGCGGCTTCGTGCTGGGAGAACTTGGCCAAGCCCCACACTCGGCCGGTCTGGGTATACTCACCGTGCGCGATCTGACCGAATTTTCCGGCGGCCAGTGCCACATCGAAACCAGCCCCGGACAAGGCACCACCTTGCGCATCGTATTGCCCATAGAAGGAGAAACCGCGTGACCTTTCGCTTGCTGCTCGTCGACGACCACCAGATGTTCCGTGAAGCCCTGCATCTTTTGCTGGAGCGCAATTCGCGCCTGGAAATCGTGGGCGAATGCGGCGACGGCAACGAAGCGCTGACACTGGCACGCACCCTCCTGCCCGACATCGTCTGCCTGGACATCGACCTGCCGGGCATCAACGGCATCGAGATCACCCGCCGCCTGAAAAACGAACGCCCGCACCTGCGCATCATCGCGCTCTCCATCTTTGCCGACCGCGCCTACATCTCGGAAATGCTCGCCGCCGGCGCGCTGGCCTATGTCACCAAAGCCGCCGCCAGCGCCGAACTGCTGCGCGCCATCGAGGCCGTCTGCCACAACCGCACCTACCTCTGCCCGGACGCCACCCAGGCCATACGCGATGCCCTGGGCGACCGGCACAAGCTCACCGCCGGCAAGCTGGGAGGCCGCGAAACCGAAGTCCTGCGCCTGGTCGCCAGCGGCCTGACCTCCGGACAGATTGCCGAGAAACTCGGCATTGCCCAATCCACCGTCGAAGTCCACCGCCGCAACATCATGCGCAAGCTGCGCATCGACAGCGCCGTCGGTCTCACCCACTACGCCATCCGGCATCGTCTGGTACCTTCGGTGTGAGCGACTGCCTTCCTCATCCGCATTTTCGCCGTCGTTTCCGGTCCGCACCGCTGGACCACGATTACAGGTTTACAGGTAACCACCTAAGTATTTCCGGGAATAGAGCGGACCCGGCCCAACTCCTAGAATGTGAAACAGTGTAACGACAAGCTTGCGCCACCCATGCTTTTCACATATCCCGCCGGCTGCCGCGCAAAACAGCCCTGCTCACCCTTACCGATGCGCCCCTGACCGTGGACACACGTACCTATACCACCCAGCTCGCCAGCGACCCCGATCGCATCAGCGAAGTGCTCGATCACCTCGACGAAGGCATCCTCTGGCTGGACAATCATTTGTGCATCAGCGGATTCAATCTGACTTACCTGAAGCTTCTGGATTTCAGCGAATCCGATCCCCTGATCGGGCGCCCCTTCGTCGACCTGCTGCAGCAGATGCAGGAGAACGGCGAATTGGTCGACGGTCCGGAGCGGAAAAACTACATCGCCGACACCCGGCACCGCATGCAGCGCCGCGAGCGCTGGCAGATCGTGCGTGTGCGCCCCAATGGCGTCGTCCTGAAAGTCAGTTGCCGCCCCCTGCCCGATGGCGGCTATGTGTTCACCTATACCGACATCAGCAGCGAAAGCCGCGCTTTCGAGGAACTGCGCCGCAATGCCAAGGCCACCGTCGTCGCCTTCGCCAATTTTTCCGAGCACCGCGACACCGACACCGGCGCGCACGTCCTGCGCGTCGCCCGGCTGGTCGGCGAAACGGCCCGTCTCCTGCAACGGCGCGGCCATTTCCCGGAAATTCTCGACGATGCCTACATCGAACAGGTCGCAACCGCCAGCATCCTGCACGACGTCGGCAAAATCTCCACCCCCGACCGCATTCTCTTCAAAGCCGGCCCGCTCGATCCCGACGAGCGCCACACCATGCGCCAGCACGCCGCCGACGGCGCGCGCATGCTGACCCAGGCCAGCCTGCTCATGGACAACAGCCGCTATCTGGCGCTCGGCGCGGAAATCGCCCTCACCCACCACGAATGGTACGACGGCAGCGGCTACCCGCACGGCCTGGCCGGCGAGGAAATCCCGCTGTCCGGCCGGCTCTGCGCCCTGGCCGACGTGTTCGACGCGCTCACCTCGCGTCGCCCCTACAAGGCGCCCTGGAAAACCCTGCAAGCCATCGAGCAGATCCGCAATCTGAGCGGGCGGCAGTTCGACCCGGTGGTCGCCAGCGCCTTCATCGACGTGATCGAGGGGCGCGACCGCATCAAGCTGGTCGAGTGGCTGCCCGGCATGAGCGTCGGCAACACCCACATCGACGAGCAGCACCAGATTCTGATCGACACCATCAACCAGCTCGCCAACGCCGAAATCCAGAACGACCGTGCCATCGTGGCGATGATCATCGACGAGCTGGTCAACTACACCGTCTTCCATTTCCAGTACGAGGAAGATCTGATCGCCGCCGCCAACTACCCCGACCTCGAACAGCACCGCCGCATCCACCAGGGCTTCGTGCGCTGGATTCGCCAGGTGCGCGAGGAATTCACCTACCGCACCCGCCTCCAGCTCGGCAGCGAAATCCTCGGCTACCTGCGCGACTGGCTGCGCAACCACATCCTCGGCGAGGATCAGCGCTACCGGCCGTTCCTGGATAACGAGGAAAACGACCAAAACAGCGGCTGAAGCCACCGGCGGGGAAACTCACCCGAACCCATTACGCCACGCCCGCAGGGCCGCGAACACCGCCACCGCGTCGTCGCTGACCGCACCATGCGCGCGGGCTGCGGCGATCACGGCGGGTTCGCCGCAGCGCAGGAAGGGATTGGTTGCCTTTTCCTCGGCCAGATCGAGCGGCACGGTGGGCAAGCCGGCGGCGCGGCGGGCGGCGACTTGCCGCAGGCGCACCCGGATGGCGGGGTTGTCCGGTTCCACGGCCTGCGCAAAAGGCAGGTTCATCTGCGTGTATTCGTGGGCGCAGTAGATGCGCGTGCTTGCCGGTAACGCGGCGATTTGATCGAGCGCGGCGCTCATCTGTGCCGGCGTGCCTTCAAACAAGCGACCGCAGCCGGCGCCGAACAAGGTGTCGCCGCAAAAAAGCGCGTCCGGCGCGAGATAGGCCAGATGGCCGCGCGTATGGCCGGGCACGGCGAGCACGCGCACCGGCACGCCCAGCGCGTCGATCGTCTCGCCGCCCGTCAGGGCCTGACTGACCCCTGTGATAGACTCCCCGGCTGGCGCGAACACCGGGCAAGGCCAGCGTTCCAGGAGTTCCCTCACGCCGCCCTGGTGGTCGGCATGGTGATGCGTGACGAGGATGCCGGCCAACTCCAGTCGTGCCGCAGCGAAATACGCCAGCACCGGCGCCGCTTCTCCGGGATCGACGACGAAAGCCCGCTGGCCGCGCCGCAGCACCCAGATGTAGTTGTCTTTGAAAGCAGGAATGTACGAGATTTGAAACATGCCGGAACTATCACGTCCAGACTCAGGCTTGTCAAACACACCACGCAGCGGCGATGAACCCGGCCACTGGCTCGTCTCCCCGCTCGGGCGTTACGTGCTGGATTGGGAAAGCGGGCAGATCGATGCGGCCGTCGCCGACATTTTCGGTTTCAACGCGCTGCAGATCGGCTTGGCGCAACACGATTTCCTGCGCGCCAACCGCATGGCGCTGCGCGCGCGCGTCGGCCAGAAAGGCTCGGCCAGCCCGGACCCGCTTGCCGTGCACTGCCTGCCCACGGCGCTGCCGTTTGCCGGACAAAGCGTGGACCTCATCGTCCTGCCGCATGTGCTGGAGTTCACCGACGATCCGCACCAGGTATTGCGCGAGGTGGAACGCGTGTTGATTGCCGAGGGGCGGCTCATCATCTGCGGTTTCAATCCTTTATCGCTCTGGGGTTTGCGCAGACAGGCCCGTCGTCCGGCGCATTTTCCCTGGACCGGGCGTTATCTCTCGCTGCCCCGCCTCAAGGACTGGCTGAGCCTGCTCGGTTTTGAAATCGAACATACCCAGTTCGGCTGCTACGCACCGCCCTTCGAAGAGCAGAAATGGCTGCGGCGCTGGGAATTCACCGAGCAGGCCGGGCGGCGCTGGTGGAAATTTTCCGGCGCGGTCTATATGCTGCGCGCCGTGAAGCGCGTCCCCGGCATGCGCCTCATCACCCCAAGCTGGCAGAAAAAACCCCTGCGCAACAAAGCCTTGCAGCCGATTGTGCGTACCATCCCACGCACCATCCCGCGTAAAACCCCGGAAGGAAATCCACAGTGACTCCCCCGCTCCCGACCTCGGTCGACATCTTCACCGACGGCGCCTGCCGCGGCAATCCCGGCCCCGGCGGCTGGGGCGTGCTGCTCAGAAGCGGCGCGCACGAAAAGGAAATGTGGGGCGGCGAGGCCGACACCACCAACAACCGAATGGAACTGCTCGCCGTCATCCGCGCCCTGGAAGCCATGAAACGCCCGGTCAGCGCCCGCGTGCACAGCGATTCGCAATACGTGCTGAAAGGCATCGGCGAGTGGATACACGGCTGGAAGCGAAACGGCTGGAAAACCGCCGACAAGAAACCCGTGAAGAACGCCGACCTCTGGCAGAAGCTGGACGCCCTGCGCGAGCGGCACCGACTGGAATGGATCTGGGTCAAGGGCCACGCCGGCCACCCGGAAAACGAACGCGCCGATGCGCTGGCCAATCGCGGCATCGACGACTTGCTGAAGGAAAACTGATGCGCCAGATCGTACTCGACACCGAAACCACCGGGCTGGACCCGCGCCAGGGCCACCGCATCATCGAAGTGGCCTGCATCGAACTGGTGAACCGCCGCCTGACCGGCAAGCACCTGCACAAATACATCAACCCCGAGCGCGAGATCGACGCCGAGGCGCAGAAGGTGCACGGCATCAGCCTGGAATTCCTCGCCGACAAACCCAGATTCGCCGACGTTGCCGACGAATTCCTCGAATTCATCAACGGCGCGCAGCTCATCATCCACAACGCGCCGTTCGACCTGGGCTTTCTCAACGCCGAACTCGACCGCCTGGGCCGCGTGCCGGTGGAAACGCTGTGCCAGGGCGTGATCGACACCCTGAAAGACGCCAAGGAACTGCATCCGGGCAAGCGCAACAATCTCGACGCGCTGTGCGAGCGTTACGCCATCGACAACTCCGGACGTACCCTGCACGGCGCATTGCTCGATACCGAACTGCTGGCCGAGGTATACCTCGCCATGACGCGCGGCCAGAACACCCTGATGATCGACGCCGACGACGCGCCGCCGGTGCGGCTGGACGCCGATGGCAAGGTGCGGCAGAGAAAACCCCTGCGCATCCTCAGAACGAGCGCCGCAGAAGAAAGCGAGCACGCCCGCCTGCTCGCCGCCATCGACAAGGAAAGCAAGGGCCAGTGCCTGTGGCTGGCGCAAAACGCTGCCACGCAGATGACCATGACGCCGAGCGAAACCGCCAGCCCGGCGAACGCCTGAAGCCATGTCCGCGCTGCACCTGCAACTCTGGCTCCTCATCGAACTGGCGATCTATGCCCTGCTCGGCCACTGGCTGTTCGACTGGGCGCCCGAGCGCGCCTTGCTCGCCGGCGTGCTCTGCCTGATCGCCCTGCGCGTCTGGCAAAGCCTCGTCACCTGGGCATTCGCCGCCTGCCACGCCGAGCCGGACGAGCCGCGCCCCGGCCTCGGGCAAATCCTGCGCGAAGCCGCCGCCAGCCTGTTCACGCAGCTTCTGGTGCTGCCCCTGCCCAGCCTGTGGATGGC
>OGQD01001287.1_pt1 | contig 16663 bp, 9 predicted proteins | sample 1553091 | NCBI WGS metagenome assembly OGQD01 (sample SAMEA2580290, study PRJEB22360) | human gut metagenome | biome: human gut; feature: human-associated habitat; material: faeces | place: Denmark | collected 2008/2010
CTCCAAGGACGGCTACCTGGCCCTGGCCCGCATCCTGGAAAAGGGTGACCGGATGGCCGTCATCGAGGAGATGAAGCGCTCCGGCCTCCGGGGCCGCGGCGGCGCCGGCTTCCCCACCGCCGCCAAGCTGGCCTCCCGCGCGCAGGACGACCTGCATACCCTGATCATCAACGGCGCTGAGTGCGAGCCGTACATCAGCGCCGACGACCTGCTGATGCGCGAACGCGCCGTCGAACTGGTGGAAGGCATCGAGGTGCTGATGCACGTCCTCCAGCCGCAACAGGTGCTGGTCGGCATCGAGGACGACAAGCCCCAGGCCATCGCCGCCGTGCAGGCCGCCATCGGTGAGCGGAACATCCGGCTGCAGGCGATCCCGACCCGCTACCCTTCGGGCGGCGAGCGCCAGCTGATCCAGGTTCTCACCGGCCGCGAAGTCCCTTCCGGCGGCCTGCCGGCGGACATCGGCATGCTCTGCGTGAACGTCGCCACCGCCGTTGCCGTGGCCGACGCCGTGCTGCGCGGGCAACCGCTGATCTCGCGCATCACCACCCTGGCCGGCGCCGCGCTGGCGCGCCCGTGCAACGTCGAAGCGCTGATCGGCACGCCGGTGGGCGAGTTGCTGGATTTCGCCGGCCTCGATCTCGACAAGCTTGACCGGCTGATCCTCGGCGGCCCGCTGATGGGCGACAGCCTGCCATCGCTCGACGCGCCGCTGCTCAAGACCGCCAACTGCCTGCTGGCCGCCACCCGCGAAGAGCTGCCATTGCCGGCGCCGGCCTTGCCATGCATCCGCTGTGGCGATTGTGCGCAGGTCTGCCCGGCCAGCCTGTTGCCGCAACAGCTGTATTTTTTCGCGGAGGATCACGAGCGACTCGTGGCGCACAATCTGTTCGACTGCATCGAGTGCGGCGCCTGTGCCTACGTGTGCCCGTCGAGCATTCCTCTGGTGCAGTACTATCGCGCATCCAAGGCCGAGATCCGCGAACTGGAACAGCGGCAGTTGAAGGCCGAGCAATCGCGCCTGCGCTTCGAACAACGCCAGGAGCGCCTGCGCAACGAAGAAGATCGGCGCGCCGCCGACCGCCTGGCCCGCCAGGAACGCGCCGCGCGAGTGCAGGAAGAACAGCCCGAAATCGCATCGCCGAGCGCGCCCGCCGCGCAATCGGTCATCGAACGGGTGAAGGCCGAGAAGTCCGTGGGCAATGCGCCCGACCAACTCAAGCGCCTGAAGATCGAAGCAAGCATGGCCCAGGTGGCGCTGAAGAAAGCCGAGAAGCAATTGGCCACCCACGACACCGACCAACTGCGCGCCCAGGTGGCCGAATTGCGCATCGCCGCCGAGGAGGCCAAGGCCGCACTGGCGGCAGCCGAATCGGAGGGCACCAACGCCGCGCCGGCGCCATTCGCTGCGCTTGCCTCCGATGAAGCCGCGCTGAAGAAAGCGAAGATCGACGCCGCCATGGCCCGCGCCCAGTTGAAGAAGTCCGAGAAGGCCTTCGGCGAATCCCCCACGGACGAGCAGCGCGCCACCCTCGCCTCCTTGCGTGCGGACGTCGAGCGCATCGAACGCCAACTCAACGAATTGCAGGGGACCGCTGTGCCGACTGACCCGCAAGCCGCCCAGCCCGTCGACGGCGTACTCGCCCTGCGCCAGGCCAAGCTGGCCTACATCACCCAGCGCGATGCCTTGCGCGCCGCTGAACGCGAAGGTGCCACCGCCGAGGAACTGGACGCGATCCGCCTGACCCTCGCTGCTGCGGAAGCCGCCCTGCACGCCGCCGAAGACGCCAGCGGCAAGGCGCCGCCGGACCTCGTGCGTACCGACAAGCGCCCGGTGACAGCCGCCCTGCGCGCCGCCAAGACCGAACTGGCCTACGCCCGTGCCGACCTGAAGAAGCTCGAGCGCGAAGGCGCCGGCGACCACGCCCTGGCCTCGGCCCGCGAACGCCTGCAAGCGGCCGAACGCGCCGTCGCCGATGCCAATGGCGAGGCGCCTCGATGAAGCTTCCTCGCATCAGTTCTCCCCACGCCACCGGCAGCAACCGTACACAGAGGGTCATGCTGACGCTGCTGGCTGCCTGCGCGCCCGGCGCCCTGGTGCTGATCGGCCTGTACGGCGTGGGCACCCTCTTCAACCTGCTCTGGTGCGGCCTGCTCGCCCTCTCCACCGAGGCCGTGATGCTCAAGCTGCGCGATCGGCCGCTGGCATTCTTCCTCAAGGACGGCAGCGCGCTGGTCACCGCCGTGCTGCTCGCCCTCGCCTTGCCGCCCTACTCGCCATGGTGGCTGAGCGCGGTCGCCACGGTGTTCGCACTGGTCTTCGGCAAGCACCTCTACGGCGGCCTCGGGCAGAACCCGTTCAACCCGGCGATGGTCGGCTACGCGGCGGTGCTGGTGTCCTTCCCGCAACTGATGAGCCAATGGCCGGCGCCGGACAGCGCGCTTGGCTTCGGCGAAGGGTTGCGGCAGATCTTCGGCTTCACCAGCCAGGAGCCGGACGCCTGGGTCGGCGCCACCGCGCTGGATGTGGTGCGCAACAACCGCAGCCTGACCATGGAGGAACTGCTGGCGCAGTCTCCGGCCTTCGGCAGTGTTGGCGGGCGCGGCGTGGAGCTGGTGAACCTGGCCTTCCTCGCCGGCGGCCTGTTCCTGCTCTGGCGCAAGCTGTTCACCTGGCACGCGCCGGTGGGCATGCTCGGCGGGCTGTTCGTCATGAGCCTGCTGTTTTGGAACGGCTCCGGCTCCGACTCCCACGGCTCGCCGGTGCTGCACCTGTTCAGCGGCGCGACCATGCTCGGCGCTTTCTTCATCGTCACCGACCCGGTGTCCGGCGCCACCAGCAACCGTGGCCGACTGGTGTTCGGCATCGGCGTCGGCGTGCTCACCTACGTGATCCGCGCCTGGGGTGGCTACCCGGACGGCCTGGCCTTCGCCGTGCTGCTGATGAACCTCGCCGCGCCAACCATCGACGCCTTCACTCGCCCGCGCACCTACGGGCACAAGAAGCCCGAGCAGGGTTTCAAGGCAGGTGAGCAATGAACCGCGAACTGCTCAAGAGCGCCCTGGCACTGGGACTGGTCGCGCTGATCGCCACGGGCGTGGTGGCGACCGTTCACCAGCTCACCGCCCAGCGCATCGATACCGCCCAGCGCGAAGCGCGTGGCCGCACGCTGCTGGAGCTGCTGCCCAGGGGCAGCTATGACAACCATCCGCTGGAAACCGAAGTCAGCGCTTTCGATCCCAAGCTGCTGGGCCGCGACGAGCCGGTACCCGCTTACATCGCCCGGCTCCGGGGCCAGGCCACGGCGGTCGTACTTCAGCCCGTGGCACGGGATGGCTATGGCGGCTCGATCCAGTTGCTGGTCGGCGTGACTGCGCAGGGCCGCCTGCTCGGCGTGCGGGTCGTGGCCCACCATGAAACGCCGGGCCAGGGCGACCGTATCGAACTGGGCAAGAGCGGCTGGCTGCGCGGCTTCGACGGACGGTCGCTGACTGATCCGGGCGACAACGGCTGGAAAGTGAAGAAGGACGGCGGCCAGTTCGACCAGTTCGCCGGCGCCACCATCACCCCGCGCGCGGTGGTCAAGGCCACGCACCTGGCGCTGCAGTACTTCGACGCGCACAAAGCAGAGCTGCTCGCCCCCGCCTCGGGAGAAAACCATGAATGACCCCGGCTTCCGCGAAATCGCCCTGCAGGGGCTGTGGAAGAACAACCCCGGCCTGGTGCAACTGCTCGGCCTGTGCCCGTTGCTGGGGACCAGCAGCTCCATGGTCAACGCCCTCGGCCTGGGGCTGGCGACACTCTTCGTGCTGGTCTGCTCCAGCGTCAGCGTCTCGCTGATCCGCAGCACGCTGAGCGAGACCGTGCGCCTGCCTGCCTTCCTGCTGATCATCGCCTCCCTGACCACCTGCATCGAACTGCTGATGCAGGCCTGGCGCTTCGAGCTGTACCAGGTGCTGGGCATCTTCGTACCGCTGATCACCACCAACTGCGTGATCCTCGGCCGCGCGCAGATCTTCGCCTCGCAGAACAACCTGGCACGCTCGGCCTTCGACGCGCTGATGATGGGGCTGGGCTTCGCCCTGGTCCTGCTGATCATCGGCACCCTGCGCGAACTGCTCGGCCATGGCACCCTGCTGGCCGGCATGGAGCTGCTGTTCGGCCCGGCCGCCGCCGACTGGACAGTACAGGTCCCCGGTTACCAGGGCCTGCTGCTGGCGGTGCTGCCGCCCGGCGCCTTCCTGGTGCTGGGCCTGCTGATCGCCCTCAAGAACCGTATTGATGAAAGCCTGGCGGACCGCGCCAAGGCGCAGGCGGGCAACGTACCCGCCACCGAGCGCCAGCGCGTCCGCGTGACCGGAGTGATCGAATGAATGCCGCCAAGCGCGCGGAGATTTTCCGCCGACTCAAGGAAGACAACCCCAACCCCGAAACCGAACTGGCCTACAGCTCGCCCTTCGAGCTGCTGATCGCGGTGCTGCTCTCCGCCCAGGCCACCGACGTGGGGGTGAACAAGGCCACCGCCAAGCTCTACCCGGTGGCCAATACCCCGGAAGCGATCTACGCCCTGGGCGTGGAGGGCCTGTCGGAGTACATCAAGACCATCGGCCTGTACAACAGCAAGGCGAAGAACACCATCGAGACCTGCCGCATCCTCATCGAGAAGCACGGCGGCCAGGTGCCGGAGAACCGTGAAGACCTGGAAGCCTTGCCCGGCGTGGGCCGCAAGACTGCCAACGTGGTCCTCAACACGGCTTTCCGACAGCCGGCGATGGCGGTGGACACCCATATCTTCCGCGTATCCAACCGCACCAACATCGCGCCGGGGCGCAATGTGCTGGAGGTGGAGCGCAAGCTGCTCAAGTTCGTGCCCAAGGAATACCTGCTGGATGCGCACCACTGGCTGATCCTGCATGGACGCTACGTCTGCAAGGCGCGCAAGCCGCAGTGTGGCAGTTGCCGGATCGAGGACCTGTGCGAGTACAAGCACAAGACGTCGGACGATTGAGCGTTATGGGAAAATTCCTTCAGGCTGATTGAAAAAATCTTTTTTACCGCCCACTCCTTTGTCGCTATAAGGGGCGCCAACACACCCCGTGTTGTGGAGTGCACCGAATGGCAAACGACAAAGAAGACCTCGAACTCGAGGACGATGTCAGCACAGACGACAGCGATGACGGCGCAGAAGCCACGGCAGAGGTCGCCAAGACCAACCTGACCAAGCGCCGCATCATCGATAACTACCTGGAAGAGCGTCGCCTGCAGCGCCAACTGTCCGACTACGATTTCGATCTGTAAGCCTCTCCTGAACGTAAAGCCCGAATGAAAAAGCCCCGCATCCTGGCGGGGCTTTTTGTTTTTCGTTCCTACAGGTTCACACCGACACTCCGGAGCACTGCACCACCCGGTAACAAGGCTCGTACGCTGCGCCGCCCGGCAGTTTCATCCGGTGCTGCTCGACGAACGCCTGCAACAGCGCATCGAGCGGCTCCATGATGGCCGCGTCACCGTGGATCTCGTACGGGCCGAACTCCTCGATCATACGGATGCCGCGATCCTTCACGTTGCCCGCGACGATGCCGGAGAAGGCCCGGCGCAGGTTCGCCGCCAGCTCGTGGGGCGGCACGTCGGGCCCCAGGTCCAGGCCGGCCATGTTCTCGTGGGTCGGTTCGAACGGACGCTGGAAGCCCTCGTCGATCTTCAGCAGCCAGTTGAAGTGGTAGGCGTCGTTGCGTTCGCGACGGAACTGCTTGACCCGCTTGAGGCCCGCGCTCATTTCCCGCGCCACTTCCGCCGGGTCGTCGATGATGATGCGATAGCGCTTCTGCGCCGCCTCCCCCAGGGTCGCCCCGATGAAGGCATGCAGCTGCTCGATATAGGCCGCCGCGCTGCGCGGGCCGGTGAGCACCAGGGGGAACGGCATGTCCTGGTTCTCCGGGTGCATGAGAATGCCCAGCAGGTAGAGGAACTCCTCCGCCGTGCCGACACCGCCGGGGAACACGATGATGCCGTGGCCGACGCGAACGAAGGCCTCCAGGCGCTTCTCGATATCCGGCAGGATCACCAGTTCGTTGACGATGGGGTTCGGCGCCTCGGCGGCGATGATTCCCGGCTCGGTCAAGCCGATATAGCGGCCATCGGTGATGCGCTGCTTGGCGTGACCGATGGTGGCGCCCTTCATCGGCCCCTTCATCACGCCGGGGCCGCAACCGGTGCAGACGTCGAGGCTGCGCAGGCCCAGCTCGTGGCCGACCTTCTTGGTGTACTTGTACTCGTTGGTACTGATCGAATGGCCGCCCCAGCAAACGACGATCTTCGGCTCCACGCCGGCATGCAGCGCACGGGCATTGCGCAGCAGGTGGAAGACGTAGTCGGTGATGCCGGCCGAGCTGTCCAGGCCGAAACGCCGGCTGTTCAGCGCATTCTGGGTGTAGACGATGTCGCGCAGGGCGCTGAAGAGCATCTCGCGGGTGCTGGCGATCATCTCGCCATCGACGAAGGCGTCGGCCGGCGCGTTGAACAGTTCCAGGCGCACGCCGCGATCCTGCTGGTGGATTTCCAGCTCGAAGTCGCGGTAGGCGTCGAGGATGTGCTTGGCGTTGTCGATCTGCGTGCCGGTGTTGAGGATGGCCAGGGCACACTGGCGGAAAAGCTTGTAGGTACTGCCCGAGCCCGCTTCGCTGAGCTGGTGCACCTCACGTTGGGAGAGGGTTTCGAGGCTGCCCTTGGGGCTGACCGAGGCATTGTTTACCGGTCTTGGGGACATGCTGTATTCCTTGACGATGGAAGCCGGGCGCCTGGGCGCGGGGTCTTCCGATAGATCGATGCGGCCGTCCATTCGGCCGTCATTGCCGGGTGCGTCGCGGCGGGGATTCTCCGGCCCGCAGCGCGCTCCTGCTGACTGTGACAAGCGAATGGCGGAAACTGCTTCCGCAATCGACGTGTCCGACGTCGATGCCCCTTGAGTATGTACCCTGCGCTGACTTTCTGATGACAGTCAGCAAAGAAAAACCCCGCCGGGGAGGCGGGGTTTGCAGCCATCGACGCAGGTCATCGCCTGTCACCCCGGGCTCAGCGCTCGCGCAGCGCCTCGCGGGCCTTGTTAAGCGGCTTGAGCAGATAGTCCAGGATCGTCTTGTTGCCAGTATGGATATCGACCGTGGCGATCATCCCCGGCACGATGCCGAAGCGTTTGCCGTCCTTGTTGGTCAGGTGGTCGACGTCCGTGCGGATGAACACCCGGTAGTAGAAGACCTCGCGTTTGACCTCGTCCTGAATGGTGTCCGGCGAAATGGTCGTGACCTTGCCGTGCAGGCCGCCGTAGATCGAGTAGTCATAGGCGGTGATCTTCACCGTGGCGTCCAGGCCGGGGCGGATGAAGGCGACGTCGCGCGGCGAAATGTGCGCCTCGACCAGAAGCTTTTCGTCCACCGGGACGATTTCCATCAGCTTGCCGTCCTGCGGAATGACGCCGCCGACCGTGGAGACCTCGATGTCCTTGACGATACCGCGTACCGGCGACGTGAAGGTGGTGCGATGCAAGGCGTCCGAGCGGCCGCGGGTGACCGAGCTCTGAGCCTCAATCTCGGCATTGGCCTTGGCCAGGTCTTCGCGGGCCTTGACCACATACTGCGTCTGCAGCTCGGTGGCCTTGCGCTGCAGTTCGTTGGCCTGGCGCTTGAGGCGCAGCACTTCCACGTCACTGGCAGCTCCGCGCGCCACCAGCGGCTGAGTCATGGCCAGCTCGCGGCGCACCAGTCCCAGCGCATCGTTGATGCCCGCGAGGTTCTTCGCCAGGCTGTCCTTGCGCGAGTGGTAGAGCGCAGTCTCGCTATTCACCAGGTCGGGGAACGTCTGTACGTCTTCGGGGAAGGCCAGCGGCGTCCCGTTGACCTCGGCAGACAGTCGCGCAGCCTCGGCCTTGGCAGCCCGCATGCGCGAGGCACTCTCCTCCACCGCCGACTCGCTGCGGGTACGGTCGAGCTGGGCGAGGACCTGACCGGCCTCGACCAGATCGCCCTCGTGAACATTGAGCGAGACCAGGATGCCACCTTCCAGGGACTGGATGACCTGTTCGCGGGAAGACGGCACCACCTTGCCGCTGCCGGTGGAGACTTCATCCAGGGAGAACAGGCTGGCCCATACGGCAAAGGCACCGAGCATGGCCGCGATCAACCACACCACCAGGCTCGAGCGCGGCAGCGGCGGCTCGGCCGGGGCCCCGCGCTGGTGCGCGCGGGCTGTGGAAACAGTGGTCGGCGGGATGGCCGGCGGGACATCCGCCTTGGCCACCGGGAGCTTGAGGTCGGTCATTGGGTCAGCTCCTTGAGAACTTTGTCTTTGGGACCGTCCAGCACCACACGCCCGTTGTCGATGAGGATGATCCGGTCGACCCATTTCAGGACCGGCATGCGGTGGGTGGCAACCACCAGCGTGCGCGGCGCCATCCATGGCCCCATGGCGTCGATCACCTGACGTTCGGTCATCTCATCGAAGTTGGCGGTCGGCTCGTCGAGCAGCACGACGGACGGATTGCGGATCAGCGTGCGCGCCAGCAGCAGGGTCTGGCGCTGGCCACCGGACAGGCCCTGGCCGCCCTCGAGGATTACCTCATCGAGGCCATCGGGCAGTGCCTGCACGAAGGACAGGGCGCCGGACAGGGAGAGCGCCTGGGTGATCATGGCGTCACTGGCCATCGGCGCGCCGAGCAGGATGTTTTCCCGGATGGTGCCGTAGAACAGCCGCGAGCTCTGCGGCAGCATCGCCATGTCGCGGCGCACGTCGGCGGTGTCGATCATCGCCAGGTCCAGGCCATCGAGCGAGACGCGGCCTTCCTGTGGGCTGTGCATGCCCGAGAGCAGGTTGAGCAGGGTCGACTTGCCGGAGCCGATGCGGCCGAGGATGGCGATCTTCTCACCGGCGCGGATCTGCAGCTGCGGCACCACCAGCGCGGGGCGCTTGTCGTTGTCGCCGTAGCGGAAGCTCACGCCGTCGAGCTGGTAATTGCCATTAAGCGCCGCGCGGTGCACCCGGCGGGCCCGTTCGGGCTGATCCACCGGGCGGCTCATGAGCTCGTCCAGGCCCTTGCGGGCGACCTTAGCCGACTGCCAGCGGGAAAATACCGAGGCCATCTGCGCCAGCGGCGAGATCATCCGTGAGGCGAGGATCGACGAGGCCACCAGGGCACCGGTGGTCATGTCGCCCTGCATCACCAGGTAGCTGCCCAGGGCCAGCACCAGGGCATAGACAATGCCCTGGACTTCCTGGGTCCAGCTCATCAGCAGGCTGGTGAGGAAGCGCTGGCGCATGCTGATGCCGGCGGACACGTCGTTGACGTTGTTCCACTGGTTCTGGAAGCGCGCTTCCGCGCGCAGCAGCTTGATGTCCTCGATACCCTGCACCGCCTCCACCAGCATGGCGTTGCGCAATGCGGACTCGCGCATGCCCTCGTTGGACAGGCGTTCCAGCGGCTTCTGGATCAGCAGGCCGGGGATGACCAGCAAGGGAATCGCGCCCAGGGCGACGAACATCAGGGGGCCGCCGACCATCCACAGCACCACCAGGAACAGCAGGAAGAAAGGCAGGTCGGCCAATGCCCCGACCGTGGTCGAGGTGAACAGCTCACGCACCTGGTCGATCTCGCGCAACTGCGAGATGAACGTGCCGGTGGAACGCGAACGCGCCGAATTGCGCAGTCGCAGCGCGCGGCCGAAGACCACATCGGAGATGCGCAGGTCTGCACGTTTGCCGACGGTGTCGGAGATATGCGTGCGCGAGACGCGCAGGCAGAACTCGAAGACGATCGCCAGCATCACCCCGCCGAACAGCACCCACAGGGTCGCTTCGGAGTTGGCCGGGACCACCCGGTCGTAGACCTGCATGGAGAAGATCACACCGGCCAGGGCCAGGACGTTGGCCACCAGCGAAGCGAGCATGACATCGCCGTAGCGCTTCCAGTCGCGCAGGGCGATGTTCCAGAACCAGTTGCGCCGGTATGGACGGATGTACTGGTCGACGCGCGCATCGGGCACCGCCACCTGCGGACGCAGGATCGCCACGCGACGCACGCGCTGGCGGAACTCCTCTACACCGATACGGGTTTCCAGGCCCTTGTCGCCACTGAACAGCACGCCGAGGTTACCCTCGCCGTCGATGGTCTGTACGACGCAGACGCTGCCATCGTCGAACTCCGCAACCAACGGCAAACGCCAGGCGTCGAGCAGCTCGAGCGAGAGTTTGCCGAAGCGCAGGGCGAGTCCCAGGCTCTTGGCCATGTGCAGCAGCATCAGATCCGCGGAAGCGCCCTGCTCCCAGGCCAGAGCCACGCGCGCGCCCTCTTCGGAGACACCGATGCCATAGTGGCGGGCGACGGCGAGCATGGCGTCCAGCCAGCGCGCGGAGTGCGGGGTCAGGCTCATGGCAGCACCTCCATACCCTGGACGCTGGTGTAGTTCAGGCCATAGAACTCGCGGCTGAGGCCCTGGGCGTCGATCAGGCCGACCTGGCCCAGCCAGAGGTCATGACGCACCATTTCCTCGTCAGAGAGTGCCTGGTAGTACTCCTGCTCGGTATTGAGCAGGTCGAGGATCGAGCGGGTGCCGAGCTTGTACTGCTCGCGGTACAGCTCGCGCGACTCGTCGAGGTTACGCTTGCGGCTGCCGAGCACGCCCAGGCGCGCGCGGTTGCCGATGATCTGCTCGCGCATATGGCGCATCTGGTCGCTGGCCGACAGGCGCGCATCCTCGATGCGTTGTCGCGCAGCTTCCAGGGCGTTGGTGGCGGCGCGGACCTGGGCGCGCAGGCCACCGCCCTGGTACAGGGTGGAGGTGAAGTTGAGGCTGATGCTGTTGTCGCTGCCATGTCGCTCGTAGGTGCTGGGGTTGTCACCACTCAGGGCCTTGGTGCTGGCGGCTTCGATGCTCACGGTCGGCATGCGATCAGCCTTGGCCACCCGCAATTGCGCCTCGGCGGCCTGGCGCTCGGCCTCGGCGGCCAGGACGTCGGGCAGCAGGCTGGTATCCAGGCGTCGGGCGAGGTCGACGCGGGCTGACTGGTCGTCGGAGAGCGCGGTGATCTCACCGGAAACTGCCCCCCCGACAAGGGTACGCAGGCGTTCCTGAGCCTGGTGGTACTGCGAGCGGATCTGCAACTGGTTGGCACGCGCCGCGTCGACCCGGGCCAGCGCCTGGATCGGGTCGGAACGGCTGGTGACACCGGCACCGGCGCGGTCCTGGGTCATGGCATAGACACGCTCCATCGCGCTCACCTGCTCATCGGCGATGCGACCCAGCAGGCGATAACGATGCAGGTCGATGGTCGCTTCGGCGGTCTGCCGGGAGATCAGGTCGATCTGCTTGAGGACCAGGGCTTGCTGCCGGCGCGACTGTGCCTGGGCGCCGTCGACGCTGCCGGCGACCTTGCCGAAGTCGTAGAGCAGCTGTGAGACCGACAGCGAAGCGGTCTGGCTGGTGCCGTTCTGCGTGGTGTCGCCACGCCCCAGGCCCATTTTCACCTGGGGGTAATAGCCGGAACGGGCCATGGCAATCCCATCGCCTTGTTGCGCCAGGGTGGCGACGGCATCGGCGATGGAGGGGTGACGGTTGACCGCCATCTGCACGGCGTGATTGATGTCCAGCAGGCGGCGCGCGGCCGGCGCGTCGAGTTCAGGCGTGAGGCGCTGGCCGCCGGTCTGTTCGATCAGATGGCTGGGAGCCAGGCTGCGCTGCTCGGGGCTGCTGGCGCCGAACCAGCCGTCATCAAGGACGCCCGCGAGCGTTGCGGTGGAGAAGCTGGCCAGGCTGAGCCAGGCCAGGGGTCCGAATTTCCAGGCGTTCACCGAGGGCCTCCCGGAGTCAATTGAGGCGCGCCGGTACGGTCTTCCGTGCTCGTCGGAGGGGAACTCATCCTGGAGTGCCAGCGCGCGTTGGATACGCGACGTTCGTCTGCAGCGCCCTGGAGGGCGTGGAGAGAGGGGCCTGCCAGCGGCCGCCGGAGGGCTGTGCTGGGGGATACCCGCTGTAGAAGAAGGCCGCTCAGGACGGCCTGTTGCGAATCGTCCGGGTCATTATCTGGAGCCGGCTGCCGCACATGAATGAGACGTTTCCTAAACGACAAGCGCCCAACCGGCGGGAGGCGCTGAGCACCCCGCCGGTCAGGCAAGAGAGTCGCGGCCGGTAGCGGGACCCAGGGGCTCTGGCCGCGTAGCGCCCCTGGGCCGGGCCCTCGTCAGACCACGTTGATGCCGTGCTGGATCAGCAGGTCCGCATTGGTGTTGCTCCCCATGCTCGCGTTGTGCCAGATGTCGTAGTCGACGCCATTCACGGTCTTGCTGCCACTGACTTCCCAGCCGCCGGAACCGACGGTTTCGGCCAGATCCACGGTGGAAGTGCCGTCGCCCTTGATCATCAGGTTGGGTACCTCGACGCTGGTGGTATCGACCTGCTTAAGGACATCCGACAGTCGCAGCGAGAGGGTGTTGTTGCCGCTGCCCTCCTGGCTGCTGCCCAGGTCGAAGATCTCGAAGCCCTTGACCCGCGTGCCGTAGCTGGTGAGATCCAGCTGCAGGCCGGAGGCCTCGAACTTGAGGGTATCGATGCCCAGGCCACCGTCGACCCGGGTGAAGGTCGTCCCGACCAGACCGATGGTGTCGTTGCCGGCACCGCCCATGGCCACGTCATGCTGCACGCTGGTATCGGTGGTACCAGTGGTGTCGGTACCGATGCCGTGGATGATGTCGTTGCCCTGACCGCCGCTGATGATGTCCACCCCGTTGTTGATGGCGGACGCTCCCGGGCTGGTGGTGCCGGCCCAGATTTCGTCGTCGCCGACGGTGTAGCTGTGGGTCAGCAGGGCAATGGAGCCGCTGTAGATGTTGAAGCCACCGCCGTCGGTGGAACTGGTGTCACTACGCCAGGTGCCGTAGCCGTAGTCAGCAATGCCATCACCGTTCCAGTCGCCGATGGCCACGCCAGTACCGGCATAATCGTTGGCCTTGAGGCCAACCAGCTTCACCGCCTCGCCGGCCGCCACCAAGGCGTCCAGGTCCGAGCTCGCATCGAAGCCACCACCGGCCCTGCCGTACACCAGGTAGGCGGCGCCGAGATTCTGCTGCGAGCTGCCCTGGTCGTAGCCGGGTGCACCGATCAGGAAGTCATCGATACCATCGCCGTTGACGTCACCCGCCGAGCTGATGCTCAGCCCCAGCTGACTGTCGGCCGAGGTAACGTTGCCGCCGAGGGCGGTACCGTTGCTGCTGCTGGACAGGATGAATCCGTTACTGCCATCCAAGGCACCCAGGCTCAGGTTCGACCAGGTATCCCCGGCAGCCTTGCCATAGATGACATAGACGCGCCCCGGAGCACTACCGTCCGCCGCCGAATCACCCCAAAGGGCCGAGCCGATGGCGAAGTCCTCGATGCCGTCCCCATTGATGTCACCAATGTTCTTCACCGACGAGGGCTGCGGGTAATAGGCCCCGCCCTGGTCAGTGGTGGAACCAGCCAACACAGTGGTACCACCCAGATACTCATTCGCCTGAGCTCCTGTCAGGCGGACCCCCTGATCCGGCGTCAGGTTGTTCAGGTCGTACGAGGCGCCCAGGCCATTTTTGCTGCCGAAGATCAGGTACGCGGTGCCGCTGGAAGCGATAGTGCCGCCGGTGACCCCGTTACTGCGCGGTGCGGTAATGATGAAGTCATTGAAACCATCTCCATTGACGTCGCCGATCACCTGAACCACCGCACCGAGATCGGAATCACCGTCTTGGGCATAGGTGGTGCGGATGTTGGTCTGATTCTCGACCCGGCTCCCCAGGGTCGAAGAGGTAGCCCCAGTGGAATAATAGAGCCCGCCCGGGTTGGTAGCGCTGGCATAGTTGGACGCCATCATGTTGCCCCAGGTCGCGGAGCCAGCATCGCCCTCGCGACCATAGAGAACGACGGCCATGCCATTGCCGCCATTGCCGTCGAGTGACGAGATGATGATGTCCGAATAGCCGTCACCGTTCAGGTCACCCCCTGCGATGGAGCTGCCGAGCCAACCGCCGGTGTTGTAGTTCTTGATCACGAATCCGTCGATGGTGGCGCCGTTCTCGATGCTGCTCAGGCTGAGAGTACTGAGGTCCTTGCCTTCACGGCCGAAGATCACATAGATGCGGTCGCTCAGAGTCGAGGAAATGGCGATGTCGTCGAAGCCATCACCGTTGATATCTCCCAGATTGGTCACTGCATGCCCCTGGATGCCAACGTCGCCCCCCGTACCGGTGTAACTGGTGGAAGTAATGCGGAAGCCCTGGTCAGCAGTCATGCTGTCCAGATTCGACAGGCTCGGCAGGCCATTGGGACCGCCGTAGACCAGATACATGTCGGACTGGTAAGCCGCCGCGGAGCCATAAATGGTATGCGGCGCAGAGACGATGAAGTCCTCGTAGCCGTCACCATTGAAGTCTCCGGCCGACGACAAGGCATACCCCAGACCGTCATAGGCCTGCGTGCTGCCGGAAACGGAGGGCGTACCCGCCACGTCGATGACCAGCCTGGCATCGGCACTGTTGTCGAGCAGGCCGACCTGCGAGTGGTTGCCCGCCTCGTCCACCAGCACTGCCTTCAGGTTGTAGCTGCCGTCGAACATCGACGGCAGCGTCACGTTGAAGGTGCCGCCGGTCCCGTTCACCGTCAGTGCCAGGTCCTGGGCGTAGATGACATCGCCCTCGCCATAAACACCATCGCCGTTCTTGTCGTCGAACAGCATCACGGTGATCTTGCCCGCCGCGGCTGCCGCCGCGTCCGCGGCGGAGAGACCGGCGACGGTGCCGGTGAAGCTCGGCGTCATCACGCTGGTCTTGTTGTCGCTAGTGCTGCTGCCGTTATCGCTGGCGGTATCCAGGTCGAGCACGAAACTGGTGAAGGTCGGCGCCAGGGTATCGATGCTCAGGTCGTGCTGAGCGCTCTGGCCGATATTGCCGGCGTCGTCCACCACCCGCACGACCACGGTATAACTGCCGTCGGCGATCACGTTGGTGGTGTTGTCGAAGCGCCAGTCCGTTCCGGAGACCTCGGCACGCTGCCAGGTCTGGCCGCCGTCCAGGCTGATCTCCACGCCTTCGCCGTCACCGAGCGCAACGCCCAGCTTGCCGGAGAACACCAGGGTGTTGTCGTTGGTGATGAAGTCGTTGCCCTGGGCGCCATTGTCGTCGCTGATGGCATCGAGGGTGATGGTCTTGTCGGCGCCTGGGCCGTCGGTGTCGATCACTACGGTGTGGCTGGAGCTGTTGCCGACGTTGCCGGCATCGTCGACCACCCGCACCTGCACGTCGTACTCGGCGTCGCCCAGTACGTTGCCGGTGTTGTCGAAGCTCCAGTCGGTGCCGTTGACCTCGACCCGCTGCCAGGTCTGGCCACCGTCGAGGCTAATTTCCACCCCTTCGTCGTCCGCCAGGTTCTGGCTCAGGTGCCCGTGGAATAGCAGCGTGTTGTCGTTGGTGACGAAGTCGTTGCCGAGGTAGCCGTTGTCGTCGCTGATGTCATCGAAGCTGATGGTCAGGCTGGCGGACGGTCCCTGGGTATCGATCTGCACCGCCTGGCCGCCGGCCAGGCTGACGTTGCCTTCGCTACCGACCACGCGGGCCATGAACAGATAGTCGCCATCATCCATGACCGAGCCGCTGTTATCGAAGACGTAGGTGCCATTGCCCTGGTCGACGGCATCGTGCCAGGTCTGGCCGCCGTCAATCGAGATCTGCACCTTGTCGCCGGCGTTGAGCTGCCCGTCCACCGCGGCGCTGACCACCAGGGTGTTGTCGTTGGTGATGAAGTCGCCGCTGTTCAGGCCGTTGTCTTCGGAGATGCCGCTGACCGTCGCCAGGGCGTAATGAGCGCTGCCGCTGTCGCTGCTATTGCTGGCGGCGTCGGTGGCTACGGCGCTGACTTCACCGCTGCCCTGGGCAGCGGCACTGGTGGCGCTGTAGCTGCCCGCGGCGTTGGCGGTAACGGTCTGCTGCGAGCCATCCGGGAAGGTCACGGTGACCTGGCTGCCGGCCTCGGCGCTGCCGCTGACCACCAGGGTGCCGTCGGCATTGGCGTTGACCAGCACGCTGGGCGCCAGCGGCGCGGTGCTGTCGGCGTAGTCCGCGGAGGCGGACGCACCGGTGTTGCCGGCCGCGTCGGTCGCCGCGGCGCTGACTTCGCCCGTGCTCTGCGGGACGTGGGTGGTGACGCTGTAGCTGCCGTCAGGACCGGCAGTCGCCGTACCGGTGGTGCCACTGGGGAAGGTCACCGTGACGGTGCTGCCCACCTCGGCCGTACCCGTCACGGTCAGGCCACCATCGGCGTTGACCGCGATGTTCACGCTCGGCGCAGCCGGGGCGGTGGTGTCGGTGAAGTCGGCCGTCGCTGCCGGGCCGGCGTTGCCCGCCAGGTCGGTGGCGCTGGCGCTGACTTCGCCACTGGGCTGGCCAACCGGCGAGGTGACGCTGAAACGACCATCGGAACCGGCAATCGCCGATCCAGTGGTGCCATCCGGGTAGGTGACAGTGACGGTACTGCCAGCTTCGGCGCTGCCGCTGACGGTAACGCTGCCATCGGCATTGTTCACCAGCGCGTCAAGCACCGGCGCCTGCGGCAGGCTGGTGTCCGTGTACGTGGCAAGGGGGGGGCCTGGCCCATC
>OGQD01001295.1_pt1 | contig 16597 bp, 16 predicted proteins | sample 1553091 | NCBI WGS metagenome assembly OGQD01 (sample SAMEA2580290, study PRJEB22360) | human gut metagenome | biome: human gut; feature: human-associated habitat; material: faeces | place: Denmark | collected 2008/2010
CGGTGTGTTCGGGGTGGGGGTGTTTGGGGGGGGGGGGGGGGGAGCCGGTCGCCATGGCGGTTGCATGCGAGTCATGGATTTCACTACCTCTTGTTATTGTTGTGGCGAAGTCGTACGAGCCTTTTCGCGGGCGCAGCCGGGCCCATTGGCCGAAGAGGAGCAACGGCCATGGGGGCTGCAGGTGGCTGGGATCAGCCGGTCAGCTGGGCGGGTGGTGGGGGGGCGATGGACGACCTCTCGGGCGCGCTGCGCCATTCGACGGGGAAGCTGTAGCGGCCCAGCGCTTGGGCCAGCGCAGCTTGCCCGGAGCCGACGGACACTTGGGCGACCAGGCCGCGTCGCGCATCCTGAAGTACATCCACGTCGAGCTCGGGAACGTCGAGCGCCTGGGCTTCATGACGCACGATCAGGGCGATCTCGCGCTGTTGCAAGGCCGGTTTGAAGATCTTCCCAACGGGCGTCACGGGCAGCGCGTCGAGAATCTCGATGCGCTTGGGAATCGCCGCGCGCTCGGGGATATTGGCGCTGGCGAAAGCCATCAGCTCCGCACTGTCGGTGTTCTGGCCGGCGACCAGCTGCACGTAGGCGACCGGAACCTCGCCGGCATGGGCATCCGGGCTGCCCACGGCGGCCACTAGCGCGACGGCCGCATGCGCCTGCAAGGCCTCCTCGATCTGCCTGGGATCGATGTTGTGGCCGCCGCGAATGATCAGCTCCTTCTTGCGTCCGGTGAGCCAGAAGTAGCCGGCGGCGTCCTGGCGGCCGAGATCGCCGGTGTTGAGCCAGCGGCGGCCGTCGATCTCGATCCACACGCCATGGTTGTGGCTGGCATCCAGGTAGCCGGCGAACACATTGGGGCCGTGGATGGCGATCACCCCGACCTCGTCGGTGTCGGCGTCGCGCAGGTACTGGCCCTGGTCATCGAGAATCAGCGCACGCATGTCCTGGTAGGCCAGGCGCAGGCCGATAGAGCCGATCGGGCGTTCGCCCTCCGGCGGGTTGCTCGACGAGACGCAGGCGCCCTCGGTCAGGCCGTAGCCCTCGAGGATGCGCACGCCGCTGCGCTGCTCGAATTCGCGGAACAGTTCCACCGGCATCGGCGCCGCACCGCACAGCGCGTACTGCAGGCTGGACAGGTCGCGGCCATCGACAGGTTGCTGCAGCAGCGCCGAATACACGGTCGGTACGCCGGAAAAGAAGTTGATGCCGAAGTGCTCGACCATCGCCCAGAAGCGCGCGATCACGCCGTCGCCGCGGTAGCCCTGGGGCGTGCCGATGATCACCCGGTCGCCGTGGGTCCAGGGCATCAGCCCGGTGACCAGCTGGCCGTTGACGTGGAACAGCGGCAGGCCGCAGAAAATCACCTGGCCCGGTTCGCGCGGCTGCAGGTTGCTGGCCATGGCCCAGGCATTGAACACTTCCGAGCCGTGGCTGCGGATGGCGATTTTCGGCAGGCCGGTGGTGCCGCCGGTGCAGAAGTATGAGGAATGCTCCTCGCCACGGATCTGCCGGCCGCTGTTCAGGCGCTCAGCCGGCTGGCGGCGCATCAGATTGCGCAGGTCATGGATGCGCCGGCCGCGCTGGCGCCCTTTTTCGCGTCGGGCCATCCAGCGCAGGGCCAGGCCGGGCAGGGTGCCGACGTAGGGCGCCATGCTGACCCAGACGACATCACGCACGGACGGCAAGTGGTCGAGCTGGCTGGCCAGCTTCGGCCACAGGTCAGCACCGGGCGTCGGCGCCAGGGTCACCACCAGCTTGGCGTTGGCCGCGCGCAGCAGCTCGCCAATCTGCGCCGCTTCCAGCAGCGGGTTGATGGCCATGACGATACCGGCGGCCTCGCCACCCCAGATGGTGAAGTGGGTTTCCGGCAGGTTGGGCAGCAGGAAGGCCACCACATCCTTGGCGCCGATACCGAGCGCGTGGAAGGCGTTGGCCGCGCGGGTGATGTCGGCGAACAGCTCGGCGTAGTTCCAGTCGTGGGTGTTGTGGAAGGCCTTGGCGTCGACGAAGAAGCTCAATGCCGGGGTATCGGCATGCCTGGCCGCGCAGCGTTGCAGCGCGGCATAGGTGCTGGTCGGCAGGTTATGCCGTTCGAGCGGCACGCTCTCGATGGCCTCGATATCGGCCAGGTTCTTGACCGCCATCAGCCTTGCTCCACCACGCGGTTGCGCTGCAAGCCGAGGTCGATCACACCGTCGGCGCTGCGGATGCTGGCCTCCACCAGGTCACCGGCCTTGAGGTACTGGCTGCGATCGGCCTGGGCCTTCATGAACAGCTTCCACTTGGTCGCCTCCGGCAGCAGCGCGGCGATGCGCTGCTTGCCGGGCGAGGGAATGGACAGCGCGCAGCCGGCTGGGGTGCCGGTGGCGATCAGGTCGCCGGCGAAGAAGTCCTGCACGCCGGACAGCTCGCTGAGCGTCTCCGCCGGGCCGTAGACCAGGTTGGCGGTGCTGTCTTGCTGGCGCACCTGGCCGTTGACGGTCAGACGCAGCTGCAGCTTCTTCAGATAGCCCATGTCCTGCGGGCCGAGCAGGCAGAGGAACGGGCCGACCGGGCCGAAGGTACGGAAGCTCTTGCCCTTGTAGAACTGCATCTGCGGGATCTGGATATCGCGCGCCGAGTAGTCGTTGACGATCACCACGCCGGCGACGAACTCGTGCAGGTTGGCCTCGGTCACCGCGACCTTGCCGTTGATGGCACGGCGTAGCACCAGGCCCAGCTCGATTTCGTAGTCGAGGAAGCGCACTTCGCGCGGTTTGATCAGTTCGCTGTCGGCGGCGACGATGCAGCTCTGCGCCTTGGTGAAGATCATGTTGAAGTGCTTCACGTCCGGGTCCATGCCCGACTCGATCATGTGCTGGCGGTAGTTGGCGCCCTGGCAGACGAACTGCTGGTCGCGCGTCACCGGTGCTAGCAGCTTGACCTCGCTCAGCGTCAGCTCGCCGTCCGGCAGCGCGGCCAGGTCTTCCAGGCGTGTACCGGCGATCAGCGCGCCGGTGCTGGCGAACTCACCGGCAATGGGGCTGATGCGTTCGCCGCGGATGACACCCCACTGGTGTGTGTTCTGGTGTTCGAAGTGGACGACATGGACGGGCATGGAAGCGACTCCTGGTACTGCGGTTGGCCGCGCGCTGGCGGCGTTTCGTTGTTCCTGAGCGGCCAGGCCGGCTGCGGGCAGCAGCGCTGCTGCACCGGCCAGTACGGCGCCGCTCTTGAGCAGATCGCGGCGACTCCAGTGCGGCATGGCGGCGGGCCTAGCCGAACATCCGCGCCAGCGTGACCAGCTTGCGCAGGGTCACATCCGGGCTGCGGCGCAGGTTGCGCAGCAGGGCGCGCACGGCGGCGAAGTTCATTGCCGGCTTGGTGAAGCTCTTGGGCATGCGCTGGCCCCACTGCGCCATGGCCTCCGGGCTCACCGCGTGCAGCCCGGTCGGTTGCTCGGCGGTGAACAGGTCGCCGTCGCAGTAGTGCTCGTGCTTGTCGCCCCAGGGGTCCTGCCAGTAGTCGAATATCTGGCTGCCGAGAATGTGCCGGCCGATGCCCCAGGCATGTTTCCAGCCGCGCTCCTGCAGCACGCGCTGGCCCATGCCCACGGCGTCGGCATCCACCACCTCGTAGGCGCTGTGGCTGTAGGCGGCCATGAAGCCCTGGGCGATGGCCAGGGTGTGGTGGTCGGCGGGGGTGTCGCCGAGGTTCAGGCGCATGAAGGCCACCGCCGGAGATCCATCCGGCAGCACCTGCACGTCGCTGGGGATGAAGCCGAAGTGCCGGGTGTACCAGACGCAGGTAGCCTGATAGTCGGCCACTTCGAGCACCACGTGACCGAGCTTGATGATCTCCGGCGGTTCGATGGGCGGGCGCTGGGTGGCGTTGATGCGAGGAATCTCGTCGACCACGTTGAGCGGCAGTGCGGCACGGTGTGGCAGGGGCTGGACGCTCTGCTGGCCGTGGATCGCCTCGATCAGGAAGCCAGATGGGTCGGTGAGGCGCACGCATTCGCCGCCTCCGGGGGTACCCAGGGATTCGATGGCCGAAGCGCCGGGCAGGGCGCTCAGGCGCTCTAGGTCGCCACGTTCTGCCACGACCAGGCCGAAGCCGACAAAGCGTGCCTTGCCCGCCTGAGCGACCCGGTAGCAGTAGGGCGCCGAGCCGGTACCGCGTAGATACAGGCAATCGGCGTCGCGCCGCACCGGGTGCAGGCCGAAGTCGCCGAGAAAGCGCTCGGCCTTGTCCAGATCCGGGCGTTCGAAGATCAGGTGGGCCAGTGCCTGGGCCTTCACCGTGGGCTGCGGATGGCGCGCCGGCTGGGCCGTGGCGAGCGTGGGGTGAACGGTTTGCGGTGTCATTATTGTTGTTCTCCCTGGGCTTTTTCGGGCAAAGCCGGGCCCTGCGACCCTGCAGAGCAGGGCCGTTGGCATGTTCGATGAGTGCTGGTTAGGCCGCTGGTGGCAGGGCGGGCAACTCGGTGGTCGCCAGCTGGCGCGCCTCCTCGTCGCTTACGCCCAGTGCCTTGAGTACCAGTTCGGCGGTGTCGCTACCCGCTTCACGCCAGGCCTTGATGCCTTCGCCGACCAGGAACATGGCGCCCAGCGTGGTGCTGGAAACCAGTGTGATGACCGCGATCAGCTGCTCCTGGCGGAACTTGTAGCGCCCCTGTTGCAGGCCCTGCAGCAGGTCGGCGGTCGCCTGGCTGTAGAACATCTCGCGCAGCGAGGCGTCGCTCATCGCGAAGCGGTTGAGGAACGCGCCCCAATGGGGTTCCTCATGCGTGCGGCGGATGAAGAAGCGAATGCCGTTGGCCAGCCGCTCGGCGGGGTCCTGGAGGTCGGCAAAGCTCTTGCTGACCCGCACGTGCATTTCCTTGCTCAGTTGGCTAGCGACCTGCGTGAACAAGTGGTCGATGGTTTCGACGTTGTTGTAGATGGTCCCGCGGGCAACACCCGCTTCCTGAGCCAGGTCGCTGATGCTCACCTGGCTGACGCCGCGCTCGGCGAAGAGGCGGAGTGCGGCCTGGTGAATGCGGCGCTGGGCTGAGTTGAGAGATTCCACGACGTTAGAGCTCCAGGTTCCAGATGACTCAAATTGAACACTCGTGTCCAAAATTGGTCAACGAATTTTTATTTTGGTTCGCTCATGATGTTGCGTTTAGCTAATAAGTAATTGAATTTAAACGGATATATTTTTTGTTGGTGAGCGTTTCAGGGGGGTGTGCAGAAATTTGGGTATTTGATTTATTTGTACATAAGTGTTCAATTTTGTTCTCAAGTGTTCTGTTGCCTGAGGCAACGCCTGCGAGACATAACAACAATGAGCATTCAGCAAGGCCGCATCGACATTCATCACCGCATCATTCCGCCAGCGCACTTCGGCCAGCAGCATTCCGAGGCGGTACTGCACGAACTGGTCGCGCCGGCCAGAAGCGCTGTTCGGCAGCGACTTCCCTCGCCCTGGTCGCTGCAGCAGCTCGCCGGCATCGCCCGTGGTCATGCGCTGCGCCTGTTCCCGTGCTTTGCCGGGCGTGGTGAAGCGGTGGTCGCCGCCCCCGTTGCGAATCCGAATCCACCCTGCACCTGGCTGGGGTGGAGCGTCACCCAACCGCTCGCCGTCCTGGCGCAGCGCCTGAAGGACTGACCAATGAGCAAGCTGTTCCAACCCCTGCGCCTACCTAACGGTCAGATGATTCCCAACCGTATCGCCAAGGCCGCCATGGAAGAGAACCTGGCCGATGCCGATCATGCTCCCGGAAAAGCGTTGATCCGCCTCTATCGCAGCTGGGCTGAAGGCGGCGCGGGGCTGATCATCACCGGCAATGTGATGGTGGACCGCCACGCGCTGACCGGCCCTGCCGGCGTGGTGCTGGATAGCGAGCGCCACCTGGCACGCTTCGCGGCCTGGGCTGAGGCCTGCCGCAGCCGTGGCGCACAGGGCTGGATACAGATCAATCACCCCGGCCGCCAGTTGATGGCCGACCTCGGCCAACCGGCGTTCGGACCGTCGGCGGTGGCGGTGAACATTCCCGGCCTGGAGAAACTGTTCGCCCAGCCGCGCGCATTGTCCGAGGTGGAGATCGAGCGACTGATCCAGCGCTACACCGCCACCGCGGTGCTCGCCGAGCGTGCCGGTTTCACCGGAGTGCAGATTCACGCAGCCCATGGTTACCTGTTCAGCCAGTTCCTCTCGCCGTTGTCCAATCGCCGTACCGACCAGTGGGGTGGCAGCCTGGAAAATCGGGCGCGCATCCTGCTGCGTACGGTGGCGGCGGTGCGCGCACAGGTGGCGCCGCAGTTCTGCGTGGCCGTGAAGCTCAACTCGGCGGATTTCCAGCGTGGCGGTTTCGATGCCGAGGACGCGGCGGCAGTGGTGCAGTTGCTCAACAAGGAGGCGGTCGATCTGGTCGAACTCTCGGGTGGTAACTATGAGAGCCCGGCGATGCAGGGCCGGGCACTCGACGGTAGCAGCCTGGCTCGCGAGGCTTACTTCCTCGAGTTCGCCGAGCGCATCGCCGCGGTGGCACGCATGCCGCTGATGGTCACCGGCGGCATCCGTCGTCGCGTGGTGGCCGAGCGGGTGCTGGAAGGGCGGGTGGCGATGTTGGGGATGGCTACCTCGCTGGCGGTCGACCCGGCGCTGCCGCGCCGTTGGCAGTCCGGCGAAGATGCGGGTGTCGAGCCGATCATGGTTCCCTGGAAGAACAAGGCGTTCGCCTCGGCGGCGACCCAGTCGATCATCAAGAAACAGCTGGCGTTGCTTAGCTGTGGCAAGCCGGCTCGGCCACGCACCTCGCCGCTGCTGGCGCTACTGAGCAACCAGTTGAAGACCAAGCGGCAGTCGCGTGAATATCGGCGCTGGGTCAGCCAGCGTGGCTGAGCCGGTTCAGCCCGGCAGCTCCTGCTCGGCCAGTTTGCGGGCGCGGGCCGGGGTGGCGCCGAGCGCCTTGAGGAGCATTTCGACGACCTTGCTGTCATGGCTCTCGACACCACGGCCTTCGATCACCGCGCGCATGCCACCGACGCTGCAGGAGACCACCAGGTCGAGGGCGATACCTTCGTCGGGATAAGTGAACACGCCTTCCTCGGCACCTGCCCGCAGGTCTGCGCGCACATGGCCGGCGATCTTGGAGCGGATCGCCTGGTCGAAATGCACCACGCGAATCACCGCGCTGGCCCAGTCCGGATCGGCCATGGCGCGGCGGATGAACATGCGTACGCCGATGCTCAACCGGCTGGCGCCGCTATCGACATGGGCATTGAGCAGCTCGATGGCTTCGGAGAACTCATCGGCCAGGGCGATGCCGACGGCCTCGACCACTTCGTCGCGGGTGCGGAAATAGTTGTAGATGGTGCCGCTGGCGACCTCCGCCTCGCTGGCCACTTCCAGCAACGCGACCTCGCCGACCTCCTTGCGTGCGAACAGGCGCAACGCCGCGTCAATCAGACCCTGGCGGGTGCGTTCGCGCTTCTTGTGACCGCGTGTCAGGGGCGCGTCGGGGGTAGCGGTCTTGCTCATTGGGATACTCGCTGAGGAATCGACCCGATGATAGTGGAAGCACCGGCATTGGGGCATCTGCGTTCAGTGGCCAAGCAGGGCCAGACTTTCGCGCACCATCTGGTTAGCTCGGGCGTGGGGCCCCTCATGCATGACGATGCGATCCGGGCGGATCACCGCCAGCGAGCGTTCGGAGGTGCAGCCGAGTAGCGTCTGGCCGATGTCCTCGACGAAAGGCGTCGAGGCGCCAGGCTTCTGACCATGCAGGCCTACCTGCAGATATCCACCGCCACAGCGTTCCCACTGCTGCTGGGCGGTTTGATCCAGCTGCTCACGCGGATCGATACCGAATCCGACCAAGGTCAGGCGATCTCCCAGGGCATCGTCGCTGAGGCCGATGCTGCCGTCGGTCGCGCGCACCAGTCCCTGCGGGAACAGGCCTCCGCGGCGTAGGCGGCGACCCCAGGCGCGACGTGCAAACAGGCCGCGCTTGAAGTTGTTCTTCGGCTTTATTTCCAGTTCCTCGAATTGCCGCTGCAATGGCGGCACCAGGCGCAACGCGCGCATCAGACCGTGGACCAGCAGCGCCATCGGTGCGTTGCTTGGCATCACCATGCGGCCCATCAGTTTGGCCAGCGCGATCATCTCGCGGGCATGTGGGCGGCGTTCCTGATCGTAGCTGTCGAGAATCCTGGCATCGGCCTGGCCGCTCAGCACCCAGGCCAGCTTCCAGGCCAGATTGGCCGCATCGCGCAGGCCGGCTACCAGGCCCTGACCGACGAAGGGCGGGGTGATGTGCGCGGCATCGCCGACCAGGAACACCCGGCCCTTCTGGAAGCTGTCGCAGCAGCGTGCGTGGAAGCGATATACCGCCTTGCGCTCGATCTTCAGTTGGCCGGGCTCGATCCATTTATGCAGTAGTTCGGCGATGCGCTCGTCGCTTTCCATCTGCTCTCGGTTCTCGCCGGGGTGCAGCATGAACTCCCAGCGCTCGCGCCCGCCGGGGGCCGGCATGTGCGGAGTAGGGCGACGGTGATCGCAGAGAAACTCGACATGGTCGATGGCCTGCATCTCGCGCTCGGCGGCGTCGACGATCAGCCAGTCCTCGCTGTAGGTCTGGCCCTCGAAATCCTGTCCGATCAGGCTGCGCACCCGCGAGCTGGCACCATCGGCGCCGATCAGGTAGCGCGCGTGCACCTGCCGCTGGCTGCCGTCCTCGGCTCGCAGGGAAGCAAGGACGCCATCGGCGTCCTGATGCAGGTTTTCCAGCTCGAAACCGCCCAGGCTGATGACGTTGTCGAAGCGCCGCTGCTGCTCGCGCATCGAGCGTTCCAGATCCGGCTGGTAGAAGGTCACCAGCTTGGGGTGGCCATCGAGGCTGCCACTGGTATTGGCGCGGCCGAACTGGCCGACAATGGGGCAGTGCATGCGTACTTCGGGAATGACGATCTTCTCGAAGGCACCTTCGGCCAGACCCGCCAGTTGCAGGATACGCAAGGCTTCGTTGTCGAGGGCGATGGCGCGCGGCATCAGCAGGATGTCGTGGATCTTGTCGATCACCAAGGTTTGTACGCCGTAACGACCGAGCAGGGCGGCCAGTGTGGCGCCGACCGGGCCGTTGCCTATCACCAGCACATCCACTGTTTCGGGTAGGGCAGGGCTTTTCTTGTTGTTGTGCATGTCGTGTCGATCCCTTGTTGTTGTGAAAGTCAGGGCAACATGCAGATTATTTAAAATTGATAAATTCTTCAATATTGAATTTTTTATCAGATAATGTCGGTGTGTAGCGGAAGGGTGGCCGGTCTCAGGAATAAGCCTCCCGTTTAGCTTTAAGGGGCGGCAATCGGCCTGACGGCTTTGCCGCTTGCCTTGGCAGGAGCGGAAAAGCTTTGCCGCTTGCCGCTCTCAATGAGTGAACTGATTTTGTAAGTTACTGAAAAATAACGATTAATATAAATGGCACAGCCTTTGCTAAATGTCTGGCACGACGCCCACACGGCAGAGGTTACCGATCATGAGCATCAGCTTCGCAAACGCACTCGGCATTCACGAAACGGCCCTGGGCTTCCGCGCGCAACGCGCCGAGGTCCTGGCCAACAACATCGCCAATGCCGACACGCCGCATTACAAGGCCCGTGATCTGGACTTCTCCGCCGTGCTCGCGGAGCAGAGCGAGAAGCAGAGCGGCAAGCAGTTCGAGATGAGCCGCACCGACAGCCGCCACATCGCCAGTGAAGGTATCCAGCTGGCCGACCCGGCGCTGCGCTACCGCACGCCGTTCCATCCGTCCATCGACCAGAACAGCGTCGACATGCAGCAGGAGCAGGCCAACTACGCCGAGAACGCGGTGCAGTTCCAGGCCAGCTTCACCCTGCTCAACAGCAAATTCAAAGGTCTTGTCGGCGCCCTGCGCGGCGAATAAGGGAGATCCCAGTCATGTCACTCTCCAGTGTCTTCAACATCGCCGGTACCGGTATGAGCGCCCAGAGCACTCGCCTGAACACCATTTCCAGCAACATCGCCAACGCCGAGACCGTTTCGTCGAGCATCGACCAGACCTACCGCGCGCGCCACCCGGTGTTCGCCACGGTGTTCGAGTCGACCATGGACGGCGACCGCGGCTCGCTGTTCGCCGACCAGGACCAGCCTGGTCGTGGCGTTCAGGTGCTGGGCGTGGTGGAAGACCAGAGCAGCCTGATGCCCCGCTACGAGCCCAACCATCCGGCGGCTGACGAGAAGGGCTACGTGTACTACCCGAACGTCAACGTGGTCGAGGAGATGGCCGACATGATTTCCGCCAGTCGTGCCTTCCAGACCAACGTGGAAATGATGAACACCGCCAAGCAGATGATGCAGCGCGTACTGACCCTGGGCCAGTGATCCGGTTTAGCGAGGAGTTGAAGGGATGAGCAGTGTAAGCGGCGCCAGTTCGGTACTGGACCAGTACCAGATCAAGCAGGAAACCAAGCAGAGCAAGGATCTCGGCAAGAATGAATTTCTCGAGCTGCTGGTGGCCCAGTTGAACAACCAGAACCCGCTGGAGCCGCAGGAGAACGGCGAGTTCATCGCCCAGCTCGCGCAGTTCAGCCAGGTCGAGGGCATCGAGAAGCTCAATACCAGCATGGGCTCCCTGCTGTCCGGCTACCAGTCCTCGCAGGCCCTGCAGGCCTCGTCCCTGGTCGGGCGCAAGGTGATCGTGCCGTCCGACAAGGCGGTGGTCGACACCAGCGAGACCTTCAAGGCCAGCCTGGTCCTGCCGGTCAGCAGCAGCAACGTCTACGTCAACGTCTACGACAGCGCCGGCAAGGCGGTGAGCCGCGTCAATCTCGGCCAGCAGGCGGCGGGCAACGTGAGCTTCATGTGGGACGGCAAGGACTCGAACGGCGATCTCATGCCGCCCGGCACCTACAAGTTCGAGGCCCAGGCCACCTACCCGGAAGGCACCAAGGGGCTCTACACCCTGCTGCCGGCCAACGTCGACAGCGTCGTTCTCGGTCAGAACGGCAGTGAAATGAGGCTCAACCTGGCGGGCATCGGCGCAGTGCCGCTGTCCCAGGTCCAGACAATCGGTCAATAACCCCCAGGCTGTAAGCGCCGGCAGTAACGGCAAAGGAGCACATCCATGGCTTTCAATATCGGTCTCAGCGGTCTGCGGGCAGCCACCAAGGACCTCAACGTCACCGGCAACAACATTGCCAACGCCGGCACCGCGGGCTTCAAGCAGTCCCGCGCCGAGTTCGCCGACGTCTACGCGGCATCGATGCTCGGTACCGGCAAGAACCCGCAGGGCAGCGGCGTGCTGCTGGGCGACGTGGCCCAGCTGTTCAACCAGGGCAACATCAACTACACCCAGAACGCGCTGGACCTGGCGATCAACGGCAACGGCTTCTTCCAGGTCAGCAACAACGGTGCCCTGAGCTACACCCGCGCGGGCTACTTCGGCACCGACCGCGACGGCTTCATCGTCGACAACTTCGGCTACAACCTGCAGGGCTACACGGTCGACGCCAACGACAACCTGCAGACGGGCGTCATCGGCAACCTGCGCATCCAGACCGCCAGCCAGGAGCCGCGCGCGACCTCGACCATGGCGCAGACCTTCAACCTGAACTCCAACAGCGTGTCGCCGACGACGACGCCGTTCAACCCGGCCGACCCGACCACCTACAACTCGTCAACCTCGACCAATATCTACGATACCCAGGGCAATGCCCACGTACTGACCCAGTACTTCGTCAAGGATGCGCCGCCGGCGCTCAACAGCTGGACCATGCATGTGCTGATCGACGGGCGCAACCCGTCCGCCCCGGAGAGCGTGCTGGTCACCCCCGGGCCGCCCCCGGTCTATGACAACGGCCCCGGCACCACGCCGTTCACCGCTAACCTGACCTTCACCGAGGCGGGACAGTTGCTGAGCTCGACCTCCACCGACTTCACCGTCAACCCGGACGGCACGATCCTGATGAACAACTGGACCCCGGCGGCGCCGGACAACTCCACGCCGCCGGTATGGAGCGAGAACGGCGCGAACCAGAGCCCGGAGTTCCTGACCATCGACCTGCGCCGCTCCACCCAGTTCGCCAGCTCCTTCGCCGTCAGCAGCGTGAGCCAGAACGGCTACACCACCGGTGAGCTGGCCGGCCTGGAAGTCGATGACACCGGCTTGATCTTCGCCCGCTACACCAACGGCCAGTCCAAGGTGCAGGGGCAGGTCATCCTGGCCAACTTCGCCAACGTCCAGGGCCTGACCCCGATCGGCAAGACCCAGTGGGTGCAGTCGTTCGAATCGGGCGAGCCGGTGCGCAACCCGCCGGGTTCGGGAACCCTGGGTGTGTTGCAGGCGGGCGCGCTGGAGGACTCCAACGTCGAGCTGTCGGACCAGCTGGTGAACCTGATCGTCGCCCAGCGCAACTACCAGGCCAACGCCAAGACCATCGAGACCGAAAGCGCGATCACCCAGACCATCATCAACCTGCGTTGATGAGGGGAGGGGGCTTGCCGCCGGCGGCAACCCCTCGCCGGAAAACCATCTCAAGAGGCTCCTTCGGGAGCCTCTCTTTTTTATAAGTCCATAGAAAACAACCGGATAGGGATAGTTTCGGCGCTTGGCACGGTGTTTGCTGAATGGCAGGTAACAGAGTCATTGGCGGCGGAAAGCCGTCCTGCGGAGCAAACCATGGACAAGATGCTGTACATCTCCATGACCGGTGCCAGCCAGAACACCATGGCCCAGCGCGCCCATGCGAACAATCTGGCCAACATCTCCACCACCGGTTTCCATCGCGACTACGAGCAGGCGCGTTCCATGCCCGTGTTCGGCGAGAGCTACCCGGCGCGGGTCTACGCCATGAGCGAGCGTCCGGCCACCGACTTCACCCCCGGTTCGCTGCAGGAGACCGGCCGCGACATGGACGTGGCCATCGAGGGGCAGGGCTGGATCGCGGTGCAGGCCCCCGATGGCGGCGAAGCCTACGTGCGCACCGCCAGCCTGCAGATCGATGCCCTGGGCCAGCTGCGCACCGGCAACGGTTTGCCGGTGCTGGGCAATGGCGGGCCGATCGCCGTGCCGCCGGAGCAGAAGGTCGAGATCGGCCAGGACGGCACCATCAGCATCCGTGCCCTCGGCGAGGCGCCGAACGTGATGGCGGAGGTGGACCGCATCAAGCTGGTCAACCCGGACCCGAGGACCATGGAGAAGGGCACCGACGGTCTGATCCGGGTCAAGGGCGCGACCGAGCCGGTGGCCGCCGAGGCCAATGTCCGCCTCACCTCGGGCTTTCTCGAATCGAGCAACGTCAACGCCGTCGAGGAAATGACCGCGATGCTCTCGCTGTCCCGCCAGTTCGAACTGCACGTGAAGATGATGCGCACCGCCGAAGACGGCGCGTCGGCCATGGCACGGGTCATGCAACTCAGCTAATCACCAACGCGAAGCGCCATGAATCCGGCGCTCGAGGAGAACGAACATGCTTCCTGCCCTCTGGGTTGCCAAGACAGGCCTGTCCGCCCAGGACATGAACCTGACCACCATCTCCAACAACCTGGCCAACGTCTCGACCACCGGCTTCAAGCGCGACCGCGCCGAGTTCGAGGACCTGCTGTACCAGATCCGCCGCCAGCCCGGCGGCCAGTCCAGCCAGGACAGCGAGCTGCCCACCGGCCTGCAGCTGGGTACCGGTGTGCGCGTTGTCGGCACCCAGAAGATCTTCACCGCCGGCAGCCTGCAGACCACCGAGCAGCCGCTGGACCTGGCGGTCAACGGCCGCGGCTTCTTCCAGATCCTGATGCCGGACGGCACCGTCGGCTATACCCGCGACGGCAGCTTCCACCTGGATTCCGACGGCCAGATCGTCACCTCCAGCGGCTTCCCGCTGGAGCCGGCCATCGTCCTGCCGGCCGAGGTGCAGACCTTCACCGTCGGCGAGGATGGCACCGTGTCGGTGACCACCGCCGGCAACCCCGCGGCCCAGGTGATCGGCAACATCCAGACCTCCGACTTCGTCAACCCGGCGGGCCTGCAGGCGATCGGCAACAACCTGTTCCTGGAGACCGCTTCCAGCGGCGCCCCGCAGGTCGGCACGCCGGGCCTGACCGGCCTGGGCACCGTGCTGCAGAACACCCTGGAGAACTCCAACGTCAGCGTGGTGGAGGAGCTGGTCAACATGATCACCACCCAGCGCGCCTACGAGATGAACTCCAAGGTGATCTCCACCTCGGACCAGATGCTCTCGTTCATCACGCAGAACCTTTGATAGCGGGCGCCCCGGCGCCGGCAACTAGCAACATGAACGCCGTGAGGTAAGTGGTATGAACCGGCTGCTGATTCTTCTTCCCCTGCTGGGCAGCGTGGTCCTGACCGGCTGCGTCGCGCCCGCGCCCAAGCCGGACGACCCCTATTACGCGCCGGTGCTGCCGCGTACCCCGCTGCCGGCGGCGCAGAGCAACGGCGCGATCTACCAGGCCGGCTTCGAGACCAACCTGTACGACGACCGCAAGGCCTACCGGGTCGGCGACATCATCACCATCACCCTCAGCGAGCGTACCCAGGCCAGCAAGTCGGCGGGTTCGGACATGTCGAAGAACAGCAGCGCCAACCTCGGCCTGACCTCGTTGTTCGGCGGCGCCGTCTCGGTCGGCAACTCCAACGCCGGCATCAACCCGCTCAAGGCCGATGACCTGAGCCTGGACGTCGGCTACAGCGGCACCCGCGCCACCAAGGGCGACTCGGGGGCCAACCAGAGCAACAGCCTGTCCGGCTCGATCACCGTCACCGTCGCCGAGGTGCTGCCCAACGGCATCCTGGCCGTGCGCGGCGAGAAGTGGCTGACCCTGAACACCGGCGACGAGCTGGTACGCATCGCCGGCATGATCCGCGCCGACGACATCGCCACCGACAACACCGTGTCCTCGACCCGCGTGGCCAACGCCCGCATCACCTACTCGGGCACCGGCGCCTTCGCCGATGCCAGTCAGCCGGGGTGGTTCGACCGGTTCTTCATGAGCCCGTTGTTCCCGTTCTGAGCAGGTAGCCGACCATGAAAAGACTGATTTCCGTTTTCTGCCTGCTGCTCGCCGCGAGCGCCGTGCAGGCCGAGCGCCTGAAGGACCTGGCGAGCATCCAGGGTGTGCGCACCAACCAGCTGATCGGCTACGGCCTGGTGGTGGGTCTCAACGGTACCGGTGACCAGACCACCCAGACGCCGTTTACCCTGCAGACCTTCAACAACATGCTGGCCCAGTTCGGCATCAAGGTGCCGGCCGGCAGCGGCAACGTGCAGCTGAAGAACGTCGCCGCCGTGTCGGTGCATGCCGAGCTGCCGCCGTTCGCCAAGCCGGGGCAGACCCTGGACGTGACCATCTCCTCGATCGGCAACTCGAAGAGCCTGCGCGGCGGCAGCCTGCTGATGACGCCGATGAAGGGGATCGATGGCAACGTCTACGCCATCGCCCAGGGCAACCTGGTGGTCGGCGGCTTCGACGCCACCGGCGGCGACGGCTCGCGCATCACCGTCAACGTACCGTCGGCCGGGCGCATTCCCGCCGGCGCCACCGTCGAACCGCCGGTGCCGAGCCGCTTCGACCAGGGCAACAGCCTGACCCTGAACCTCAACCGTCCGGATTTCACCACCGCGAAGAACATCGTCGACCAGATCAACGGCCTGCTCGGCCCGGGCGTGGCCCAGGCCCTCGACGGCGGCTCGATCCGCGTCAGCGCGCCGCTGGACCCGAACCAGCGGGTGGATTACCTGGCGATGCTGGAGAACATGCAGATCGAGGCCGGCAAGGCGGCCGCCAAGGTCATCATCAACTCGCGCACCGGCACCATCGTGATCGGTCAGGATGTCAAGGTGCAGCCGGCGGCGGTGACCCACGGCAGCCTGACCGTCACCATCACCGAAGACCCCATCGTCAGCCAGCCCAACGCGCTGGCCGGCGGGCAGACCGCCGTGGTGCCGCGCTCGCGCGTGGATGCCCAGCAGGAAGCCAAGCCGATGTTCAAGTTCGGTCCCGGCACCTCTCTGGACGAGATCGTGCGTGCGGTCAACCAGGTGGGGGCCGCGCCTTCCGACCTGATGGCCATCCTCGAGGCGCTGAAGCAGGCGGGAGCCCTGCAGGCCGACCTGATCGTGATCTGAGGGTGACGACCATGGATTCCAGACTCGCAGCCGGGCTCGACAACGGCGCCTACACCGACCTGAACCGGCTCAACCAGTTCAAGGTCGGCGGCGACACCGAGGGCAACATCAAGAAGGTCGCCCAGGAGTTCGAATCGCTGTTCCTCAATGAAATGATGAAGTCCATGCGCAAGGCGAACGAAGTGTTCGGCGAAGACAACTTCATGAACAGCAACGAGAGCAAGACCTACCAGGACATGCACGACCAGCAGCTGGCCGTGACCCTGTCGAAGAACAATGGTGGCATCGGCCTGGCCTCGGTGCTGGAGCGCCAGCTCAGCCAGATGAAGAGCGGTCCCAAGCGGGTCAACCCCTTCGCCCAGGTCGAGTCGCCCAACGCCACTGCCCGTGCCGGCGCCTTCAAGCCGGCGGGCGAGGGCGGCGCTGCTCGCGACGACTCGGCGCTGCTCAACCAGCGCCGCCTGAGCCTGCCGCTG
>OGQD01001298.1_pt1 | contig 16571 bp, 19 predicted proteins | sample 1553091 | NCBI WGS metagenome assembly OGQD01 (sample SAMEA2580290, study PRJEB22360) | human gut metagenome | biome: human gut; feature: human-associated habitat; material: faeces | place: Denmark | collected 2008/2010
CACGCCGCCGAGGAAGGCAAGCTGATCGCCCTGGTCGTCCGTGGCGACCACGAACTCAACGAGATCAAGGCCGGCAACCACCCGCTGGTGGCCAGCCCCCTGCAGATGGCCAGCGAAGCGGACATCAAGGCCGCCATCGGCGCCGCGCCCGGCTCCCTCGGCCCGCTGAACCTGCCGCTGCCCTGCATCATCGACCGCTCCGTGGCACTGATGAGCGACTTTGCCGCCGGCGCCAACGTCGACGACAAGCACTACTTCGGCGTGAACTGGGAACGCGACCTGCCGGTACCGGAGGTCGCCGACCTGCGTAACGTCGTGGAAGGCGACCCGAGCCCGGACGGCAAGGGCACGCTGGTGATTCGTCGCGGCATCGAAGTGGGCCACATCTTCCAGCTCGGCACCAAGTACAGCGAAGCCATGAAACTTGCCGTACTGGGCGAGAACGGCAAGCCGGTCACCCTGATCATGGGCTGCTACGGCATCGGTGTATCCCGCGTAGTCGCCGCCGCCATCGAGCAGAACTACGACGACCGCGGCATCCTCTGGCCGGCCGCCCTGGCGCCCTTCCAGATCGCCATCGTGCCGATGAAGTACGAGAACGAGGCCGTGCGCGCCGCCACTGACAAGCTCTACGCGGACCTCACAGCCGCTGGCTTCGAAGTGCTGCTGGACGACCGCGACAAGAAGACCAGCCCCGGCGTGAAGTTCGCCGACATGGAGCTGATCGGCATCCCGCACCGCATCGTGGTCAGCGAGCGCGGCCTGGACGAAGGCACCCTGGAGTACAAGGGTCGCCGTGACGCCGAGTCGCAGCCTGTCGCCCTGTCCGACCTGCAAGCTTTCATCACGGCCAAGATCGGCAACTGAGCAGAGCGATGTCCACCCGAAGTACCTCAAGCCTCGTGGCTGCCGCCCTGTGCGGCAGCCTTCTGCTGAGCGGCTGCGCCAACCAGCTGCCGCAACGCAGCGAGCATGAAGAGCGTGTCGAGCGCAAATTGCTCGACCACAGCCTGCAGATCGACGTGGGCACCCCGGGCACGCTGGAACTGCCGCAGCGGCGTATTCGCGTGCAGGAACAGAAGACCTTCGAAGTCACCGAGTTCGAGGTCACCCGCCGCTACGACCGCTACACGCCGTACCAGGGCTGGCGCAAGGTCTACGAAATGCCGCTGGGCGTCGTCGCCTTCGTTGGCGGTATCGGCGCCAACGTGGTCAACGTGTTCGCCCTGGGCAACCTGCCCGAGAGCGTCACCCGCGGCTGGATCCGCTACGGCATCGATGGCATGAATCCGTTCATGAACGTCGAGTCCAACGGCCGTGCCGAGCAGAACCTGGCCTCGATCGACGAAAAACAGCGCGACAAGCGCACCGAGTACTCCAGCCTGCCCTGGTCGGAGCGCCCGGTGACCGTCACCGCCGGCAAGAACTCCCAGGAGCTGCTGACCGACCGTCACGGCGTGCTGCGCCTGAATCTGCTGGAAGGCCCGTTCAGCGACGACGAGGTCAGCCGCATCGGCCGCCTGCAGTTCAGCGTCCAGGACCCTTCCGACGACACCCGCGCCGACGCCAGCCTGCTGGTCAGCCGCTCTCTGCGCGGCAAGCTGCAGGAAGCCCACGCGCTGATTTACGATGACCTGGAAGGTGACGATGTGCACCACTGGGTACACCGGGTGAAACGCCTCTCCGACCTGGGCCTGGAAGAGGAAGCGAGCGAACTGGAACAGAGCCTGATCGAGCTGACCCGCAACGATCCGGAGCTGCAGAAGGAGTTCCTCCACAGCCTGATGACCGACGCCGGTCGCCTGGCAGCGGACCCCGGCGTCAGCAACTGACACCTAGCGGCGAACGATGAAGCCGGTGATGCCCAGGGGTGTCATCGGCTGCAGCTCCACCGCCGCCACCTTCGCCTTCACCGGCCCGCGCGCCAACCATTTCTCCAGCTCGCGTACCGCGTCTTCCTCGCCTTCGACCAACAGCTCCACGCGCCCATCTTCGAGGTTGCGTACCCAGCCGTCGATTTCCAGGCGCTCGGCCTGCTCCTGGGTGCTCTGGCGGTAATAAACACCCTGTACCTTGCCGCTGATGTAGCCGTGCAGACAGATCCTGGCCATTACTGTTTCTCCTCGCGCAACGCGCCAAGGCGCGCCAGCACGCCGGCGGCGGTCTGCTCGCCGAGCAACTGCTCGCGCAGCTTGCCCTCAGGGTCGACGATGTAGGTTACAGGCAAGGCTTCACTGCGCGGCAGGCTGAACCGCGGCGCGGGGTCATCGGCCAGCACGGTGTACTGCACGCCCAGCGCCTTTGAAGCCTTTGCCAGGTCCGCATCGCGCAGCCCATCGAAGTTCACCCCCAGCACCCGAAAGCCCTTGGCCTTGCCCTCCTCCGCCAGGTGATTCAGCTCGGGAATCTCCTTGCGACAGGGCGCGCACCACTCGGCCCAGTAATTGATAACTAGCCACTGGCCATCTACGCCGGCAGCGGGTACTTTCTGTCCATGCTGATCGGTGCCATAGTCCGCCGAGCAGCCGGCCAGGATCAGGCCGGCCATCAAGCCCATCACAATACGGAGCCGCACTTCCATGCCTTCAATCCTCGTGTATGCGGGGTGGTCATGATGCTCGATGCCCTGCGCCTGGAGGTGCCGGACATCCTCGAAGAAGACGCCGAGGCAATGAGCAACCTGGCGGCCGGGCTCCAGGAATCGCGGCAGCAGCCCCTGCAGGAAGGTTTGCAGAAGGCCCTGGGCACGCTGTTCCGCCTCAACCGATGCGCGCTGACCTTACTGGAAAGGCAGCGCGCCCTGCAAAGCCTCAGCGAAGAATACCGGCATTACGAACGGCTGATCCGCCAGGAAAAGACGCCGCCGGCGTTGTTCGTGCACTTCTGCAGCGAGCTGGCCGCCGGCTTCAAGCGCCTGTTGCTGCAGATCCTGCACGGCCACAAGCCTTCGCGGCCGCACATGGCCTGGTGCTTGTACATGGCCCAGCATTTCCTCGCCCAGGCCCTGTTGCGCCATTACCAGCAATACCAGCAGCCGCCCGGCAGCCTCTGGCGCGACAGCCACCTGCTCTACTGGATCGGCGAGCATCAGGAGTGCCTGGACGAGCCGGTTGCCGCCGCTTTCGACCCGGTACCCGCAGGCACCTTGCGTGGGCTGTACCAGCAGATCCTGCTGCTGGCCCTGAGCAATCCGTTCCACCTGACCGAAGGGGAAGCCCCGCAACTGTTCAGCGCGCTGGCACCGCTGGCCGCACTGGGTCGACTGCTGCCCTGGGACGATGAGGAACAGGAAGGCTTCGTGGTCGACCTGGGCTCTGACCAACCGTGCCTGGCTGCAGAGCAGGCACGCGATGCCCCGAAGGAGCAACTGCGCCGGCTGGAACTGGGTGCCCTGCTGATCGCCCTGCACGATCCCGCGCCGCTGCGTCGACTGGAGCAAGGCGCACTGCTGGATCGCGTCCGCCACCACTGGCTGGGCCACCAGACGCGCCGCCATGAGCGTGCAGAACAAACCGGCAACTGCCGCGTGGTAGTCGGCCTCCCAGCCATCCAGCAGCACCTGCTGGACAGCTCAGCCAGCCCCTGCCGGGAAGCCACGCTGATGGATGCCAGCGCGGGCGGCGCGCGCATTCTCTGTTCCGGCCAGCAGGCCGGGCAGCTCCCGGTCGGCCAACTCCTGCTGATCCCCAGCAACGGCGGCACTCCCACCCTGGCCGTGGTGCGCTGGCGACACCTCAACAGTGACGGGCTGCACCTGGGCCTGCGTTACCTCAAAGGGCTTCCCCGCCCGGTCTGGCTGCGCCGCGCACCTGACGCGCAGCGTCACCCCGGCGTGCTGCAGAGCACACCGGAACCGGGCAACGGCTGGTATCACGGGCTCTGGGTCGCCCAGGGGCAATTCGTCGAAGGCGAGAACCTCTGGCTGCAACTGGCCAGCTTCGACAACCAGACCATCCTGCCCCTGCCGGCAGCCAACCTCAGCACGCCACTGGTAGCTCGCCACCCGCTGCGCCTGGCCTGATTGTCGATTTTGGGAGAGATGTCACAGGCAAGATCGGCAGTAGGCCCGATATGCCAGGCATCTGCCTCCCTATAATTCGAACGTTCGTTCTGACTCTCGGGACGATTCTCGCTCGCCGATAACTCAGCGGCCTTCAGAATGCGACTGGCGCCATGCACGCCAGCCTCCAGCGACAGGACAGCCAGATGCAGCCTACAGACCAACTTGTCAGCAAGGTTCCCAGCCATATTGTCGCCAGCGCCCGGCCGGCCAATGCGGCGAATGGAGGACGGCTGGCCGACTTCAATGTCGCGGTCTGGCTACATCTGCCCGGCGTAGCGGACCTGCCGGTGACACTGTTGCTCAACTACCGCGATGGGGAGCGCAGCCGGGAAGTGGTGATCGACCATGGCACGGTCAATAAACAGAGTCGCATCCTGCTCTCAGGTGTGGCCCGACTGCCGTTCTCCCTGCGGATCGAGGATGCGCAGATCAAGCTTCGCGCGGCCGTTCCTCTGTCGCGGGTGATTGCCGAGGAGGTCTTCATGCAGGCGGTAGAGCAACAGGCGGGCGCCGCGCGTCCGGTAGCCACCAGCCTCTAAGGGTCAGCCCAGCTGTCGCACCGGGGTTTCATCCGACGACTCGGCCGCAGCGCTTTCGGCGTTGTCGTGCGGGACGGACGGCAGGAGCGATTCAGGCCAGCAGCTGAATTGCAGACCAGTGATTCGATTCAACCGCTCCAGAGCGCTCGTCAGATCGCGCTGATGCAGGTGCACTACGTTGTTCTGGTCTTTTTTCATGGATTCGCTGGCCTTGGAGGAACTTCTGAAGGACTTCTGTGTCCTGTTACCTCCATAGCCAGAACTGTGCCAATTCTGAAATAGCGAGAATTGGCGCATTTCTGAAGTGGTACAAAGCCGCGACAGAATCAGATTCGCCGCAAACTGACGTTTTGCGTCACTCGGAATGTGACGGCTTCAACCATTTCGCCAGGCTATCGCCGAACAGCTCCTGTCGGTCAGCCTGATAGCGCGCCAGCGTTTCTCGCAACTGCGGGTACCACGGCTCATCCAGAGTCGTCGGCAAGGCCTCCAGACACGGCAATGGCCAGGGGCTGCGGTTGAGCAGGTGGTGCAGGCTGTAGCTGCCCAGGTCGCGGCACAGCACCCAGGCCGCGGTGGTCGAGCCGGCGCGGCAGACCAGTTGCTCGCCCTCCAGGAAATCCAGCACCTCTTCCCACTCGTCTTCCGGCAGCAACCAGCCCGCCCGATGCAGGTGCGCCAGGCGCGTCGGCAAGCCATGGCGCTGGCGGTCGAAGAACACCCGCAGTACGCCGAGGATGACCAGCAGGCGTGGCATGGCGCGTCGACGCCAGAGCCGGGTCGACGACAGGTTGCAGACCAGCTCCGCACCAAACAGCACGATCAGCCACGACAGGTAGATCCACAGCAGGAACAGCGGCACCGTGGCGAAGGCACCGTAGATCAGCTTGTAGCCGGGGAAGAAGCTGACATAGAAGCCGAACAGCGACTTCGCCGCTTCGAACAGGATCGAGGTGAACACCCCGCCGGCCAGGGCGTGCAGGAACGGCACCCGCGCGTTGGGCACCGCCGCATAGATCAGGGTGAAGGCCGCCACGCTGGCCAGCAATGGCATGAACTTCAGCAGCATCGCCGCACCCGGCAGCGCATGGGGGCCGGAGAGCAGCGACAGCGAAGTGATGTAGGTGGACACGGCGAAACCGGTCCCCAGCAGCAACGGGCCCAGACTGAGGATCGCCCAGTACAGCAGGAAGCGCGTTACGCCCCGCCGTGGTTGACGCACACGCCAGATGGCGTTGAAGGCCTTCTCGATGGTCACCAGCATGGTGAACGCAGTCACCGCCAGGAAGGCCACGCCCAGCCAGGTCAGGTGGCGTGCCTGCACGGTGAAGTTGCGCAGGTAGGCTTCCACTGCCTCGCCGGTAGAGGGCACGAAGTTGCGGAACACGAACAGCTGGATGCGCTCGCCCATGCCCTCGAAGGCCGGTACGGCCGAGAGCATGGCGAAGGTCACCGTCATCATCGGGACGACCGCGAACAGCGTGGTGTAGGTCAGGGCCGCAGCGCTGTTGGGCGCCTTGTCGGCCAGGAAGCGCTGGACCAGATAGCGGCCGAATTCGACCAGGCCCTGCAAGCGTTCGTGCATGAAGTGTCCTTTGGCTGCACTGAAAAAACCGTCCTCGTAGATCGCGGCGAACGACAGCGGTTCAGTCCAGTCCGAGGAGGCGGTTAGAATAGCCGCCACTTCATCGGCCTTGCGAGTCCCGGCACATGAGCCAGATTTCACTTTTTCATAATCCGCGCTGCTCCAAATCCCGCGGCGCCCTCGAACTGCTCGAGGAACGCGGCATCCAGCCCGAGATCATCCGCTACCTGGAAACTCCGCCCAGCACGGCCGAACTCAAGGCGCTGCTCGGCAAGCTGGGCATCGGCGCACGCCAACTGCTGCGCACCGGCGAGGACGAATACAAGGAGCTGAACCTGGCCAACCCGGCACTGGGCGACGACCAACTGATCGAGGCAATGGCCAGCCATCCCAAGCTGATCGAGCGGCCGATCCTCGTCGTCGGCGACAAGGCGGTGATCGGCCGCCCGCCGGAGAAGGTTCTGGAGATCCTGCCTTGAGCGCGCCTTACGTCCTCGTCCTCTACTACAGCCGCCACGGCGCCACCGCCGAAATGGCCCGGCAGATTGCCCGCGGCGTCGAGGCCGGCGGCCTGGAAGCGCGCGTGCGCACAGTGCCGGCGGTGTCCACCGAGTGCGAAGCGGTCGCCCCGGACATTCCGGCAGAAGGCGCGCTCTACGCCACCCTGGATGACCTGAAGGACTGCTCCGGCCTGGTCCTCGGCAGCCCGACCCGCTTCGGCAACATGGCCGCGCCGCTCAAGTACTTCCTCGATGGCACCAGCAGCCTGTGGCTGACCGGTGGCCTGGTAGGCAAGCCGGCGGCAGTCTTCACCTCGACCGCCAGCCTGCATGGCGGCCAGGAAACCACCCAGCTGTCGATGCTGCTGCCACTGCTGCACCACGGCATGATCGTTACCGGCATTCCCTACAGCGAGCCCGCCCTGCTGGAAACCCGCGGCGGCGGCACGCCTTACGGCGCCAGCCATTTCGCCGGCGCCGATGGCAAGCGCAGCCTGGACGAACACGAGATCACCCTGTGCCGCGCGCTCGGAAAGCGTCTGGCCGAAGTTGCCCGCAAACTGGAGAGTTGAATGGCCCGCAAGAACAAACCGCTGCCGTCCATGGACTGGCTCAAACCCCGGCTGGCCGCCAGCCGCGCGGTCGCCCTCGGCAGCTTCATCGGGCTGATCCTGCTCATCGTCATCTGGGACCTGCTGTTCGCCGACGCCCACGGCGGCGCGCGCTGGGTACCCTGGGTGTTCCTGGGCTTCAAGCTGCTGCCGCTGCTGGTCGTGGCGCCGGGCATCCTGATCGGTAGCGCGCGTGGCCATGCCTGGGCGTGCTACGTGATCAACCTGTACTTCATCCTCGGCGTGCTCAACGCCTTCGATCCCAACCACGCCATCTTCGGCTGGGCGGAGATCATCCTCAGCGTGTCGCTGTTCTGCTCGGCGCTGATGTACACGCGCTGGCGCTTCCAGTACGACCGCAAGCTGGCCGGCGAAGGCCAGGAACCGCAGCAGGAAGCGACGAGCGCCTGATAAGGGAGTCGGGGAAACCGGGGCTTACCAGCCCATGGTTTCCTTGAGGAAGGGAATGGTCAGCTTGCGCTGCGCCTGCAGCGAGGCCTTGTCCAGCTCGTCCAGCAGGTCGAAGAGGAACTGCATGCTGCGCGCGCCGCGGGTGAGGATGAAGCGCCCCACTTCATCGGTCAGGTGCAGCCCACGGCGCGAGGCGCGCAGCTGAAGGGCGCGCAGCTTCTCGTCGTCGGTCAGTGGGTGCAGCTGGAAGATCAGCGAGAGCGTCAGGCGGGATTTCAGGTCCGGCAGCTTCACCCCCAGCTCGCGCGGCGACACCGAGGCCGACAGCAGCAGCTTGCGGCCGGAATCGCGCAGGCGGTTGAACAGGTGGAACAGCGCCTCTTCCCATTCGCGCTTGCCGGCCAGGGCGTCGAGATCGTCCAGGCACACCAGCTCGCGCTGTTCGAGGTTGTCGAAGATTTCCGGACCGTAGGCCACCAGGTCCGCCATCGGCAGGTAGACGGACGGCTCACCCAGTTGCTCGGAACGAATGCAGGCAGCCTGCAGCAGGTGACTGCGGCCCACGCCTTCGGCGCCCCAGAGATAGATCAGGCTTTCCGTCCACCCCGCCTCGGGCTCGCACAGACGCTCGACATAGCCGAGCGCCGCGGCGTTGGCACCGGGGTAGTAGTTGGCGAACGTTGCGTCATCGCGCAGACGTACGCTGAGTGGGAGCTGCATAGGAGTCATGCCGGGCCGGGCGTTTCTTCAATCGCTTGGGGTGGGCCTTGGTGACTGAAAGTTTATCCAAATCAGAAGGATAACGCAGCTACCACGTGCGACTCAGAGCCACCGGCGCCGGGAAGCGGGACTTTGCCCGCCTCCGCAGGGCTCATTACCAGTGGAAGCGCAGGGTGTTCTGCGCCGGCACGGCCGCGTTCGGCACCGGTTGGCCATTGGCGTCGACCGCCGGTTGCGCCGGCTCCGCCGGGGCTTCCTGCAGGCGGGCCAGAGCCAGTTGCGCACGCAGTTGCTCGGGGCTGGCGGTGACGCGGTAGACGAGACGGTTGCCCTGTACCTCCACCAGCTTGGCGCCCATGGGCTCCAGCAGGCGCGAGACTTCGGCGTAACGCGCCAGGTCGGCGCCCTCGATCTGCAGGACCTGGGCCGAAGCCGAGCCTGCCGAACCGACGAAACGCTGCGACAGGCGCTGGGACACGCCGAGCATTACCGCATCGGCCAGCGCGTCCGGGGTATCGCCCTGGGCCTGGCCCTGTTCGCGGCTGTCGCCCATCCACACGCGCCAGGTGGCGGTCCACTTGCCGTCGGCTTCCTTGGCGTCCACCGCCAGCAGGGCATCGGCGCCGTAGCGTTCGGAGGCGGACTTCAAAACATCCGGCTGGGCGGCGTTGAGATTTTCGGGAGTACCGACCTGCTGTTCACTGAGGTCGGCGATCGGCAGGCGCAGCGGCAGGCCGCGGCGCTGGGCGGCGCGGTTCAGCGGGGCGGAGGCTTCCTGGCTGTCGCCGACCAGGCTGCTGCCGTTGGCGCTTTCGTTCAGCCACCAGGCCAGCACGCTCGGGCGGCTGGCGCCCCAGACCGGCAGGCCGGCCTGGCGCAGGGCGTTGTCGGTGGCAGTCGGGTCGAAGTCCACCACCAGCGCCATGGGCGGGCCATTCTCGAAGCCGTACTGGCTGATCAGTTGCTGCGGGTCCTTGAAGTAGCCGGCCAGGGCCGGGCTCTGCGCAGCGCTGGCATTGCCGGTCAGGCGCAGTACCAGGGTCTGCAGGGCGCGGGTCAGGCCGGCGTTGCGCTCGTCCGGCTGCTGGGAGGCGACCGGTTCGTGCACCTGGTACAGGTTGCCCAGCGTTTCAGCGAAGGACGGCAGGCTGAACAGCGTCAGGCAGAGGATCAACAGGCGGGCGGTCAGGCGCATGGCGGGTTCTCGCGCAGGAAAACGAAGGCACCGTCGACAAACGCGACGGCAAGGAAGGCCTATACCTTAAACAGCCGTCCGGCCAGCGGCAACAGCGCGAGATGGCCGCTGCCGGGCAAGCCTGATAAAATCCCGCGCCTCCCGCGCAGGCCGGGAAGCGCAAACGGCGCACCCGGCGGCAAGACGAATCATCCCTTCTATAGGCCTGGATTTATGAGCAGCAAGCAACCCTCGTTGAGCTACAAGGACGCCGGTGTGGACATCGACGCCGGCGAAGCCCTGGTCGAACGCATCAAAGGCGTCGCCAAGCGCACCGCACGTCCTGAAGTGATGGGAGGCCTGGGTGGCTTTGGCGCTCTGTGCGAAATCCCGGCTGGCTACAAGCAACCCGTGCTGGTCTCCGGTACCGATGGCGTCGGCACCAAGCTGCGCCTGGCGCTGAACCTGAACAAGCACGACAGCATCGGCCAGGACCTGGTCGCCATGTGTGTGAACGACCTGGTCGTCTGCGGCGCCGAGCCACTGTTCTTCCTCGACTACTACGCCACCGGCAAACTCAATGTCGACGTGGCCGCCACCGTGGTCACCGGCATCGGCGCCGGCTGCGAGCTGGCCGGCTGCTCCCTGGTCGGTGGTGAAACCGCCGAAATGCCGGGCATGTACGAAGGCGAAGACTACGACCTGGCTGGCTTCTGCGTCGGCGTGGTGGAAAAATCGGAAATCATCGACGGCTCGAAAGTGGTTGCCGGCGACGCCCTGATCGCCCTGCCCTCCTCCGGCCCGCACTCCAACGGTTACTCGCTGATCCGCAAGATCATCGAAGTCTCCGGCGCCGACATCGAATCCACCCAGCTGAACGGCAAGCCCCTCGCCGACCTGCTGATGGCCCCGACCCGCATCTACGTCAAGCCGCTGCTGCAACTGATCAAGCAGACCGGCGCGGTCAAGGCCATGGCCCACATTACCGGCGGCGGCCTGCTGGACAACATCCCGCGCGTGCTGCCGGACAACGCCCAGGCGGTGGTCGATGTAGCCAGCTGGCAGCGCCCGGCGGTCTTCGACTGGCTGCAGGAAAAAGGCAACGTCGACGAGACCGAGATGCACCGCGTGCTGAACTGCGGCGTCGGCATGGTCATCTGCGTCGCCCAGGATCAGGTCGATGCTTCCCTGAAGGCCCTGCGTGACGCCGGCGAGCAGCCGTGGGTCATCGGCCGCATCGAGGCTTGTGCCGCCGACGCCGAGCGCGTGGTCCTGAACAACCTGAAAGGCCACTGATGTCCACACCTTGCAATGTCGTGGTGCTGATTTCCGGCTCCGGCAGCAACCTGCAAGCCCTGATCGACAGTCTCGCCGGCGCCGACACGCCGGCAGTGATCCGCGCGGTGATCTCCAACCGCGCGGACGCTTACGGCCTGGAGCGCGCGCGTAAGACCGGCATCGAGACCCGTTTCCTCGACCACAAGGCCTACGCCGACCGCGAAAGCTTCGATGCCGCGCTGATCCAGGCCATCGATGGCTTCGACGCCGACCTGGTGCTGCTCGCCGGCTTCATGCGCATCCTCAGCGCGGACTTCGTGCGTCACTATCAGGGCCGCCTGCTGAACATCCATCCGTCCCTGTTGCCCAAGTACAAGGGCCTGCACACGCACCAGCGGGCGCTGGAGGCTGGCGATGCCGAGCACGGCTGCAGCGTACACTTCGTCACGGAGGAACTTGATGGTGGGCCTCTGGTCGTACAGGCGGCAATCCCGGTAGAGTCTGACGACACGCCGGAAACGCTGGCCCAGCGCGTGCACGTGCAGGAACATGTGATCTATCCGCTGGCCATGCGCTGGTTCGCCGAAGGCCGAGTCAGGCTCGGCGAACATGGCGCCATGCTGGATGGGGAGCTTCTGCCCGCATCCGGCCATTCGTACCGAACCTAGGAGATTCGCGATGCGTAGAGCTCTGTTATTCCTGATGGCCGTGCTGACCCTGCCGGCCCAGGCTTATGAGCTGGAACCGTTCGACGCCAGCTACACCGCCGACTGGAAGCAGATGCCCATCAGCGGCACCGCCTCCCGCAGCCTCAAGCAAGGCGACGGCGGCCGCTGGGAGCTGAATTTCAAGGCCTCCATGCTGCTCGCCAGCCTGACCGAGAACAGCACGTTCAAGGTCGAGAACGACACCTACCTGCCGCTGACCTACCGCTGGGCCCGCGAAGGCCTGGGCAAGAACAAGCAGACCGAGCTCGATTTCGACTGGGCCGAGAAGCAGGTGCTGGGCAGCGACCGTGGCGACCAGGTACGTCAGCCGCTGAACAAGGGCCAACTGGACAAGTCCACCTACCAACTCGCGCTGCAGCATGACGTGGCCGTTGGCAAGAAGGCCATGAGCTACCAGGTCATCGAGGGAACCGACGTCGACACCTACGACTTCCGTGTTCTCGGCGAAGAGAAGGTGCGTACCCAGGCCGGCCTGATCACCGCGATCAAGGTGGAGCGCGTGCGTGACCCCACCAAGAGCAACCGCAAGACCATCCTCTGGTTTGCCAAGGATTGGGACTTCCTCCTCGTGCGCCTGTACCAGCAGGAGTCCGACGGCAAGGAGTACCAGATCATGCTCAAGGAAGGCACCGTGAACGGCAAGGCGGTTCAGGGCGAGAAAGGCTGATCCTTCAGCGCACAAGAAAAGCCGGGCGATGCCCGGCTTTTTTATTGGCCGCTCACTGCGGCGTACAGCGCTTCGTAGGAACGAGGGGGACGCCCAGTCCTTGCTCGCGAACAGAGCCACCCGGCGACATCGGTGTTGGGCGGTCCGCGGGCAATAACGATGGCGCCCCCTCGCACCCACAGGGCCTACGCCACGAGTGGCGCAGAAACGAAAGAGCCGGGCAACGCCCGGCTTTTCCTTGCTTGGAGAATCAGCCTTCGTTCGACGGCTTGCGCTTGAATCGCCGTGCGATCCAGCCGATGGCCAGGGCCGGGACGATCCACAGCTTCTTCAGCAGAACCAGCAGGGTGGCGAACAGCCCGACCTTGGCGGCAACCTTGCCGGCGATCAGCGCGCCCAGGCCGTAGGCGGCAACCTTGTCGACGCTGGGATTGAAGTCGACGTAGCGGTTGCCTGGGTTGAACTCGGTCATCGCCAATACCTTGCCGACGTTCTTCTCGATTTCCGGCAGTTGCTCCATGCCCGCGACAAAATTCAGCACCAGCACGCCTTTGCGGCCCAGCGCGCGGATGTTGTAGTTCAGCGTGTGCTCCTTGGCGTCGCCGAACTGCAGCTCCTTGGCCCAGTAGAGCTTCTTCTCGGCGGCGTCGTAACGCGGCGGCGCGGCCCAGCCAATCAGCTGGATGGCCTCGAAACCCTGCTGCTCGCGCTGCGGATTGGCCTGTTTGAGGTCGTCCTGCATGTCCTTGAGCATCTCGGCGTAATCGATCTTCGCCGCGTCCTCGTCGGACACGTAGCCGCTCTCCTCGTATTGCACAGTCACTGCCCAGGAGGCGGCTTCGAAAGGCGAGACGCCGGCCGGCATCAGCATGCCCAGCGGCGGCTCGGAGCTGGGCGGGTTACCCCAGGCTTCCAGTACGCGCTCGGCATCCTTGCTGTCGAGGAAGACGAAATTATCCGGCAGGTCGAAGGTGGCGAGGTTGTCGCCCACCACCACCTTGCCCTTCTGGAAATGCAGGCTGGCGACGAAGGTCTCGGGCGACATCTCCTCGTCCGACTCGGCGGCAGGAGCAGCGGCAGCCGCGGGGGCTTCGCTCTGGTTGGAGGTAGCGGGTGCAGCGAACGCCGGGGCAGCGACGGCCTGGGCGAGCAGGGCAACGAGGAAGAGGGCTTTGCCATCCATAGAGGTGAATCTCCTGAATCGAATCCATGACATCGGCGGCCACCGGTGGTGGCGCCGGGCACGGATTGTCTCACTGACCCAGCCGGTCTGTAACAGGAAATTTCTGCATTCAGGCACCGAGCCAACATTCACCTGCAGGAGCGAGCTTGCTCGCGAACAAGTCAGCCGGCAGCGCCTGTGCCAAGCGGTTCGCGAGCAAGCTCGCTCCTACATGAGGGCTGTCCTCACAGCTGGCTGGCGATGGCCTTCTCGATGGCGGCCTGCAGCTCGGGGTCATCCGGCTTGGTCAGGCTGGAAAACTCCGCCACCACCTTGCCCTGGCGGTCCACTACGTACTTGAAGAAATTCCAGCGCGGCACCTGGTCGGCCTGCTGGGCGAGGTCCTTGAACAGCGGGATCGCCTCGTCGCCGCTGACGTGCTGCACCGAGGTCATGTTGAAGGTCACACCGTAGTTGCCGTAGCAGATCTTCGCGGTCTCGGCGGCGTCCGCGTCTTCCTGCTTGAAATCGTCGGAGGGCACGCCGAGTACTTCCAGGCCCTGGCCCCTGTACTTCTGGTAGACGGCTTCGAGCCCTTTGAATTGCGGGGTGAAGCCGCAGTGGCTGGCGGTATTCACAATCACCAGCGGCTTGCCGGCGTACAGCTTGCACAGGTCGAGCACATCCTTGGAACGCAGTTTGGGCAGTTCGCCCTGGGTCTTGAGCAGCGCCGGGCAATCGGCGGCCTGGGCCGCCAGCGGCAAGAGAAGAGAGAGAGCGAGCAGGGAAAGACGCATGGCAGTGATCCTCGAATTATCCCGTCACGCTACCCCGCACGACGGGCATCAGCAACTGCCCATGCCCAACTGCATCAGCGCGAGGCCACCACGTTGCCAGCCCCACCACGCCAGGCCCGCCAGCGCCAGGCCGAGGCCCAGCACCAGCGCGATCACCACTGGGCGCTTCACGCCGTCCCCAGCGCGGCGCGCTCGACAGGACGCTCGCGCACCGGCCAGTTGAGCAGGCCGGCCAGCAGGCTGAGGAGGATGGAAATCTGCCAGACCAGGTCGTAGTTGCCGGTGTGGTCATACACGTAGCCGCCCAGCCAACCGCCGAGGAAGGCGCCGATCTGGTGGAACAGGAAGGTGATGCCACCGAGCATCGACAGGTTGCGTACGCCGAACAGCGTGGCCACCGTGCCGTTGGTGAGCGGCACCGTGGACAGCCACAGCAGGCCCATGGCAATGCCGAACAGGTAGGCAGTCCAGACGGTCAACGGCGCCCAGAGGAAGGCGATGATCACCACGCCGCGCAGCAGGTACAGGCCGGTGAGCAGCTTGGGCTTGCTCATTCGCCCGCCGAGCCAGCCGGCGATATAGGTGCCGAACACGTTGAACAACCCCACCAGCGCCAGCACCGTGGTACCGACGGTGGCCGGCAGGTGACGGTCCACCAGGTATGCCGGCAGATGTACGCCGATGAACACTACCTGGAAGCCGCAAACGAAGAAGCCCAGAGACAGCAGCCAGAAGCCGGAATGCCCCGCCGCCTCGCGCAGCGCCTCGGCCAGGGTTTGCTCGTGACCCTGCATCGGCAGCGGCTTGTCCTTCATCAGCGCGGCCAGCGGCACGATCAGCGCCACCATCAGGCCGAGGGCGAGCAGCGCGGCGGACCAGCCGAGCCAACTGATCAGCCCGAGCGTGCCGGGCAGCATGGCGAACTGGCCGAACGAGCCCGCCGCCGCCGAGATGCCCATCGCCATGCTGCGCTGCTCCAGCGGCACCGCGCGGCCGACCGCGCCGAGGATCACCGAGAACGAGGTACCCGACAGGCCAATACCGATCAACAGGCCGGCGCTCACCGACAGGCTGAAGGCCGAATCGGAATAGCCCATCAGCACCAGGCCGATGGCATAGAGGATGCCGCCCACCACCACCGTGCGCATCGCGCCGAAGCGGTCGGCAATGGCCCCGGTGAACGGCTGGGCGATGCCCCAGATCAGGTTCTGCAGGGCGATGGCGAAGGCGAAGGTCTCGCGCCCCCAGCCGAATTCGGCGCTCATCGGCGCCAGGAACAGGCCGAAGCCGTGGCGGGTGCCCAGGGACAGGGCGAGGATGAGGGCGCCGGATAGCAGTATCCAGAACCCCGTACGCGACAGCTTCGACATCACTTGCTCCTACACGGGTATATACCCGCTTCTAATCGTTCGTATCCAGTGCACGCTGGCCTGCGCTAGCTCTCCAGCGCGGCCAGTTCATCCAGCAGGGCTTCCAGTTGCCGACGCTTGTCATCGCCCAGGTGGACCGCTACATCCTGCTGCGCCGCGTCCCAGGCTTCGCCGCCGCGGACAATGCGTTCCAACCCTGCGGGAGTCAGCGCGACGATGCGGTTGCGCAGGTCCTCACCCTCTTCCAGCTTCACCAGGCCGTCGGCTTCCAGCGGCTTGAGGTTGCGCCCCAGCGTACTGCGGTCCAGGCCCATGGCCTCGGCCAGGTCGGAGATGCTCGGCTGCTCCAGCCGCGACAGATGTCGCAACAGGGAAAACTGCGCAGTCGTCAGCCCGACGCCTTTCAAGGCATCGTCGTAGACGCGGGTCACGGCACGGGCCGAGCGGCGCAGTTTGGTACAGAGACATTGGGTGGTCAGCATGGGATACGTGTATATACCCGCAATCGCTCAAGCGCAATGGCCGATGCGACCGATTGTCCCATCTGCCAGCGCCCGGCGTTGGCGCAGCCAAGGGCACCGCATCGCGCCAGCCGTATAACTGCGGCCATCCAGCCCCGCGCTTTCGGCGGGGCGCATCACGGTCCGAGGTCCCCGATGCCCGTCTACAAAGCCCCGCTGCGCGACACCCGCTTCCTGCTCAACGAAGTCTTCGACTTCCCCGGCCACTACCAGAACCTGGTGAATGGCGGTGAAGCCACGCCGGACATGGTCGATGCCATCCTCGGCGAATGCGCCAGACTCTGCGAAGAGGTGATCGCCCCGCTCTACCACAGCGGCGACGAGGAAGGCTGCCACCTGGAGAACGGCGAAGTACGCACGCCCAAGGGGTTCAAGGAAGCCTACGACGCCTACGTGGCCGGCGGCTGGCAGGGGCCGGTGGCCCCGGGGGGAAAAATTCCGCGCG
>OGQD01001299.1_pt1 | contig 16570 bp, 17 predicted proteins | sample 1553091 | NCBI WGS metagenome assembly OGQD01 (sample SAMEA2580290, study PRJEB22360) | human gut metagenome | biome: human gut; feature: human-associated habitat; material: faeces | place: Denmark | collected 2008/2010
CCGATCGGATCCTGCAGGCCGGCGGCGACTGGCTGCGCCGCGAGCAGGGCGGAATCAGGCGCGTGCAGTGGATGCTGCTCGCCGTCTATTACACGCTGCTTTTTGTACCGGCGATTCTGCCCCCATTGGCGGATCGTGCCACCGCCTTGGGCAGTCTGGCCGGCGTCGCTGAAATTCTGTTCTGGGGTATCTGGTGGCCTGCGGTGATTCTTGCCACCTTGCTCTGCGGCCAATTCTGGTGTGGCGTTTTTTGCCCGGATGGGGCTTTGACGGAATGGGCCAGCCGGCACGGCCGGGGTGGAAAAATTCCGCTCTGGCTGCGCTGGCCGGGCTGGCCGCTGCTGGCTTTTGCGCTGGTTGTTTTCTACGAGCACCTGGTCAGGGCCTGGCAATCGCCGCGCGCCATCGTCGTCACCTTGGGCGGCGCGGCCCTGCTGGCCTTACTTTGCGGCCTGCTGACCGGGCGTGGCAAGCGCATCTGGTGCCGCTACCTGTGTCCGGCCGGCGGCCTGTTTTCGCTGTTGGCCCGCTGTGCCGTGCTGCATTTTCGCGTCGACCGCGAAATCTGGGATCGCGCCCCGAAACCCTTGCCTCGCGCCGTCGATTGCCCCCTGTTGCTCGATGTGCGGCGGCTGCGCGGTAACGAGAAATGCAGTATGTGCGGGCGATGCAGCGGGCATCGCGCTGCCGTCCGTCTGGCCTGGCGGGCGCCCGGCAGCGAAATCGCCGGGCTGGCCGACGATGAATTGCACGCAGGCACTGCCTGGGCCATCATCGGTGTGCTGATCGGTCTGGTTTTCGGTGTCATCCATGGTCGCCACGGTTTCTTGGCTGGTTGGGCGGAATCGCTGCTCGGCAGCGGCCTGCCGGCAACGGCGCTGGCGATTCTCCTCAGCGCCGGTGGGCTGGCGGTTGCCGTCGCTGCCGTCCTGCGTCTTGCCGCCGGCCAGGATCGGCTGCTGTTCCGTCATCTCGCTCACGCGCTGATTCCGCTTGCCGGCTGCGAATTGCTGCTCGGCGCGCTTGGCCAATCCTTTCGCCTGTTGCGCGAGATGGGCGCGGATGCCCAGAGCTGGGAAACGGCGTTGCGCGTTCTGCTGCCCGCTGCCGGTGCGCTCTGGTCGCTGTTCCTGGGCGGCGCGGTGCGGCGCTCTCGCGGCTCGACCGGGCGTTCTGGCGGAATCGTTTTCGGTGCGCTGGTCATGGCCCTGGCGGGGATTTACTCGCTGGCCGGCTGAACGTTGCGGGCAGCGGCGGCATCCTTCATTGCAAGGCGGACATAAACCCGGATCGCGCCCCGCCACAGGTTTGCCAGATGCTGGTTCTGCCGCTTTCTTGTTATCCTTGCCCACCCGGCGGAGCGGCAGGCTTGCCGCCATCCCCGTTAATTTTCCCGACCAGCACAGGTAAACGAACGATGAGCCGAACCTTTGGCGCCGTCATCATCGGCGACGAGATTCTTTCCGGCAAACGCCAGGACAAACACTTTGCGAAGATCGCCGAATTGCTGGCGGCGCGCGGTTTGCGGCTGTCCTGGGTCGAGTATCTGGGCGACGACCGGGCGCGGCTGGCACAGCGGTTCAAGCGCAGCATGGCGGCGGGTGAGGTGGTGTTTTCCTGCGGCGGCATCGGCAACACGCCGGACGACCAGACGCGCCAAGCTGCCGCCGAGGCGCTGGGCGTCGGGCTGGCCCTGCATCCGGCGGGCTTCGAGGAATTGAAGGTGCGCTTTGCCGGCGAAACGATCAGCCCCGAGCGCAAGCTCTTGGTGACTTTCCCGGAAGGCGTCGACATCCTGCCCAATCCGTTCAACCGCGTACCCGGCTTCATGGCGCGCGAACATTACTTCGCGCCGGGCTTTCCGCAGATGGCGCATCCGATGATCGAGTGGGCGCTCGATACCTTCTACCGCGACGAATTCCGTCCCCGGGAGGCGCGCATCGAGCGGGCTTTCCTGCTCACCGGGCCGAACGCCTACGAAAGCGCCCTGCTCGATCTGATGGAGCGCATCGTGGCCGAATACCCGGAGTTGCGCCTGTTTTCCCTGCCCTCGCTGGTCGGCCAGGAACGGCGGCATCTGGAACTCGGCGTGGAAGGCGCGCCGGAACGAGTCGAGCAGGCGATGGTCGACATCCGCCGTGAAATCGAACGACGCGGCATCACCTGGCGCTGGCGCGATCAGCCTGACGATCGGGTGGAATAGACCGCCTGAATCAAAGCCCCGGTCTTGCCGCCTTCTTATAATCAATCCGTTTTTTTCAAGGAGTAATCACCATGACGCGTATGGTCAATTGCATCAAACTCGGCCGCGAGGCGGAAGGTCTGGAACGCCCGCCCTACCCTGGCGCGCTCGGTCAGCGCATTTTCGAGAACGTTTCGAAGGAAGCCTGGGAGCAGTGGGTGCGCCTGCAAACCATGATCATCAACGAAAACCGCCTCAATCTGGTCGATGCCCGGCACCGCAAATATCTGGCCGAGCAACTGGAAAAGCACTTCTTCGGCGACGGGGCCGATCAGGTGCAGGGCTACGTGCCGCCCCCGGCCTGATTTTTCCGCGTCGGCCGGGCGGGTTGCCACGGCCGGTGCGGTTGTTTTGCCTGTGCTTCGTGCCGGCGCTTTGCAAGCGCCCGCTTACGCCGGAAAGCGTCCGACGCCGTGCTCCGTGCCGAGCAGCAGCACGTCGGCCGGGCGCAGGGCGAACAGGCCGTTGGTGACGACGCCGACGATCTGGTTGATGCGTTCTTCCAGCGCCTTGGGTTCGGCGATGCGCAGGCCGCGCACGTCGAGAATCTGGTTGCCGTTGTCGGTGACGAAGCCGGCGCGCAAGACCGGTTGGCCGCCCAGCCTGACGAGTTCGCGCGCCACGTGTTCGCGCGCCATCGGAATCACCTCCACCGGCAGGGGAAACCGCCCCAGCACGCTCACCCGCTTGGAAGCGTCGGCGATGCAGACGAAAGTCGTGGCGACCGCCGCGACGATCTTCTCCCGCGTCAGCGCGCCGCCGCCGCCTTTGATCATGTGCAGGCCGGCGTCGATTTCGTCGGCCCCGTCCACATAGATGGGTAGTTCGCTTACTTCATTCAGGTCGAGAACGGCGATGCCGTGCTTTTCCAGACGCTGCCGGGTGGCTTCCGAACTGGCGACGGCCCCCCGGTAGCGGTTTTTATGGGCGGCCAGCGCGTCGATGAAGCAATTGGCGGTGGAGCCGGTGCCGACGCCGATCAGCGCGCCCTCCGGCGCGTGGGACAGCACGTATTCGACGGCCGCCTGGGCGACGGCGGCTTTCAGTTCATCCTGCGTCATGACATTTTTCCGCTGTGGTGGGGACGCCATTTTACGCCGTTGCCGGCGCGGCGCAGCTTGCCGGAAAATTGCTACACTCCCCGCTTCCCTATGGATGAGTGCGCCCATGCCCAACAGCAAATCCGCAAAACCCAGGAAAATCAAGCTGATCCGTGACAGCTACGCGATGCCGGAAGCGGAGTACGCGCAGATCGCCCTGCTCAAACAGCGCCTCTCGGAGATGGGCGAAGCCGTCAAGAAAAGCGAACTGCTGCGCGCCGGTCTGGCGCAACTGGCGGCGCTCGACGATGCGGGTTTGCAGGCGGCGATGGCCGGCGTCGAACGGATCAAGACCGGGCGACCGGCGAAGAAGGTTTGAGCCTTCGAGCCTGCGCGCCTGTTTTGTTCAACGCGGCATCTTGCCAAATTTTGCCAAAGAGCGCACGCTCGCAACATGAGCACGATGAACATATCCCTTCCCGATACCTTGAAATCCTTCGTCGACGAGCAGGTCAGCCAGCGCAGCTATGGCACGAGCAGCGAATACGTGCGCGAACTCATCCGCAGGGATCGGGATCGACAACAACTGCGCGGCCTGCTGCTGGCCGGTGCGGCGTCGAATCCGGCAGCGCAGGCGGATGCGGGTTATTTTGACCAGCTGCGGAATCAGGTGCGCAAGGATGCGCATGAAGCCGCGCATAAAGCCGCAAATTCTGCGCTAATCCTCGCTGCAAAAGCGTGAAGCACAAACCCGTCATCCCGCGTGAGCAAGCCAACCGGGATGTGGGCGATGCTGTCACCTATCACCTGAGCGAGGCCAGCGAGTCCGTGGCGCTCGGTTTCATTGATGCGTTGGAGCAGGTCTACAGCCATCTCAGCCGCCATCCGGCCAGCGGCTCTCCGCGCTACGCCCACGAGCTTGAGCTGCCGGGCCTGCGCGTCTGGCCATTGACGCGCTACCCGGATCTCGTGTTTTACGTCGAGCGCCCGGATCATATCGACGTCTGGCGCGTGTTGCATGGTCAGCGCGATATTCCGGCGTGGATGCAGGAATCTGATCTGACGTAGCGGGGCGCGCCGGAAAGCGCGCCTGACTTCCTTACCTGAGGCTCGCGGCAATCAAGCGGCTGAGTTCGCGCACGGCGGCGCTCATCGTGCTGACCGTCGTTGCCGTGTCGGCGGTATTTGCATCAATGCGGATGCGCTCCTCGTGCACCGGGCTGCTGGTTTGGCTGTCCTGGATGTTCCAGCGCGCATGCAGCCAGACTTCGTTGGCCGTGCTGGCGTCGAAGCGGATGACTTCGAGATGCAGACGGCGGTCGACGGCGACGCCCGGCGGCGCCGGCAGTTGGACGACTTGCCCGGCCCCGAGCAGTTGCCCGAGGTTTTCCCCAAGCACCCGGCGCAAGCCGTCTTCGAGCGGTTCCGCCCAGCGCTCGCGGTCGCGCAGGAGCAGGCGGCCGCCGTGGTCGCGGGTGACGATCTGCGGGCGATTGAGATAGTCGGGCAGGGCGATGGTGCCGATGCCGAGCCGTGGCATTGCCGCCGCCGGCGTAGCGAGCGCATTAGCAGGTGCGGTGAGTGCACTCGCCGGCGCGGCTTCGAGCAGGTAGAAATGGTTCGGCGGCGTGCTCGCGCAGGCGCTGGCGAGCAGGGCTGCGGCGGCGATCAGCAGGCGGGGGCGGTGCATCATCATTCTTCTCCCTTGCCGCGCAACAGCGTTTCGGGCCGTTGCTCGATGGTTTCGGACAGTTGGCGGACGGCGCTGGCGGCGCGCGCGGTTTCCTTGAGCGCGCGCTGCAGGTTGTGCTGGAGCAGCGAATTGTCGGCAGTCGCCGCGCTGATGTCGGTCGCCGCCTTGCCGATTTCGTTCAGCGCCGTTTGCGCCGTGTCCATCGCGCTGCGGGTTTCGGCCAGCGTGGTGCGGATGTCGCCGATCAGCGGTGTGCTGTTTTTTTCCAGTTGGGCGCTCAGTCGTTCCAGATTGCTCATGGTGCGGCTCAGTGTTTGCAGGGTCGTCTTGAGCTGGTCGCTTTCGGCGGTTTCGCGCAGCGCCTTGGCAAGGGCCGAGATGTCGCGGAAAAACGTTTCAAAATCGATGTTGCTCAATTGCTGCTTGAGTAGCTGGACCGGGGTCGGAATGGTCGGGATTTCCCGCAGTTGCCCCGGCGCGCCGCTGCTGCGCAGGTGGGCCGGGGTGTCGGGATGGAAATCGAGATCGATGTACAACTGCCCGGTCAGCAGGCTTTGCATCGAGAGTTGGGCGCGCAAGCCCTGGGCGACGAAGTTGCCGGCGGCCATCTGGTTGTTGATGTCTACCGCTTGCCCGCTGAGATCGGCGGCCGGTTGGGCGAACAGTTCGATTTCGACCGGGATGTAGAAGGATTGTTGACGGCTGTCGAGAGCGATGCCGATCTGGCGCACCATGCCGATGTTCACGCCACGAAAAACGACCGGCGCGCCGACTTGCAGACCATAGACGGAACCGTCGAAGTACATGATGTAGCGGGATTTTTGCTTCCACAGGTCGCCGCCGGCAATGAAGAAGAGCGCAGCGATTGCCAGCGTGATGGCCCCGAGGACGAAAGCGCCGATCAGTGTGGAGTTGGTTTTCTTGCTCACATTTTGCCCCTGCCGAGAAAGTTGCGGACGCCTTCCGGCCCGCTGTGTCGAAGTTCCTTCGGGTCGCCCTGGGCGATCATCGTCCGTGTTTCGGCGTCGAGGAAGACCGAGTTGTCGCCGATGGCGAAGATGCTGGCCAGTTCGTGGGTGACGATGACGATGGTGGCGCCGAGGCTCTCCCGCAGTTCGAGGATCAATTCGTCGAGCAGGGCGGAACTGAGCGGATCGAGTCCGGCCGACGGCTCGTCGAAAAAGAGGATGTCCGGGTCGAGCGCCATCGCTCGGGCCAGCGCCGCCCGTTTCTTCATGCCGCCGCTGATTTCCGAGGGGTAGAAATCCTCGAAACCGGCCAGCCCGACCAGGGCCAGCTTGACCGCCGCCAGCTCGCGCGCGTCGGCGGGCCGATAGCCGCCGATTTCGGTCATCGGCAGCATGATGTTCTCGCTCAGGGTGAGCGAACTCCACAGCGCACCGCTCTGGAAGAGCACGCCGAAACGCCGCTGGATGGCCTGGCGGGTGTCGTCGTCGGCCTGCCACAGATCGACCCCGGCAAAGCGCACGCTGCCCGCTGCCGGTGTCTGCAAGCCGATCAGGTGGCGCAGCAGGGTGCTCTTGCCGCAGCCGCTGCCGCCCATGATGATGAAGATGTCGCCCTGGTTGATGTTGAAACTGAGATCGCGCTGGATCAGGCGCTCGCCGTAGCGCATGGTCAGGGCGTTGATCTCGATGGCGGCTAGTTGCGCTTGCATGTCAGATGCCCAGCCGCTGAAAGAGAATGGTCAGCAGCGAGGCCGAAATGGTAATGAGCAGGATGCCGAGCACCACCGCCGCCGTCGTCGCCTCGCCAACGGCCTGGGCGCTGCGCCCGCAGCGCATGCCGCAGAGGCAACCGGCAATGGCGACCAGCGCCCCATAAACCGTGCCCTTGACCATGCCGACTGCGAAATGGGTCACGCTCAGGGCTTTGGTCGTCTGCTGGAAATAGGCGAAAGCGCCGACGTCGAACACCGACGTCGCAATCAGCATGCCAGCGGCGATGCCGACGATGCCCGCGTAGAGCGTCAGCAACGGGGCCATCACCAGCAGCGAGAGAAAGCGCGGCAGCACGAGAAAATCGCTCACCGGCAGGCCGAAGGTGCGAAAGGCGTCGATTTCCTCGTTGACCTGCATCGTCCCGAGCTGGGCGGCGTAGGCGGCACCGGTGCGGCCAGCGAGGATGATGCCGGTCATCAGCGCGGCGATCTCGCGCACCATGCCGATGCCGACCAGATCGGCGATGTAGATCTGCGCGCCGAGCATGGCGAGCTGCGCCGCGCCCATGTAGGCGAGGATGGTGCCGACGAGAAAGCTGATGAGCGAGACGATGGGCAAGGCGCGTGGCCCCGCGTCTTCGGCAAAAAGCAGCAGGTCGGCGCGCTGGAAACGGGCGCGGCCAACGGCCAGACGGCCAAGCGAGCGGAACAGGTCGCCGAGGAAAGCGAGGTTCTGCGGAATGCGCCGCCAGGTGGCCAGAGTAGCGTTGCCGAAGTAGTCGAAGATGTTTCCTGCATCCTTGTGGCCCGCTTGCTGCCGCGCCGGAACGGCCAGCGCCAGACGCAGCAGGCGCGCCAGCCCCGGCGGCAGGCCGTCGTCGTCGATGGCGCACCCGGCTTGGCGGGCTGACTCGGCCAACGGCAGCAGGCGGGCGAGCAGGCTGCTGTCCCAGCGGCCCAGCCCGGTGCAGTCGAAGCGCAGCCCTTGGCCGCAGTCGATGGCCGGTAGCGGCTCCGGCAGCGGGTGTCCGGCATGCCAGTCGCCGCTGATGCGGCAGGTTACGGCACCGGCTGCGTGCTCAAGGCTCAGGCTGGGGGCGGACGAAATCATGCGCCGGATTCTAGCGCAGCTTGCGCAACGTCATGATTCCTGGGAGCGCCGCCATCTTGGCGGCAGGTTCTGGCGATTGCCGGTGTTTGGCCGACGGGACGCCGATGCTCCCAGGCGGCGCTCCGGCCTCAGCCACAAAAAAACCACCGCGCACGGTGGTTTTTCAAATCGCGCTTTCACGCTGCCGCGATCAGGCCGCTTTTTTCAGCCAGTTCAAGTCGTTCCAGGCATTCTGCCAGTAGCGGTAGGTGTTCTGCGCCGCCATCAGCGAGAGGAGCGAAACGCGCGTCTGGTGCCGCCACAGCCAGCTCAGTTGCGGGGCCGGACTGAGCAGCGAGGGCGCGGGCGGCCCGGCTTCGTCTTCAACCAGACTGAGGAAACGCTCGACCGCCAGGCCGGAGAATTCGCTGCCGGCGGTCTGGCCGCTCAGGTACTCGGCTTCGCCGACGGCGCGCCGCCAGAGTTTCAGGGCGAGTTCTTCCGAGATGCCGGCGCGCTTGGCGATCCAGGGCAGGATTTTCGGGGCTTGCATGTTGTTCATGGTGTGTTTCTCCTTTCCGTTGCCGGCCAGGGTAGAGGCCGTGGTACGTCGTGTGCGGGTGCCTTGTGGGCGGTTTGTGCAGTGCACTATAAATTTGAGGCCAGTATACCTTTTGCCAAGATCTGTGCATGTAAATCAAGGTAAAAATTTTGTTGCGTTGCACAAAAACAACTTCGAGGCGGTAGCGGCGAAGGCGGGCGGTGTACACTGGCGGCCTGTTTTTTCTTCCAGTGTTGCCATGTCCGACCTCCTTGCCCACCTCAATGCGCCGCAATTGCAGGCCGTCACGCTGCCGCCGGTGCATGCCCTGATCCTCGCCGGGGCCGGCAGCGGCAAGACGCGGGTGCTGACCACGCGCATCGCTTGGCTGCTCGCCACCAATCAGGCGGGGCCGGCGGCCTTGCTGGCAGTGACCTTCACCAATAAGGCGGCGCGCGAAATGACGGCGCGCCTCACCGCGCAGGTGCCGATCAACGTGCGCGGCATGTGGATCGGCACCTTCCACGGCCTGTGCAACCGCTTTCTGCGCGCCCATTACCGCGAGGCGGGCCTGCCGCAGACCTTCCAGATTCTCGACAGCGGCGATCAGCTCGCCCTGGTCAAGCGCTTGCAGAAGAATCTCGGCATGGACGACGAAAAATACCCGCCGCGCGAACTGTGCCATTTCATCAACGCGCACAAGGAGCAGGGCATCCGCGCCGCGCAGGCGGAAGCCTATGACCACTACACGCAGCAGCGCGTCGATTTCTACGCCGAGTACGAAGCCCAGTGCAACCGCGAGGGCGTCTGCGATTTCGCCGAACTGCTGCTGCGCAGTTTCGAGCTTTTGCAGCGCAACGAGCCTTTGCGCGCCCACTACCAGCAGCGTTTCAAGCACATCCTGGTCGATGAATTCCAGGACACCAACCGCCTGCAATACGCCTGGCTGCAACTGCTGGCGGGCGGCGGCGCGAAGATTTTCGCGGTCGGCGACGACGATCAGTCGATCTACCGTTTCCGCGGGGCCGAAGTCGGCAACATGCGCGATTTCGAGGCGCAGTGGTGCGGCGAGAACATCATCCGCCTGGAACAGAACTACCGTTCGCACGGCAACATCCTGGCGGCGGCCAACGCCATCATCCAGAACAACAGCGACCGCCTGGGCAAGAACCTGTGGACGGAAACCGGCGCGGGCGAGCCGATCCGCGTGTTTGAGGGCTATTCCGATCTCGATGAAGCGCGCTTCGTCGTCGAGGAAATCCGCTCGCTGGTGCGCGAGGGCGTGCCGGCCAGCCAGTGCGCCGTGCTGTACCGCTCGAACGCCCAGTCGCGGGTGATCGAGCACGAATTGTTTACGCAGGCGGTGCCGTACAAGGTGTATGGCGGGCTGCGCTTCTTCGAGCGGCAGGAAATCAAGCACGCGCTGGCTTACCTGCGCCTGCTCGGCAACCCGGACGACGACACCGCCTTTCTGCGCGTGGTGAATTTCCCCACGCGCGGCATCGGCGCGCGCTCGCTGGAAAACCTGCAAGCTGCCGCGCACCAGATGAATTGCAGCCTGTACAACGCCGCCGCCTCGCTCACCGGCAAGGCGGCGCAGACGGTGGGCGCTTTCGTCGGCCTGATCGAGCGTTTGCGCAACGAAACGGCAAATCTGCCGCTGCCGGAAATCATCGAGCAGGTCAGCGAAACCTCCGGGCTGCTGGAGCATTACCGGCGTGAAAAGGAAGGCCAGGAGCGTCTGGACAACCTCAACGAACTGGTCAGTGCCGCCGCCACCTTCATCGACGCCGAAGGCGTCATCGGCGAGCATGGCGCGCTGGCCGATTTCCTCGCCCACGCCTCGCTCGAAGCCGGCGAGCATCAGGCCGGCGAAGGTCAGGAAGCGGTGCAGCTGATGAGCGTGCACGCCGCCAAGGGACTGGAATTCGACGTGGTTTTCGTCAGCGGGCTGGAGCAGGGACTGTTTCCCCACGAAAACGCCGTCAATGAGGGCAGCGCCGGGCTGGAGGAGGAGCGCCGCCTGATGTACGTGGCGGTGACGCGCGCCCGCCAGCGGCTTTACCTTTCCTCGGCGCAAAGCCGCATGTTGCATGGGCAGACGCGCTATTGCGTGCCGTCGCCGTTTTTCTGCGAAATTCCGGGCGAATTGCTGCTGCGCCTGAACCACACCCGCGCCGAGCCGGCGGCCAGCCGCCGCCAGATGGGTGAGAGGGGCGAGAGCAGCGCCTGGGCAACGGAAAGCGCGGTCGCCGGCTGGCGCATCGGGCAGAGCGTCGAACACGCGAAATTCGGAGCCGGCGTGATCGTCGCCTGCGAGGGGCGCGGCGCGGATGCCAGGGTGCAGGTCAACTTCGGCGGCGCGGTCGGCATGAAGTGGCTGGCGCTCGAATATGCCAAGCTGACGCCTTTGTGAGCGGCGGGGGCGGTGCTATGCTCGAAGCCTGCCGGCGGGCAGCGGGTTTTACCGCAGAGGCGCTGAGGGCGTGGAGGGCGCAGAGAAAATCGAAAATATGGCATGGCGTGTCTTGGTGCCGTTTTCTCTGCGTTCCTCCTTTCCTTTGCGCCTCTGCGGTAAAGGGTTTCAATTTTTCGACAGGCAGGTGAAGCGGAATGGCAAAAATCAAGGCGGGGCTGTTATCGCTGCGTGATCTTTTCGCTACGGCGTGGTGGATTTTCCTGATTGCCGGCATCGGTTTCGTCGTCGCTTACCAGTTCGTCGAGCCGGCCCCGCCGCGCCACGTCGTCATCACCAGCGGCGGCGAAAGCGGCGCTTATTTCCAGTTCGCCAAGCGCTATGCGGCAATTCTGGCGCGCGATGGCATCACGCTGGAAGTGCGCACCTCGGAAGGCTCGGTGGAGAACCTGCAACGCCTGGAAGCGGGTGAGGCGCAGATCGGCTTCGTGCAGGGCGGCGTGATTCCCGGCCCGCCGACGGACGATCCGGACGCCGAATCGCCCTATCCCGAGCTGCTTTCCCTGGGCAGCATGTTCTACGAGCCGGTCTGGGTGTTTTACCGCGGGCCGACCATCGATCGCCTCTACGCGCTGCAGGGCAAGCGCATCGCCATCGGCCAGGAAGGCTCCGGCGTGCGCCAGCTGGCGCAGCGTCTGCTCGAGGATAACGGCATCGATTTCCGCAAGAACACCGTTCCCGTTTCCGGTCTGGACGCGGCGGAAGAACTGCAACAGGGGCGCATCGACGCCGCCTTCGTGATCGCCGCCGAACATGCGCCGGTGGTACAGGTGCTGCTGCGCTCGCCCGGCGTCAAGCTGATGAATTTTTCGCAATCCTTCGCCTACGAGCGCCGCTACCCCTTCATGACGCGCCTGACCATGCCGCAGGGCGTGGCCGATCTGGTGCGCGACCTGCCGCCGCAGGACACCCGGGTGCTGGCCCCGACCGCCAGTCTGGTGGTGCGCGACGATCTGCACCCGGCGCTGCAAAACCTGCTCTTGCAGGCGGCGCGGCAGGTGCATGGCAAGCCCGGCTTCTTCCAGACCGCCAACGAATTTCCCGCCTACATGGACGGCATGCTGCCGCTGTCGGCGGAAGCCGAGCGTTTCCTGAAATCCGGCCCGCCCTTCCTGCAACGCTATCTGCCGTTCTGGCTGGCGGTGCTGGTGGATCGGCTGTTCGTCCTGCTGGTGCCGGTGATCGCGCTGCTCATTCCGCTGATGCGCGTCGCGCCGGCGCTCTATAGCTGGCGGGTGCGCTCCAAGGTGTTCCGCAGCTACGGCGAACTGAAATTCCTCGAGGACGACCTGAAAAACCACTACGACCCGGCGCGCACCGAGGAATACCGCAGAAGATTGGACGCGCTCGACGAGGAAGCCGCCGGCCTGCGCGTGCCGCTCGGTTTTACCGATCTGGTCTATACCCTGCGCGAGCACGTCAATCTGGTGCGGCGCATTCTGGCGAAGCAGGAAGCGGGCGAAGGAAAAGGCGTGGAGAGGGGCGCGTGAAAGTCTTTCTCGTCGCCAACCCCAAGGGCGGTTCCGGCAAAAGCACGCTGGCGACCCACCTCGCCGCCTGGTTCGCGCACGCTGGCCAGCGCGTGATGCTGGGCGACATCGACCGCCAGCATTCGGCGCGCGAGTGGCTGGCGAGCCGCCCGGCGCATCTGCCGGCGATCGGCACCTGGGAAATCGGCCACGACCGCATCGCTCGCCCGCCCAAGGGAGCCAGCCACGTCGTGCTCGATACGCCGGCGGGGCTGCGCGGCAAGATGCTGGACAAAGTGCTGAAACTGTCGGCGCGGGTGATCGTGCCGGTGCAGCCTTCCGTTTTCGACATGCGCGCCACCCGCGTCTTTCTCGAGGCCCTGTTGGCCGAGAAGGCGGTGCGCAAGGGGCGTGCTGACGTCGCCGTGATCGGTATGCGGGTGGATGCGCGCACGCGGGCGGCGGCGGAGCTGGAGCGTTTTCTGGAAAGCTTCGAGCTGCCGGTGCTGGCCTATCTGCGTGACACTCAGCGTTACGTGCAGGCGGCCGCCGCCGGCCTGACCCTGTTCGATCTGCCGCCCGCGCAGAGCGAGCGCGACCGGGAGCAGTGGCAGCCCATCGTCGAGTGGGTCGATGCAGCGGATGCGGCGGACTGAGGCCACGGACGCACGCGACAGACCCGGAGTTCACCATGCTCAAATACCTGCTCCTGCTGCTGCTCGCCCTGATCGTCTGGTGGTCGTGGCGCGCCCCGCGCCGTCCGCAGGCGGCCCAACCGCCCAAGGATGAGGAAACGATGGTGGCCTGCGCGCGCTGCGGGGTTTACCTGCCGGCCAGCGAGGCGCTGCCGGGGCCGCAGGGACGTCATTTCTGTTCGCCGCAGCACCGCGATGGCTAGCGTTCCGGCCTGGCTGACCAGCACCTGGGAGGCGAACTGGCGCTCCTTCCAGTATTTCCTCTTCGCGCGCTTCCTGTTCGGCGCGCTGTGCCTGCTGGGCCTGGTGTTTCCCGGACAGTGGAACGTGCAGTTGGCCCTGCCGCCGTCACGGGCCTTGTTTACGCTCTTCATCCTGTATCTGCTGATCAGCGGCGCGGGGCTGCTGCTGGCCCGCCTGTGGCAGAAACAGTTCAATGTCCAGCTTTCCGCGCAGGTGCTGGTCGACATCGCGCTGATAAACAGCCTGATGGCGATGGCCGGTGGCGTCGAAAGCGGTTTCGGCCTGATCCTGCTCGTGTCATTGGCGGCGGCCAGCCTGGTCGGGCAGGGGCGTTGGGTGCTGTTCTACGCGGCGCTGGCGACTTTCGCCGTGCTCATCATGCAAAGCCAGGCCATCGTGATGCGCGGTGTCGATGCGGGCAGCATCGTGCAGGCGGGCTTCATTTCGGCAGCGTATTTTGCAACGGCCATTCTGGCCCGCCTGCTCGGCCAGCGCATCATGGCCAACGAGGAACTGGCGCGCCGGCGCGGTATCGCGCTGGCGGATCAGATCCACATCAATCAGCGCGTGGTCGAGCGCATGCAGGACGGCGTGCTGATTCTCGGGCGCGACGGCAGCATCGTCCGCCACAACCCGATGGCGGCGCGTCTGCTCGGCCTGCCGGCGGCGGCCACGCACCTCGAACGCTACGCGCCGCCGCTGGCCGCTGCCTTGCAGAACTGGCTGGCCGGCTACAGCAGCGACAGCGTGTTCGTCAGCGGCGCCGGCAATGCCGAACTGGGCGCGCGTTTCATGCCGACGGCCAGCAGCGCCGGTGAAGTGCTGGTGTTCGTGGAGGACGTGGAGCGCATCAAGGAGCAGGCCAAGCAACTGAAACTCGCCGCCCTGGGGCGCCTGACGGCCAGCATCGCGCACGAGATCCGCAATCCCCTGTCGGCCATTGGTCATGCCGCCGAACTGCTGCACGAGGAGCGGCGCGGCGAAACCTTCGAGCGCCTGTTGCGCATCATCGGCGACAACACCTCGCGCCTGAACCGCATCGTGACCGACGTGCTCGAATTGGGGCGGCAGAAGCAGGCGCAGGTGGAAGCCATCGGCCTGTCGCGGTTTTTCGCGAGCCTTGCCGAGGATGCGCGAGCCGTGGCGCAGTGGCCGGCGGACGTGGTGCGGCTGGAAGTGCCGCCTTCCCTGCTGCTGTGCTTCGATCGCGCGCATCTGCATCAGGTGTTGTGGAATTTGATCGGCAATGCCGTGCGTCACTCCAGCGGCCAACCGGGAGCCGTGCGGGTGAAAGCCGTGGCGAGCGACAGCAGCGGGCGGGTGGATATCGAAGTCAGCGACGATGGCCCGGGCGTGCCGGAACATATGCGTGACCAGATTTTCGAGCCTTTTTTCACGACCCATACCCTAGGCACGGGCCTGGGACTGTTCATTGCCCGCGAGCTGTGCGTGGCCAATGGCGCGACGCTGACGCTGCGCCACCTTGCACCCGGCATGGCGCAAGGCGCACAATTCGTCCTTTCCGGGAGATGTGATACGTGTCTGTAAGCCGTAATGAGCGCCGCCCGCGCACTGAATTGAAGCGCGTGCTGGTGGTGGATGACGAAGCCGATATCCGCGAGCTGATCGATCTCACCCTGCTGCGCATGGGGCTGACGGCGGTGTGCGCCGCGAGCGTGGCCGAGGCCAGGGCGGCGCTGGATGCCAACGATTTCCAGCTGTGCCTGACCGACATGCGCCTGCCGGACGGCGACGGGCTGGAGATCGTGCGCCACATCGGCGAGCAGCATGCGCGTCTGCCGGTGGCGGTGATTACCGCGTATGGCAGCGCCGAAAATGCCGTCGCCGCGCTGAAAGCGGGCGCTTTCGATTACCTGGCTAAGCCCATCGGCCTGGCGCAGTTGCGCAACCTCGTGCAGGCGGCGCTGCGTTTGCCTGATGCCGAAACCGAGGCACCTTCAGCCGGGCAGGACGGGCCGGAATTGCTGGGCGATTCCCCGGCCATGCAGCAGGTGCGGACGATGATCGACAAACTGGCGCGCAGCCAGGCGCCGGTTTATATCTCGGGCGAATCCGGCTCCGGCAAGGAAGTCGCCGCCCGCCTCATTCACGCGCACAGCGCCCGCAGCGGCGGCCCCTTCGTGCCGGTGAACTGCGGCGCGATTCCCGAAAACCTCATGGAGAGCGAGTTCTTCGGCTATCGCAAAGGCGCTTTCACCGGCGCGGACAGCGACCGCGACGGCTTCTTTCAGGCGGCGCACGGCGGCACGCTGTTTCTCGACGAAGTGGCCGATCTGCCGCTGGCCATGCAGGTCAAGCTGCTGCGCGCCATCCAGGAGAAGAAGGTGCGCAAGGTGGGGCACGTCAGCGAGGAGCCGGTCGACCTGCGCATTCTCTGCGCCACCCACCGCAATCTGCGCGAATGCGTGGACAGCGGCAAGTTCCGCCAGGACCTGTACTACCGCCTCAACGTCATCGAACTGCGCATGCCGCCCCTGCGTGAGCGCAGCGAGGACATCGTGCCGCTGGCCCAGCGCATTCTGCTGCGCCTCTCCGGCCCCGGGCATCCCGTGCTGTCGCCGGAAGCGCAGGCCGTGCTGTGCACCTACGCCTTTCCGGGCAACGTGCGCGAACTGGAAAACATTCTCGAACGGGCAACCGCCCTGTGCGCCGATGAGCGCATCACGGCGCAGGATCTGCAACTGGAATCGCCCGCCGGCATGGGCCATACGGCGTCACGCCACCTTCCCCTGATTGAGCGCCTGCAAGCCGTGGAAAATGCCCTCTTGCAGCAAACCCTGGCCGATGCCGGCGACGATCTGACCCAGGCGGCGAACGCGCTGCAGATCAGCGTCGAATCCCTGACCGCCCGCCTGGCCCGGGAGGATTGACGGTGTCCGCCGGTGCGGCCGGGCAGGATGGCGTTTGGCTGGAACACGGCTGGCTGGGCAGCGCCGTCCGCTGCCCGTCGCCTAATTTCGGCGAACGTCCGGCGGGGGCAGTGGTGTCGCTGATCGTGCTGCACAACATCAGCCTGCCGCCCGGCGAGTTCGCGGCGCGGGCGGTGACGGATTTCTTCCTCAACCGGCTCGATGCGGTGGCGCATCCCTATTTCGCGGAAATCTGCGATTTGCAGGTTTCCGCCCATTTCTACATCGCCCGCGACGGCGCGCTGACGCAGTTCGTGAGCGCCGACCAGCGCGCCTGGCACGCCGGGCAGTCCTGCTGGCGGGGGCGGGAAAACTGCAATGATTTTTCCATCGGCATCGAACTCGCAGGCAGCGACGACACGCCCTTCGCCGCCGCGCAATACGCCACGCTCTGGCCGCTGATCGAGGCGCTGCGCCGGCGCTACCCGATCCCCCCCCCCACCCCCCCCCAGTCGGCACCCCCCGGCAGC
>OGQD01001303.1_pt1 | contig 16546 bp, 18 predicted proteins | sample 1553091 | NCBI WGS metagenome assembly OGQD01 (sample SAMEA2580290, study PRJEB22360) | human gut metagenome | biome: human gut; feature: human-associated habitat; material: faeces | place: Denmark | collected 2008/2010
GGTCTCCATGTTATCAGAAACCAGTCTAGAATCATATCAATTAATATGCAACGTTTAAATCATTTGGATGCCAATATGTATCTAAATGATACCCGGAAACATCAAGACCTAAACGAGCTATCTCATTTTGTATCTCCTGAGATACTTCACCGTAATAATATAAAATCACATTAGCATCAACGCGTTGTTTTGTATCTGGTGCCATTGGAATGCTACCATCAATCATTGGAGTTAGTTCTAATGGAATAGCTACCATAGTATCTTCAGAAATTACCTGTACAACTGCATTTTGTGTAGTAGTGTTTCCTGCCTGATCTGTAGCAGATACAGTAATAGGATATTCACCTTCAGCTGCTAAATTTACATCACCCGTTACAGTTACCTGCATTTGTTGATCATTATCAATCGCAAGATAATATTTTGAGTAATCCACATCAACTGCGTTCAAGTTAATAACTACTCGATCTAAGAAACCAATAAATGAAGGTCCTTCTGTATCTTGGTTTTCTACAACAGTTGCATCGTCTTTCTGATTGTTTATTTCAGAAGTTTTATCTTCTTCATTACCACTAAAGAAAACCTTATATCCTCCATAAATAACCACACCTAGAACAATACAAAGAATACAAACTAATACCCATTTTAAATTTTGATTTGACCCATTATGAGAACCTGAATGTTTATTACCATTGCTACCAGTATCTGCATCAATTCGAACTTTAGGCATTTCTCTAAAATCCGAATCAATAGAATCTTCCTCTACTTCTTCAATTTCCACTTCCAAATCTTCTTCGGCTTCATCCTCTTCATCTATAATTTCTTCATCCAAATCCAAACCAAGATCTTGAATCTCTTCACTATTTCTTCTTCGTTTTGATCTTTTTTCCATATACTACTCCTATTCTGTTGTTTGTGTAGAGCTAGCATCATCTAACGAGGTAATACTGTCACTAGATCCACCATCCATGACTGCAGCAATCTTCCTCTTTGCAAGCTCAACAGTAACCTGATTCGGCACCATAACATAAGCTGTTTGACCTAATTCTGCACACATTAAATTATCCCCTGTACCATCAACCATGTATTGCTCAACTTTCCAACTTGGCATTTGATCCATTTGATATTGAATCAATGCTTATTGGTAAGATCATAAAAACTAATAATCAAATTTTTTTAACAGTTTAAATATTTTAGTGATGAAACACACAAATCAAAATCAGGAATTTCGTTTTAACGAAGTCCTTTTCGAACACCGTAACAAAGAATACGGAGCTTATGTATTAAGAAGAGAATCAGACAGAATCTTAACAAAAGCATTTTTTATAGGAGTCAGTGTATTGGCTGCCGTTTCTTTAACTCCGCTTGCGATTAATGCATTTAAAAGTGATGTAGTAATTACCGATGACGGAGGAGTTGAAATTAATCTTAAAGATCCGGTTATTCCGGATGATGTTGTAGTGACACCTCCACCAACTGTTCTTCCACAAAAAGTAGATCCTGCGGTTAGAACCTACGATAGTTCCGTTCCTACACCGTCAAGACAAGCTCCGGATACTAATACGGAGAAGATTCCGGATGATGCAGTTGCAGGTTTAAGTGATAATTTTAAAGCGCCCCCTGCGCCGCAAAATACTTATGTTCCCGTAGCTCCTACAATCAATACAGGACCGATTTCAGTAACTCCATCTCCCAGAGTAGAGCCTAAAGTTGAAAATCCTGAAGGTATTCCATTAAAGGTTGATGAAGAAGCCGCTTTTCCTGGTGGGATAGATTCTTTCAGAAATAAAGTAATGAATAACTTTGATAATTCAGGACTTGATCAGGATGAAGTTATGAAAACTGTAGTTACATTTATTGTAGAAAGAGATGGGTCAATTTCAGGAATTAAAGCAGACGGTAAAAATGTTGATTTCAATAATGAAGCTTTAAGAACCATTAAAAATATTAAAGGGAAATGGATTCCTGCTAAAATTAAAGGTCAACCTGTAAGAAGTTATTTCAAATTTCCGATCACGATGAAATTTGATCAATAAGACATAAAAAACAAATCTTGAACAGTTATCCACAAAGAATTTTTTTTGTGGATAATTTTTTTTATTGCTAAATTGCTTATTAACAATATTTTAACTCAAATTTCGTTTTATCCGCTTATGGAGAGCAGGGAAAAATGTGTATTTTTGAAACTTAAAGTTCTAACAATGGCAAAAATCATAGGTATCGCTAATCAGAAAGGAGGAGTTGGGAAAACAACAACAGCTGTTAATTTAGCCGCAGCATTAGGGGTATTAGAGAAAAAAATATTAATCATCGATGCAGATCCTCAGGCGAATGCAACTTCAGGTTTGGGCGTAGAAGACGTAAGATATTCTACATACAATCTTTTGGAGCACAGCGTGGAGACTTCAAAATGCATCAAACAGACAGCAACTCCGAATCTGGATATTGTACCTTCTCATATCGACTTGGTGGCAGCGGAAATTGAGCTTGTCGACAAAGAGGAGCGTGAGTATATGCTTAAAAAAGCTTTACAGAGCGTAAGAGACGATTATGATTATATTATTATCGATTGTGCGCCGAGTTTAGGTCTTATTACCGTAAATGCACTTACAGCAGCAGATTCTGTAATTATCCCGATTCAGTGTGAGTATTTTGCATTGGAAGGTCTTGGAAAATTACTGAATACCATTAAAAACGTTCAGAAAATCCACAATAAAGATCTTGATATCGAAGGTTTGCTTCTTACGATGTACGACAGCCGTTTGAGATTATCCAATCAGGTCGTGGAAGAAGTAAACTCTCATTTCCCTGAAATGGTATTCGAAACCATCATCAGCAGAAACGTACGATTAAGCGAAGCGCCAAGCTTCGGAGAAAGTATCCTGAATTACGATGCGGAAAGCAAAGGAGCAATACAGTACATTCAGTTGGCAGAAGAAGTTTTATTGAAAAACGAGAAATTAGTAAAGAATTAAAAGCAGCTAGCTAAGCTAAACGCTAAAAACAAAATATGAAGGATAAAAAAAGAGCGATGGGGCGTGGTTTGGGCGCAATTCTTAGTGCCGAATCCAAAGCAACGATCAATTCTGCCACCGATGAGGGAGCGGATAAGTTTGTAGGGAATATCGTAGAAATTGCATTAGAAGATATTTATCCCAATGCGTCTCAGCCAAGAACTTATTTTGACGAAAAAGCCTTGAACGAACTCGCACAGTCAATTAAAAATTTAGGCGTTATTCAGCCGATTACTTTAAGGAAAGACGGCGAAAAGTTTGAAATTATTTCCGGGGAAAGACGTTACCGCGCAAGTAAAATTGCAGGGTTAGAGTCTATTCCGGCATACATCCGTCTGGTAAATGATCAGGAGCTTCTCGAAATGGCACTTGTTGAAAATATCCAGAGAGAAGATCTTGATGCGATAGAAATTGCATTAACGTATCAGAGATTGATGGAAGAGATCGGTCTTACTCAGGAAAATCTCAGCCACAGAGTTGGGAAAGACAGAAGTACCATTACAAATTCCATCAGATTACTGAGATTACATCCGGATATTCAGAATGCGATCCGAAGCGGAGAAATTTCTGCGGGACACGGAAGAGCCATCATCAGCCTTGAAAGTGAAGAACATCAGCAGATTTTGTTTGATCTCATCATTAAAGAAAAACTGAACGTTCGTCAGGCTGAACAGGCAGCTACAGCCATTAAAAACCCGAAATCTCCGGCAGCAAAAAAAGCAAAAGCCGAGCTTTCCAATAATTATAAAAGAGCGCAGAAAACAATTGCAGATATTTTAGATGTAAAAGTTGAAATCAAAGCCTCTCCAAACGGTAAAAAAGGTAAAATTGTTCTGGACTTCAAAAATGAAGATGAGCTGGAATATATTTTATCCCATATTAAATAAATGAAGAAAATACTTTTCACATTTTTTCTGTGTCTGTTTGCAGTTGCGTATTCACAGGTAAATCCTAACGATACCATTCGGGTAGACTACCGTCCGAAAGACAGTGTTGCCGTAGAAAAAAACAACACCAAAACAGAAGCGAAGGTTGTTGCAGATCTGGAAAAAGCAAACGGACCTACCAAAAAAACACTGAAACTGAATCCTACAAAAGCAGGATTGTATTCTGCTGTGCTTCCGGGATTGGGACAGGTGTATAATAAAAAATACTGGAAGGTTCCTATTGTTTTAGGAGCAGTAGGAGCAGGAGTAGGAATTGCAGTCTGGAATGACAACCAGTACAGAAAATACCGCGAATATTACATCGCCAAGCTCAACGGAACACCGAATGAATTCGTAGATACCCATCCATGGCTCGATAAAGTGGCTCTCGGAAATGCACAGGACAGATCGAAGAGACAGAGAGATTACGCCATTGCAATTACAGGATTAATTTACATTCTGAATATCGTAGATGCAGTTGTAGATGCCCATTTATACGAAGCAAGACACGATCCGGATCTTACACTGAATCCTGCAATGATTCAGGATCAGTATGGAATTGCACCTCCGAAAACAGGCTTAAGTTTAAGTTACAGATTTTAAAATAATTAATATTAATTCTTTTAAACTAATTTATTGCTGACTTGGTTAAGTGAAATCGAAGATTCGACGAAGTCAAACGCCTTTGCGAACGAAAAATATGCAGGAGGATTTTAAAGAAATCTTTGCGGGCTTTGCGTTAGATTATAAAATTAAATAAAGAAGTACATGAAAATAGCATTAGTTGGATACGGTAAAATGGGCAAGATCATTGATGAAATTGCCACGAAAAGAGGACATGAAATCGTTGCCCGGTTAAAAGAAACTCCAACTGCTGAAAATCTCAATAATCCCGATGTTGTAATCGAATTTTCGTTACCGGAAGTTGCTTACGAAAACATCAAAGCCTGTCTGGAAAACAAAATTCCTGTGATCTGCGGAACAACGGGCTGGCTTGAAAAAAAATCCGAAATTGAAAAATTGGCTGTAGAAAAAGAAACCGCTTTTTTATATGGTTCAAACTTTAGTCTCGGTGTTAATTTATTCTTTGCCTTAAACGAAAAACTGGCAGATTTAATGAAAAATGTGGACGAATATTCTTGTCAGTTGGAAGAAATTCATCACATTCACAAATTGGATGCTCCAAGCGGAACGGCAATTTCCATCGCCGAAGGAATTTTTAAAAACAATCCGAAGTTCGATTCCTGGAAACTGGAAGAAACGCAGGGAAATCAACTGGGCATTTTTGCCATCCGTGAAGATGAGGTCCCGGGAACACACAGTGTTTTTTACAGAAGTGAAGTGGATGAAATCGAAATCAAACATACCGCGTTCAACAGAAACGGTTTTGCTTTGGGTGCAGTGGTTGCGGCAGAATGGATTAAAGATAAAAAAGGAAATTTCACGATGAAGGACGTTTTGGGACTTTAATATTGTAACAAAATTCTTACATTGCAAACTAATAAGAGTGAATGGTGAAGTGTTAATAGTGAATTTGTGATCATTTATCAGACATCATTCATCAATTATATTATAGATTAGCACAAAAATTTATGAATTATTTTTTAACGTACGCAGTTTATGTTCTCATTTTATCTGTATTGATGGGGATTTCCACATGGAAACTGTTCAAAAAAATAGGATATAGTCCGCTTTTCGCGTTTATTCCTTTTTACAACTATTTCATTATTTTAAAAGAGACAAAACATCCGAAATGGTGGGCAATTTTATCGTATCTGCCAATCGTGGGACCTATTATGATGTCTGTTTTTCATTTGTATTTAATGAAAAAATTCGGGAAAACGCTCTTTAAGGATCAGCTTCTTACCGTACTTCTTCCGTTTATCTACATGGCAACGGTAAATTATGGAAAAGATGTTGAATTGGAAGACGAAAATGCAATATTCCTTACCGACGAAGAAAAAAATGCAAAAAAGAAAGACTCATTTGTGGGATCTGTGACGTTTGCCGTAGTTTTCGCAACAATAATTCACGTTTTTGTAACGCAGCCTTTCGGAATTCCGACAGGATCTATGGAAAGAACTTTATTGGTAGGTGATTTCCTTTTCGTAAACAAATGGAGCTACGGGTACAGACTTCCGATGCGTCCCCTTGCAATTCCTTTCCTTCAGGGAACCATCATGGATACAGGAGAAAAAGGAAACCCGAAAGATGATCCTAAATCTTATGTAGATGCTGTGAAATTACCTTATGAAAGAATTTTTCAGTTCAATAAACCTCAGAAAAAGGATATCGTTGTTTTCAATTATCCACAGGATTCCGTGCATACTGCCATCGACAGAAAAGATCCTTACGTAAAAAGATGTGTTGCTGTTGCGGGAGATACTTTCGAAATGAGAGCCGGAAGACTTTTCGTTAACGGAAAAGCTGAAACATTTTTAGGAGATCAGGAAGTTCAGCATGCATATACAGTAAGCACAGGAACACAGTTAGATATTCCGGGGCTTTATAATACTTACGGATTCTTGCCTGTAAGAGAAATTCAGAACGAAAAAAGCGGTGGCTTTGTATATATTTTTCAGGGACTTACTGATAAAACGGCTAAAGAGATTAAAGCTTTGCCCAACGTTATCAGTATGGAAGAAAATATCTATCCTAAAGATTCTGCTACGATTTCTTATAAATTAAATGCTGATAAAACAGCATACACCAAAAGTATTGATACTACCCAATCTATTTTCCCAATCAATAAACCTTGGAATCAGGATTGGTATGGACCTTTAAAGATTCCTAAAAAAGGAGATGTCGTTACCATCAATCAGGAAACATTACCGGAATACCAGTGGATTATTTCTCAGTATGAACACAATAAACTGGAAAATAAAAACGGTAAAATTTTCATCAATGGAAAAGAAACCAATCAGTATACCATTCAGCAGGATTATTATATGATGGTGGGAGATAACAGAGACGCTTCTTTGGATGCAAGATTCTTTGGTTTCGTTCCTGAAGAAAATATCGTTGGAAAGCCAATGTTTACATGGATGAGTGTTGAAGGGGCTTTCAAAGATTCAAGTTCTTCTTATCAGGCAAACGGTTGGAGAATCCGTTGGGACAGAATGTTTAAAGCGACAAACACAGGGGAGGCAAACAAAACTTCGTACTGGTGGATTGCGGCGATGATTCTTATTCTGTTCTTCGGTTGGGAATACTTCGTGAAATTATTCAGAAAGAAGAAGACGGAAGACGATTTGTAATTCACTTTGTCAAAGTTTAAATCTTTGACAAAGTTTCAAAATCAATTATTCAATTGAAAAAATAAATTATAAATAGAATGAAGTATTTGAAAAAATACTTCATTTTTGCATTATGAATATGAAGAATGTATTATTACCGGCGTTTTATCTGCCGCCAATTTCTTGGTTTTCAGTTTTTTTAGATCCTGAAAATGAAATTATATTTGAACAGTTTGAAAGTTTTCCCAAACAAACCTACAGAAACAGAGCCAACATTTTTGGAGCAAACGGAAAATTATCATTAATCATTCCTATTGCTCATAACGGATGCAGAGAATTTAAGAATATTGAAATTTCTCACCGTGAAGACTGGAGAAATCTTCATTGGAAATCCATTAAAACGGCATATCAGAGCTCGCCTTATTTTGAATTTTATGAAGATAAATTCAGAAAAATTTATGATCTGAAAGAAAAATATCTGTTGGATTTTAATCTGAAAACACTGGAAATTATTCAGCAGATCCTTAAAACAGAAAAGGCACACTCTTTGAATGAAGAATATATCAAATTTCCGGAAGAAATTAATTTCAGAGATCAATTTTCGGCAAAACTTCCTTCAGAATACGAAATGGACGAGTATTATCAGACGTTCTCTGATAAACGCGGTTTCCTGAAAGATTTATCAGTTTTGGACTTAATTTGTAACAAAGGACCGGAATCTTTGACTTATATTAAAAATATTAAATATTCATAGTAAAATGAAAAAGGTATTATTAGCAGCTGTTTTTTTAGTGGGATTCGGTTTCTCCAACGCACAGGAAGTGAAAGCGGGGGCAGATCCGATGCAGGATAAAGATCTTATGACATGGTATCATAAAGATTTCGCTACAACGAAAGTTTATGGTGTAAATACAGAAAATGCCTATAAGTTTTTAGAATCTAAAGGTCTTAAACCTAAAACAGTTTTGGTTGGAGTTTTGGATAGCGGAGTTCAGGTAGATCATCCCGGATTGGTAAAAAACATCTGGACAAATCCTAATGAAGTGCCGAACAACGGAAAAGATGATGACGGAAACGGATATGTCGACGATATTCACGGATGGAATTTCATTGGTGGAAAAAACGGAGATATTGATATCGATAACATGGAGGTAACCAGAGTTGTTGCTAAATATAAGTCTGTTTTTGAAGGAGACGATTCTACAAAAAATAAAGCAAATCAAGCTAAAATGCCTGAAGAATTTGCTATGTATATGAAAGCCAAAGATCTTTTCACCAAGAAAAGTGTGGAGGCAAAACAGGGTTTCAAAACCTATTCCATGATTAATGAGGCAATTCCCGTAATGGTAAAACTACTGAACGGAAAACCTCTTACTCCTGAAAATGTTGCCGCTATAAAACCGGCAGATCAGAGAGAAGCAATGGCTGTACAGGTTTTAACACAGGTTGCGCAGAGTCCTGAATTTAAAGGAAAATCGGCTGCTGAATTTGAAAAAGCAATGAGCGGCCAGATTAAAGAAGCTTTAGATTATTTTGGTCCTCAGGAAAAACAATACAATCTGGATTATGATCCGAGAAAAGAAATCGTAGGAGATAATTATGACGACTATTCTGAGAAAAACTACGGAAACAACCATTACGAAGGTCCGGATGCAGAACACGGAACTCACGTAGCGGGAATCATCGCGGGTCTTCCCAACGGAAAAGAAATACAGTATGGTGTCGCTTCAAAAGTAGCAAAAATCATGTCTGTAAGAACCGTTCCGAATGGTGACGAAAGAGATAAAGACGTTGCCAATGCAATAAGATACGCTGTTGATAATGGTGCGAAAGTTTTAAACATGAGTTTCGGAAAACCTGTTTCTCCGGGTAAAAATGTTGTTTGGGATGCATTTAAATATGCTCAGGATAAAGGAGTTCTTCTGGTAAAAGCTGCAGGAAACGAAAACGAAGATGTGGCAGAACATTTAGCTTATCCTACCAATTTTAAAAATGTAACAGATGAAAAACCATTTGTAAACAACGTTTTGGTTGTAGGAGCAAGTACCAATAAAAATGATGCTTTAAGAGCGAGTTTCTCCAACTTCAATAAGAAAATGGTAAATGTTTTTGCTCCGGGTGAAGAAATTTATTCTACCGTTCCTCACAACGAGTATAAATATTTACAGGGAACTTCCATGGCTTCTCCGGTTGTAGCAGGAGCTGCAGCAGTTTTATTAGCGTATATGCCTAATTTAACTCCGGCACAGATCATAGAATCTTTAGTAAAATCCAGCAACGCAAGTACCGCAAACCAATTTGGGGATTTCTCTGAAGCAGGAGGCGTAATAGATCTTAAAAAAGCAGCGGAATATGCATATACAAATTTTTACAACGGAAAAGCAGGCTCTTCAAAGAAGGCTGAAAAATCCGTAAAAAAGACTGTTAAAAAATAGTATATCTTCCTGTATTTAAGAAAGAAACATACAAAGTCCGAAATTTTCGGACTTTTTTTATTGGTAATATTTAATTTTGGCACGGTTTTTTGTAACTTTATTGTAACAAAATAATAAACAACAAAATGAAAAAGTTACTACTTGCAGGGATGTTGGGAACAGCGCTTTTTGCAGTGTCTTGTTCCGCGGTGAATAACGCTAAAACAGCCCAAACCCAAAGATCAGAATTTTTGAAAATGAAGGGAGACTGGCAGATCGTCAGTGTAAATTATGATAAAAATTTTAAAGTAAAACCATTCGATGATGGGGTAGATGCGCAGTGTTTCGTAGGAAGCCACTGGAGATTGATTCCTAATAACTGGACCGGAGCATATACATTAAACGGAGGTGGAACTTGCGGAGCAGGATTTACACAGCCTATTAAAATTGATGTAGTAAGCGGAAACACTTTCAATTTCAAAAAAATTGCTGACGGAACAAAAGCGAAGCAAAATACAGCAGGATATACTTTAACGCTGATTAACCAGAATACAGACCAATTCTCATTGGAACAGAATATTCCTTTCGACGGAGAAAATGTAAGAGTAGTTTACAATTTCGAAAGAACAGGAATGAAATAATTTAATATTAAAAATATAAAAAGATGAAATTTACAAAAACATATATCGGAGCGTTATTTTTATCATCAGCATTACTGCTTACAAGTTGTGAGGCTGTACAAAACTCTAACCATCAGCAGAGAGGAACAGCAGTAGGTGTTGCTTCCGGAGCTGTACTTGGTGGTATTTTGGGAAATAATGTAGGAAAAGGTAAAAATGCAGCTTTAGGAGCTGTTTTAGGAGGTATTATCGGTGGTGTTGCCGGTAATGTTATCGGTTCTAAAATGGACAAGCAGGCAAGAGAAATTAAAGAAACTTTACCGGGAGCTCAGGTAGAAAGAGTAGGAGACGGTATCAAAATTACGTTGAATGAAAGCATCGTTAACTTCGATTTCGATTCTTCAGCTTTAACAAGTACTGCAAAAACAAACTTAGATAAACTGGCTCAGGTTTTAACGAACAATCCGGATACCAATATTAATATCTACGGACATACAGACAGCAAAGGTTCAGATTCTTACAACATGAGTCTTTCCGAAAGAAGAGCAAACTCTGTAAAAGCGTATTTAGCAGGTAAAGGAATTGCTTCAAACAGATTATTTGCTTTAGGTGAAGGAGAAAGTATGCCGGTTGCAACAAACGATACAGAAGAAGGAAGAGCTAAAAACAGAAGAGTAGAATTCGCCATTACTGCCAATGAAAAAATGATTAACGACGCACAGAACGGTCAATAATTATTTAACATATAAATATTTTCGTGAATAACCGCAATAGCGGTTATTTTTGTATTTTTATGGTGATATTTTTTTAAATTACTATTTTTGCATTTGAAACAACATAAATGAAGAAATATTTAAAGCTGCTCCGTGTTGAGCAATGGGTGAAGAACCTGTTTGTTTTTGTTCCTCTTTTTTTCTCGGGTAATATAAAAAACCTCGATTTACTCGCAAAAAGCATCTTTGCTTTTATCATTTTTTCTTTGGCAGCAAGTGTCGTTTATATTTTAAACGATTACAACGATATTGAAGCAGATAAGAAACATCCCGAAAAAAGAAGAAGACCTTTGGCGAGCGGAGCCATTTCAAAATCTCAGGCAGTGGGAATTTTTACAGGACTTATTATTCTGGATATCGCACTGGTTTTCTTTGCCCAAATGTATTTTCAGGAAAGTTTGTGGAAATTTGCAACCATTGTAGGATTTTATTTCGTGATGAATCTTGCTTATACTTTTAAACTGAAACACGTTCCGATTATTGATATTTCCATCATTGCGGTAGGATTTGTATTAAGAGTTTTATCAGGAGGTTACATTACGGGAATAAGCATTTCACAATGGGCTATTTTACTTACTTTTGTACTTGCACTGGTTTTAGCCATAGGAAAAAGGCGTGGAGAACTCATAAACGCGCAGGTTTCCGGAAAAACGCGAAGAGCATTAGATGGGTACAATGTACAGTTTGCAGATATTGCACTCTCCATTTCCGTTACCCTCGCTATTGTCTGTTATCTAATGTTTACCCTGTCTCCTGAAGTTCAGGCAAGATTTCATTCAAGAGTATTTTATACCGTAATTTTTGTTGTTTTTGCCTTCTTAAGATATTTACAGCAGACTTTGGTATACAACAGAACCGAATCTCCCACGAAGATTGTTTACAGAGACAGATACATTCAGATCACCTTAGTGTTGTGGGTTGCTGCATTTTTAATTCAAATCTATTTTAAAAAATGAAGCCGAATTTTATACAAAAAGTGACCAATTGGGGTAATTTTCCCATAGTGGAAAAAGAAATGAGGTCTGATGACAGCTTCAGAAAAATAAAAGAATTTGTTCTGAATCATAATGAAGTGATTGCAAGAGGAAACGGAAGATGTTATGGAGATTCTTCATTGGGCGAACATATATTTTCAACCAAAAAATTAAATAAATTCATCAGTTTCGACCGTCTGAACGGAATTATCGAATGCGAATCGGGAGTTCTTCTTTCTGATGTGCTGGAAATTGCTGTTCCGCAGGGATATTTTTTATATGTAACGCCGGGAACGAAGTTTGTTTCTGTGGGAGGCGCCATTGCTTCCGATGTTCATGGTAAAAATCATCATGCTGAAGGATGTTTTTCCGAATATGTGATTGAATTTAAACTGATGATCGAAAACGGTGACATCATCAACTGTTCAAGAGAAGAAAATTCAGATAAATTCTGGGCGACTATTGGCGGAATGGGATTAACCGGGATTATTTTAACGGCGAAATTCAAGCTTAAAAATATTGAATCGGCATACATCCGTCAGGAAAGCATTAAAGCAGAAAATCTGGATGAAATCTTTAACCTGTTTGAGGAAAGCGAAAGCTGGACTTATACTGTAGCATGGATCGACTGTCTTCAGAAAGGTAAAAATATCGGAAGAAGTATCCTGATGAGAGGAGAACACGCTTTTCAGCATGAACTTCCTCAGAAATTCAAAGAAAAACCTTTACGTTTAAAGAAAAAATTTGAGCCAACTGTTCCGTTTTATTTTCCCGGATTTGTTCTAAATAGTTTAACAGTAAAGATTTTCAATTATCTCTATTATAAAAAACAGTCTAAGAAGGAAGTTAAAAATTTTATTGATTATGAAACCTTCTTTTATCCTCTTGATTTCGTTCACGACTGGAATAAGATTTACGGAAAATCAGGCTTTATCCAGTATCAGATGATGATTCCCAAAGAATCCGGAAAAGAAGGAATGAAAAAAATTCTGGAAACCATTGCCAACAGCGGAAACGGTTCTTTTTTAGCTGTTTTAAAGCTGTATGGAAAAGAAAATCCGGAAGCTTACAATTCCTTTCCGTTTGAAGGATATTCTCTGGCATTGGACTTCAAAGTCAATTCCAAACTGAAAAAACTGATTGATCAACTGGATGATATTGTAGAGCAGTACAACGGTAAAATTTATCTTACCAAAGACAGCATGAGCAGATCTTCGCTTACCAACTATCTGAAAAATGTACAGAGCTCAAAATTTGTGTCTCTGCAGCATAAAAGAATTTTAAATAATATTTAGCAGACATGATCGTTTTAGGAAGTACATCGGAAGTAGCACAGGCTTTTGTAGAAAAAGCATTGCAGGAAGGAGAGAAATTTGAAAAAATCTATCTTTTTACCTCCAGTAAAGAAACGACCGAAAGATTTGCAAGGCATATTGATGTGAAATTTCTTCAGCAGTCCGAAGTGATAGAGCTCGATCTCATGAAAGGGATAGATTACAATCAGTTTGACTATATCAATTCAAATTTGCTGTTCTGTGCAACAGGATATTTAGGAGAGGGAACAGAAGAAGGATTGTATGACAATAAAAATACACAACGGATTATTGATATCAATTACGCTAAACTGGTTCCTGTGATGAATTATTTTGCGCAGAAATTTGAAAGCAGAAGATCCGGAACAATTATCGGTCTTTCTTCTGTTGCAGGAGATCGCGGAAGACAGAGTAATTTTATCTACGGAAGTTCCAAAGCGGGTTTCACAGCGTATTTAAGCGGGCTGAGAAACTATCTTTTCGATAAAAAAGTTCACGTAATGACGGTGAAGCCCGGATTTATGGCAACCAAAATGACTGAAGGTCTGCCTTTGAATCCAAAACTTACGGCAACCCCGAAACAGGCAGCAGACTGCATTTTTAAAGCCTATAAAAAGCAAAAAAACGTAGCCTATGTTTTGCCGATCTGGGGAATTATCATGATGATCATCAGAAATATTCCTGAATTTATTTTTAAAAAATTAAAGCTTTAAAATTATTTTATTTAAAATATACTTTCGATCTTTACGTTACAAGATAAATATTCTAAAATTGACTTAAAGCGATGAAAAAACTGTACTGCTTCGATTTCGACGGAACGCTTACTTATAAAGATACCATGTTTATGTATCTGAAATTCTATGATCCTACAAGATTTCGTCTGCAGTTTTTGAAGCATGTTCCGCTTTTTGTTCTTTTAAAACTGAAACTTGCTGATACGGAAAAAGTGAAAAAAAGCTTTATCGGTTCCATTCTGAAAGGGCAGACTCAGGAAAAAATAGAAAAAAAATCCAGACAGTTTTTTGAGCATTATTATCCTAAAATCGTAAGGGAAAATGCCTTGGATTTTATTCAAAATATGGATCGTAATAATACGCAGAGTCTATTGGTTACCGCATCATTAGACATCTGGACAAAACCATTTGCCGAAGCTTTTAAAATGCAGCTTATTTCCACTAAAGCCGAGTTCAGAAACGGAGTTTTTACAGGAAACTTTGTGGGAAAAAACTGCAACGGAAACGAAAAACTGGTAAGAATTCAGCAGGAAATCAACAATCATAAATACGATAAAATTATCGCTTTTGGAGATACTTCCGGAGATAAGCCGATGTTGAAGTGGGCGAATGAAGGACATTACCAATTTTTTCACTAATTTTGGGCGGTAAAATATACAGATAAAGCAGAGCCTTTTAAAACAATAAACTCTACTGATTTTGTAGGTTTTACAGATTGTACATATTCCACAGAAACTAATATTTTCAAAGTAAAAATGAATAAAGTATACCTTGATAACGCTGCAACAACTCCACTTTCGGAAGAAGTTATCGATGCAATGGTTGATACCATGAAAATGAATTTCGGAAATCCATCCTCTACACACAGTTTTGGGCAGGAAGCGAAAATTCTTATCGAAAACGTAAGAAGGCAGGTTGCAGAATATCTTCATGTAACGCCCGCTGAAATTATTTTCACCTCTTGCGGTACAGAATCGAACAATATGATCATCAAATCTGCTGTCGAGCATCTTGGAATAGAAAGAATAATCAGCTCACCCCTTGAGCACAAATGTGTTTCTGAGAGTATTCTGGATATGAAGAGCAGAAAAGGAGTAGAGGTAAACTACATCCGCCCGAATGAAAAGGGTGATATTGATCTTCATAAACTGGAAGAACTTTTAAAGGCTTCCGACAAGAAAACGCTGGTAAGTTTAATGCATGCCAACAACGAAATCGGAAATCTTATCGATATTAAAAAAGTAGCGGAACTCTGCAAGGCAAATAATGCACTTTTCCATTCAGATACCGTACAGACAATGGCTCATATGAATCTGGATTTTTCCGATATTCAGGTAGATTTTGCTTCTTGCAGTGCCCATAAATTTCACGGACCGAAAGGCGTTGGATTTGCGTTCATCAGAAAATCAAGCGGTTTGAAGGGAATTATTACGGGAGGACCACAGGAAAGAAGCTTAAGAGCGGGAACAGAAAATGTTGCAGGAATTGTAGGATTAGGAAAAGCTCTTGAAATCTCTCTTAAAAATCTTGAAGCGTATACCCATCATATGCAGGAAATTAAAAGCTACGCCGTAGAAAGGCTTACAGCGGAAATTCCGGGCATAAAATTCAACGGAAGAAGTTCTGAGAAGGAAAACAGTCTTTACACCGTTTTAAGCGCTTTATTACCGTATAAAAACCCTCTCATCGGGCTTCAGTTAGATATGAAAGGAATCGCGATTTCTCAGGGAAGTGCGTGTTCTTCGGGAGCCTCAAAACCTTCTATGGTGATGATGATGGTTTTATCTGAAGATGAAATGGATCATTGTACGCCGCTTCGCATTTCTTTCAGCCATTTAACGACTAAAGAAGATATTGATGCATTGGCAACAGCGCTGAAAGAAATTTCTAAAGATTTCGTTATAGAAAATACAAATGTTGAGCATAGATAGTCTTATTACTCAAAAAGCGTAATTTTGATTATCCAATTAAGGAAATTATAAAAGATTAATATTAATTTAAATAAAAGAAACAAAAATGGCTTTAGAAATTACAGATAGCTCATTTCAGGAAACGGTTTTAAAATCAGATAAGCCGGTATTAGTAGACTTTTGGGCAGTATGGTGCGGACCTTGCAGAACGTTGGGACCAATCATCGAAGAAGTAGCAAACGATTTCGAAGGAAAAGCAATAGTAGGGAAAGTAGACGTAGATAACAACCAGGATATTTCTATGCAATACGGGATCAGAAATATTCCTACAGTTCTTATTTTTAAGAACGGAGAAGTGGTTGATAAATTAGTGGGTGTTGCTCCAAAAGAGGTGATCGCTGAGAAATTGAGCGCACACTTGTAAAAAATAATAAATTTGATAATGAACGCCTTCCGTTTTCGGAAGGCATTTTTTTTGAAATAAATTTGCAGGTAACGAAAAAAGTTGTACTTTTGCCATCACAAAAAAGAAACGAAGTTCTTTAAGAAACAAAAACATGATCCGGTAGTTCAGCTGGTTAGAATGCCGCCCTGTCACGGCGGAGGTCGCGGGTTCGAGTCCCGTCCGGATCGCA
>OGQD01001304.1_pt1 | contig 16532 bp, 17 predicted proteins | sample 1553091 | NCBI WGS metagenome assembly OGQD01 (sample SAMEA2580290, study PRJEB22360) | human gut metagenome | biome: human gut; feature: human-associated habitat; material: faeces | place: Denmark | collected 2008/2010
GTTGCGCTTCCGCTGCCTGCGGTTTGGCCAGCCCCTGCGCCGCCAGTTGTTCGAGCACGGCGGCGAGCGCGGCGCGCAGGTGGCCGGCGCTGGAAAACGCCTGGCCGAGCAGCCGGGTTTGCGTGCCCCGGGTTTGTGTACTACTACCCTCGGCCAGCGCGGCGTGCAGGCCGCAGAGGTCCCAGCAGAGCAGCAGGCAGGGTTTGCCGCTGACCTGCAGACGTGCGCCGAGATCGGCCAGTCGGGCCAGTTGCGGCGAAAACTTGCCGGAAACCGTTTGCAGGCGTTGCAGCAGGCTCATCGGATCTCCAGGGTGACGGCGGGCAGGTTGTGCCCGGCGAGGGCGTCGACCTGCGTGAGGATGGGCGTACTGCCGGTCAGCGTCGGGCCGTTGCCGACGACGTCGTCGGCGGTCCACGGCAGGTTGTCCGCGCCGTTGTCGGTGAGTACCAGCAGGTGGCGGCCCTGCGGGATGTGGCCACGACCGGCGACGGTCACGCCGGGTTTGCAGCCGTCGATGAAGGCGACGCTGGCGGTACGCGCGCAGGCCACGCCGGCGACTTCGCCGTCGCCGTCGCCGTCCAGGCAGGGCAGGGATTGCGTGGCGTAGCGCCGCCACGTGCCGCCGCCGGCGTCATTGACGAACACCAGCAGGCTGACCGAGAGACGGCCCGGCAGAATGTCGTTGGCGGAACTGCTGCCGATCCGCGCATTGCGCACCGTGACCGTCCACCCGGCCAGCGGCACCAGCCAGTCGGCGGCCTGGAGGCTCAGGGTCTGTTCGGCGGCGTAGGGATTGTCGTTGCCGGCATCGACGGTGTTGTCGCTGCCCAGGCTGGTGATGGAGAGGGCGCGCCCATCGTCGTCGCTGGCCACCGCCCAGCCGGAATTGAGCACATCGTCAGCCTGGCCGACGTTGCCCCAGCCATCGCGCAGACGCCCGTTGAAGGCCAGCCCGCCCAGGTAATCGCCACGGTGGCCCTTGATGAGCTGCGCGCCGACATCCGTCAGCAGCGCGCCGGTCGCGCCGGTGCAGGTGGCGTCGTCCGGGTTCGGCACGAACAGCGGCGACAGCGCGGCGCGCGTCTGTCCCTGCGGCGTGAGCAGGGCGGCGATGCTGTCCGGCAGGTGGCCGTTGTCGGCGACATAGCCGGCGGCGGCCGCGTTCGTGCCCGCAGGCCCGGCGCTGCCGAGCATCGCGGCACGCAAATGCTTGAGGCGGTTGCGCGTGTCGTCGTAACGCAACTGTGCGCGATCCTCGCCGAGCGCGGCGAAGGCGAGCAGCGAAGCCGCCGAGAGGATGGCGACGACGACCAGCAACTCGATCAGGGTGAAGCCGCGCGGGCGGGCGGAAGAAGGCGGCACCGGCTCAGTCCGAGAAAGAAAAAATGAGCAGGGCCGGCCCGCGTGCGTAGTTGTAGACGTGCCAGGCGTAGAAGGTACGCGCCTGCCCCGGCTTGAGCTGGCTGGCCAGCCGCTTGGCGGCTTCCTCCTCGATGTAGGCGGAAAGCAGCCGCTCGCCGCCGTAATCGAGGCCGATGCGCTGCTTGACCTGTGGCGGGTTGCTGATCTTCATCATGTTCAGCGCCGTGTGCAGGTAATCGGCCTGCTGCGCCACCGGCAGCGCGCCGAGCTTGGCGCGGAAGCGGATCGCCTTGGGCGCGAAGATGACGCGCTGGCCCGGCAGCTCGGTACGCGACTTGCCGACCAGTTCCTTGAGATTGACTTCCTGGTAGGCGGCAGCCGGATCGAGCGGGCTGGCCGGAAGACCGGCTACCGGATCGGCGGCGTGCAGCGGCGACGCAACCAGACTGAGGGCGGCGGCGAATGTGGCAGGCAGGGCGGCGGCCAGCAGGGCGGCGAGCGTGATGGGGAAGCGGGCGGGCAGGATGCGGTTTTTCATCGGTTCGTTACGTTGTTCAGCGCCCCAGGCACAGCACTTGGTCGTCGGTGCCGTCGGGGTCGGTCAGGTTGGGAAGGCAGGGGTCGGTGACGTTGCGCCCGCCGTAGCGGCCATCGCGGCCGAAATAGACGATGCGCGGCGAATCACCTTTGCCCAGGCCGAGGACGGCGAAGGGGCGGGCATGCTGCGGCAGTTCGTGACGGGTGGCGGCATAGCCGGGGGTTTCGCGCGGCACTTCGCGCCAGCCGAGGAGGCAGTCGTTGTCTTCGATGCTGGCGTTGTCGCAGCGTTTGCCGGAAGCGCGCTGCACCGGCGGCAGGCGCGGCCCGGCCCCGAAGGCCGGAACGTCGTGGATTTTTGCGCCCAGCGTCGGGTCGCCCTGGCCGTCCGGCGTGCCGGTCAGCAGCAAGTCAGTATTGAAATCGGCACCGTGATCCATCCAGGCGCGGGCGGACAGGTCGAGATAGGGGCCGTGCCAGCCGCGCCCGGTTTCCGGGCTCCAGCGGCTCAGGTAAGCGAGCGGGTGGTTGGCGCACAGCGCCGGGGCGGCGAACAGCAGGGCGAGGTTGAAGGGCGAGGCAAACCAGGCGTCCCGGTCGCCGTCTGCATTGGGATCGGCCCAGGAGCGCAGTACGCCGCCGACGGGGTTGCAGGCAACTCCCTCGCCAGCGGGCGACACGGCGGTGCCGGGTGCGGCCAGTGCGAACGGCCCCTGGCCGGGGTAGTAGCCGGTATCGGCCTTGAAGCGCCGCAGGGCGTCGGCCAGGCGCAGCATTTCGGCACGGGCGATGTCGTCCTCGGCGCGATCCTGCACGCCGGCGTAACTGCCGTAAGCGATGAAGGAGAGGGCCGCGAGTATGCTGCAAACGACCAGTAATTCGATCAGGGTGAAACCGCAGTCACGCAGTTCGCCTGCCTTGGACAGCGTCATTGAATGCTCGGTGAAAACTTGGTGGGAAAGACAGGATGCGGGCAGCGGCACATGGCCGCTGCCCTGCGACCGGGCGAGGGGTATCAATCGCCGCCCGGGTTCAACTCAGATGAGACTTAGGTGGGACGAACGTTGTCGAACTCGCCCAGTTCCTCGTCCTTCGTGTCGCCAGCGCCGTCGATGATGGCCTGCATCACGGCCTTGCCGTTGGTCGGCTTGGTCGGGTCGGAGGTCACGTTGAACAGCACGATGAAGCGGTTGTACTGATCCGGATCGACGTGACGGTAGATCGGCGTGCTGGTCAGGCCACCGTAGTTGGTGGACTGGAACAGCGTCGAATCGGGGCCGACGCCGAGAGCAACCAGCCTGTCGCCAGTGGCGGCATTCACACGTTCGTTGCCGCCATTCCATGTCAGCAGGTTGGTGACGGCAGGAACAGGATTGTCAGGATCGGTATTGTCGATAAGCGATGCCGAGGTGTCGGCGCCGCAACCGTTGGCGCTAGCAACGCGGTAGATGTTCTGCGCCGTCACAGCATTCGTCTTGTCGTTGATGGTCGTGACGAGGTTGGCAGCAACGCAGGGCGTGCCGGTGGTGTCGGGTGGTGCCGCAGCCGGATCAAGAACACGGAGATTCTGGATGCCGACGTCGATCAGCGCTTGCACTTGGGCAGCGGTCAACGCTTGGGGAGTCAGTTGGCTGGAAAGATCCGGGCTCATGATGGCAATCGGGGTGACTGCGGCCGTCAGAACATTTTGAGCGACAAGCGAATCCCAGTTGTCGGGGTAGTTGCCTCGGTTCAGTTGCTGGAAGGTCAGGATGCCCTTGGACAGTTCATCCATCATGCCGACGTGAGCGGCGGCGAAGGCCTTCTTGTCGGTGTCGTGCAGCATGATCGTGGCGGTGCCGGCGATGGCGGCCAGGATGGCGACGACGACCAGCAGTTCGAGCAGGGTGAAACCGCCTTGCTTCTTGCTGCGGATTTTCTCGAACTTGCGGCGCAGGCCGCGCGGGGCGGTGGTGGCGTCGATGTTGGAAACGATGGCCGAGATTTCGGCGTCTTTTTTGCCCATCAGGCGAGACAGCATGTTGCTCATGTGTGTAACTCCATAAAGTGAGATTGGGTTGCCGCTGCCCACCGCCCTCCGGTGCGTACAGCCTGCGTGTCTGGTACTGCCAATGTCTGCCTCGGCCCCTCGCCGACGGCGTGCTAAAAGCGTTGGCCGGTTTTTCGGCCCGGATTTCTGCCGGCGTTCAGGTAGGCGCGCCGCCTGGTTGCAGTTGGCCACCGGCGCCGTGGGCCACGCGTGCCTGGCCTGCTGCGCTTTCCGTTGCCGGGCGGGATGCGGCCTCGGCAGCGGCGGCTTGCGCGCCGTGTTCTGCCCGGCCGCCATGCGGCTGGTCCTGTTCCGACTCGCGCCGCACTTCCCAGGCGAGCGGATTGCTCGGCCGGTAATCGACGATGAAACGGTATTGTTTGCCGCAGTGGATGACGACTTCCTTCTGGCCGCGCCGCAGAATGCGGAACTCCAGCCGCATTTCGCCAAAGCCGTCGTGCGCGATCAGTCCTTCGTAAAGGCCACGGAAGCAGTCGAGAACTTCCTTGTTGGTATTCATCACCCAGCGGTGCTCCTGTTGCAGAACCCGCAGCGCGCTGTATTCAGCCATGCTGCAGATCGTGATTCACGGAATCTGGCTGGCTAGCGGGGTGGTCGCCGCAGGGGGCGATTGCCGGAAGGCTGGCTGGCGACTGTCTTGCAAGCCGGAACCCTGATTGAACGAGGCTCCGGCTGCCGGCGCCGTCATATTAATGGCGCAACGTCATGGAAGGTAATGATAACGATTTTCGTTTGAAAGTCAAGTTTTTGTAACAAGTTTTTACGCGAGTGCGGCAGGAAGTGTGCCGGGCCGGGCGCGGGTTCCGGAATCGAACCCTGAAAAGGTGGAAGGCACCGTTGTCTGGACGGTGCCTTCCGGTGAGCGGTCGGGGTCAGCGTTCCTCCCGCTCGGGTGGGATCGGTACGAGTTACTTGGTCAGGATCAGTTTGTCCAGGCGGGTGATGCGCAGGCGGTAATCGCTGCCCAGGTGGTGAATGCAGATTTCGCTGGCGCCGCCGAACAAGGCGCTGCTGGCGATGCTGGCAATGCCGTTAGGGGTGCCGCCCGCAGCGTCCATGGCGTTTGCCGGCATGGGCAGGGCGGGGCTGCGCGGACGGGCGAGACGGAGAGTGGTTTGGGTTTGGCTCATGATGGTGTTTACATGCGGGTGGCGTAGTACTCGACGACGCGCTGCAGGTCGAGCGGGAAGGGGGCGGAATCGCCGTCGGGCAAGTGCGAGAGGCGAGCGGTCTGGGTGCTGCCGTCGAAGCCGATCCATTCCGGGCGTTCCAGCGACGGGGCTTCGAGGGTGAAGCGCACCAGGTCGATCTTGCCGCCGGCTTCGGTCGGGCCGAAGCTGTCGCCGACGCGCAGGCGGATCGAGGGGATGGTGACGCGCTTGCCGTTGAGCTGGAAATGGCCGTGGCTGACCAGTTGCCGGGCGGCGGGGATGGTCGGCGCGAAGCCGGCGCGGAAAACCAGGTTGTCGAGGCGGCGTTCGAGCAGTTCGACCATTTTGGCGCCGGTGGCGCCGCGATGGCGCTTGGCATCGGTCACGACGCGGCGCAACTGGCGTTCGGTGAGGCCGTAGTTGTAGCGCAGCTTCTGCTTTTCCATCAGTTGCAGGCCGAATTCGGATTTGCGTGCGGCGACCTTGCGCGCGCCGTGCTGGCCGGGCGGCTGGCTGCGCTCCTGCATGGATTTGCGCGACAGGCCGGGCAGATCGACGCCGAGGGCGCGCAGGACTTTGAGGCGGGGGCCGGTGTAACGGGACATGGTTTCTCTCGTTTCGATGTGTTTTAGTGGGTTGAGCAGCCGATGGCGGCCGGGGGGTAGTAATCGACCGCGACGGAAGCGGGGTGGCAGGCCACGGCTTCCCAGCCGCCGAGCGCTTCCTGCAGGGCGCTGCGCAGATAGGGGTCGATGCCGGATTCATCCGCGGCGCTGCGCAGGTGTTCGCGCAAGGCTTCGGTCTTGTTGAAGGTGGCACCGCGCAGCGCGGAAGAAGAGAGCAGGTGGATGACGGCGGCCAGCCGCAGTTCGAACGGCATGTTGTTGACGGTTTCCATGCAAATTCCAGTCGTGGTTTGACGCTGGCTGGCTGACCTGAAGTGGCGGGCTGGCTATGAATGCGAATTATTCGTATTGAACGAATGAATGTCAAGCGGTTTTGTGAAAATTTGTTGCTGCCTGTGCTTCTTTCCGGAAAAAACAGAACTTAACTACGTAATTGTCTGTTTGTTTCGAAGTTTGGCTTGCGGATAATGGCGCTTTTATTGCGCTGCGGATGGGTGGCTGGGGCGGCTGGGCGGATGATCGCTTGGCTGCGGGCCGGATTCGATTTTTTCATGGCGATCTCATGAGTACTTTTGCAACAGGCCCGATGTGGGCGGGGTTCATCGTTTTCGTGCTGGCGATGCTGGCGCTCGATCTGTTCGTTTTCGGCGGCCGCAAGGCGCATCGCGTGCCGGTGCGCGAGGCGCTGGCCTGGGTGCTGGCCTGGGCGGCTCTGGCGCTGGCCTTTGCCGGGCTGCTCTGGTGGTATCTGAACGATACCCAGGGGGCCGAGGTGGCGCGCACCAAGAGCCTGGAATTTCTGGCCGGTTACCTGATCGAGCAGTCGTTGTCGGTGGATAACATGTTCGTTTTCGTGATGGTCTTCACCTACTTCGCCGTGCCGCCGGAGATGCAGCGCCGCGTGCTGCTCTACGGCGTGCTCGGGGCCATCGTCATGCGCGCCGGCATGATTCTCGCCGGGGTCTGGCTGGTGCAGCAGTTCGCCTGGATTCTGTACGTGTTCGGCGCCTTCCTCGTCGTCACCGGCATCAAGATGCTGATCTTCGCCGAAGCCGAGCCCGATCTCGAACAAAACCCGTTGCTGCGCTGGCTGCGCGGCCATCTGCGCATCACGCCGGATTTCCACGGCGAACGCTTTTTCGTCCGCAAGGAAGGGCTGCTCTGGGCGACGCCGATGTTCCTGGTGCTGATCCTGATCGAAGCAAGCGACGTGGTGTTCGCGGTGGACAGCATTCCGGCCATTTTCGCGGTGACGACCGATCCCTTCATCGTGTTTACCTCCAATATCTTCGCCATCATGGGCCTGCGCGCCCTGTACTTCCTGCTGGCCGACATGGCCGAGCGTTTCCATCTGCTCAAATACGGGCTGTCGCTGGTGCTGATCTTCATCGGCGGCAAGATGCTGGCGATGCCATGGTTCCACCTGCCGGTGCAGTGGTCCTTGTCGGTCGTCGCCGCCATCATCGCGATTTCCATCGCGGCCAGCCTGGCGCTGTCGCGCAAGGCGTGAGTCCATGCGGCGCGGGAAAATCCTGAAAAAAGCGGCGCTTGCCCTGGGGATCGCGGCGCTCGTGCTGGTCGCCGGCGTGCTTGTCCACTACAAGCTGCCGACGATTGCCTGGTACTGGGTAAAAACCCAGGCCAGCGCCGACGAAGCGCGCCAGCGGGGGCTGTGGTTGCCCGCCTACCGGGTGAGCGTCGAAGCCCGGCCGATTGCCGAGGTGCGCAACAATCTTTCCGGGCTGACCTTCAACCGGGACAGCGGTACCCTGTTCGCGGTTGTCAACCAGCCGGCGCAGATCGTCGAACTGGATACCAAAGGCCGCCTGCTGCGGCGCGTGGCGGTCGCGGGCGCGGATGATCTGGAAGGCATCAGCTACGTGCATGGCGGGGTGTTCATCCTGGCCGACGAGCGCAAGCATCACCTGTACCGTGTCACGCTCGACGCCCGGCAAACCGGGGTCGATCTGGCGCAGGCCGTCCGCTTCGAGCTGGAGGTCGACCCGCCCGGCGGTAATCGCGGCCTGGAAGGCTTGTCGTGGGACGAGAAGAATCAGCGCCTGTTCGTCGTCAAGGAGAAAAACCCGCTGCGCGTCCTGGCCGTTTCCGGGCAGTCCATCCTGCAGCAAGAGGCGGGGAGCGAACTGCGCGTCGCCGAATGGCGGCCGGTGCCGGAAAGCGCGCTGTTCGTGAAGGATTTGTCCTCGCTCACCGTGCACGAAGAAAGCGGCAACCTGCTTCTGTTGAGCGACGAATCCGCCCTGGTGGCGGAGTACGACATCGAGGGGCGGCTGTTGAGCATGTTGCCCATGTGGCCGGGGCTGCACGGCTTGCAGGGGCGCATTCCGCGCGCCGAAGGCATCGCCATCGGGCCTGACGGCAGCTTGTACATCGTTTCCGAACCCAATCTGTTCTATCGTTTCGAACGGACAGCCGCGCCGCGATGAAACCTGCACCAATCGACCGCTTTCTCGTTTTTTCCAGAACACCGACAGGAGATGACTCATGAATACGCCCTTGCCGCAACACCGCGCGCGCGATGCCGATGGCCGTCTGGTCGGACTGGTGTTCGACAGCGCGCCGCCGCCGGCCAATGCGGAAAATGCCTGGCTGCTGGCGGTTGACCGTTCCGACCACGCCCTGCGCGCCGCCGCCGCAGTGCTGCGTCTGGCGCAGATTGCCGGGCGCGAGGTGGCGCTGCATCTCATCAACGTGCAGCCCTGGCTTTCCCGCGAGGCCGCCGAGCACACGCTGGCGCAGCGGGCGCTGGAAGATACGGCGCGGGTGCGCGCGCTGCTTGCCGAAAGCGGCGCGGCGTGGCGGCTGCACGTCGAGATGGGGGAGGCGGCGGAATCCATCCTCGCCGCCATCGAGCGCCTGCGCCCGCAGGGTGCGGTGCTTGGCCGGCGCGGGCTGAACGCGGCGCAGAGCCTGCTGCTCGGCTCGGTCACCCAAAAAGTGCTGCAACATTCGCCGGCGCCGGTGCTGGTCGTGCCGTAATCAAATTGCCGGGCCGGCCCGGTTGCCGTGCTTTCTGCCCCGATGCGCGGGCGCGTTTCATTTTTGCGGAGTGTCTTTCATGGCGGGTGCCAGTTTGTTTGCATTGCTCGACGATATCGCGGCCATCCTCGACGACGTGGCCGTGATGACCAAGGTGGCGGCGAAGAAAAGCGCCGCCGTGGCCGACGACGTGGCGGCCATGACCAAGATCGCCACCAAGAAAACGGCGGGCGTCCTGGGCGACGATCTGGCGCTCAACGCCCAGCAGGTCGCTGGCGTGCGCGCCGACCGCGAGCTGCCCGTGGTCTGGGCGGTCGCCAGGGGATCGCTGGTGAACAAGGCGATTCTGGTTCCCGCCGCGCTGGCGATCAGCGTGTTCCTGCCGGCGCTGATTACGCCGCTGCTGATGATCGGCGGCGCGTACCTGTGCTTCGAGGGGGTGGAAAAACTGGCCCACCGGTTTCTGCACGACGCCGCCGGGGAGGCCGAGGAGCACGTCTCGCACGCGCAGGCCAATGCGGATGCCGCGGTCGATCTGGTGGCGCTCGAACGGAACAAGATCAAGGGCGCGATACGCACCGATTTCATCCTTTCCGCCGAAATCATCGTCATCGCCCTCGGCACGGTGGCCGGCGCGCCGCTGCCGCAACAGGCCGCCGTGCTGGTGGGAATCGCGCTGCTCATGACGGTGGGGGTCTATGGCCTGGTGGGCGGCATCGTCAAGCTCGACGATCTGGGGCTGTGGCTGAGCCGCAAACGCAGTGCGCTGGCGCAGTCCCTCGGGCGCGGACTGCTGACGGCGGCTCCCTGGCTGATGAAGTTTCTCTCCGTGGCCGGCACCGCCGCCATGTTCCTGGTCGGCGGCGGCATTCTGGTGCATGGCCTGCCCTTCCTGCATCACGCCGTCGAGGCGGCGGGCGCTGCGGTGGCCGGGGGATCGCTGGGCGGGCTGTGGCAGGCGCTGGTCACCAACGGCCTCAATGCGCTGATCGGCATTCTTGCCGGGGCGGTGGTATTGGGTGGGGTGATGCGGGTGTCGAGACTGCGGCAAGCGCGGTCGGCCGGGGGGTGATGCCGACGGGTGGTTTTGGCGTCGCTTTCCGCTGCAGGGGGTATTGGATTTTGTCGGGGGAGGCGGGATTGGCGTTTTGCCGGTTGTTCGTTCGCGGGTGTTGTTTTACCGTTGTTTTCCGCGCTGCGGCGCGTCTTACTTTTTCTTGCTTCGCCAAGAAAAAGTAAGCAAAAAGAAGGCGACCCCCGTGGTCGACGCCCCGCTGCGCGGGGTGCCTTGCGCTACTCGGCGGTCCGGGCGGCTGGCTAAACTCGCCGCTGCGCGACTCAGACATAGCCAGCCGAAGGCCCCCGGCCCGCCTGCGTTGCTCAGCGTCTTCCAAGGGGAAGGGGAAAGGCACTCCGGAATGGGCGGCAGCCTGAAAATGAGGCACCGCGAATGTGCTGGGAATTTGGGTTTCTGAGTTTTGAGCAACCGCTAAAAACCAACTCTGCCTCACATCCCTTTGCCTCGTATCCACACCGGAGAGATTCCAGGATGTCGAGCCATCGCAAAACCCCGGTCTCGCTTCACGTCCATACGGGAAGAAGCCAGAATTCCCGACCGCTACCCGAATCCGGATGGTTTTCCCCTTCCCCCTTGAGAGGTGCCGAGCAACGCAGGGTTTCGCGGAAAAAGGGCAAGCATGTCTGAGGGGCAAAGCCCCGAGTTTGCGCCGCCCCCGCGAAACCCGAGTAGCGCAGGGGAGCCCCGCAGGGGCCACCGACCCGGGGTCGCCTTTTCTTTGGCTACTTTCTTTTGGCGAAGCAAAAGAAAGTACGCCCGCGCCGCAGCGCGGAAAACAGCGGTAAAACAATACCCCCGAACGAACAAGCGACAAACCGCCAATCCCGCTCTCCCCCAATAAAATCCGATAAACAAAAAAACGCCCCGCGCGAACAGGGCATTGGCGCGGAGCGTGCCGGGGGGACGGCAAAAAAGGGTGTCTTTTACTCTTCTTCCTCTTCCTCGTATTCGGCGGGAAGCAGGTGGGCGATGCCCTTGTGGCAGTCGATGCAGGTCTTGCCGGCTTCCATTGCCCGGGTGTGGTTGCGGCGGGCGATGGGTTTCTGGCGTTCCAGTTCCATGGCGTCGAAGTTGTGGCAGTTGCGGCATTCGCGCGAGCCGCTTTCCTTCATCCGCTGCCATTCGTTCGTCGCCAATTGCATGCGCTTGGCTTCGAATTTTTCCGGCGTGTCGATGCTGCCGGTGATCTTGCCCCAGACCTCGAACGCGGCCTTGGCCTTGCGCGCCATCTTGTGCGTCCAGTCCTTCGGGACGTGGCAGTCGGAGCAGACGGCGCGCACGCCGGTGCGGTTGGCGTAGTGGATGGTTTCCTTGTATTCCTGGAACACCGTGTCACGCATTTCGTGGCAGGAGGTGCAGAATTCCAGGGTGTTGGTGGCGTCCATGACGGTGTTGAAACCGCCCCAGAACAGGATGCCGCTGATGAAGCCGGCGGATATCAGGGCCAGCAGGGAATAGCGGGCGCTTGGGCGGCGCAGGGTATGACAGAGGCGGCGGAGGAAGCCGCGGGTTTGCGTATCTTCGGGGGTATCTTCGGTGGACATGATGGCGTCGGTGCGGTGAAAAGGCCCGGCGAGGCGGTTTGCCCCGGCGGGCCGTTGAAACGAGCGGGTGGGTCGGCCTGGGAGAGGGCGTCGCTGGCTCGGCGGGAGAAAAATCGGCGATCAGCGCGAGAGAATCCAGCGCACCAGATTGCGCTGGCGGGCCTCGTCCTTGGTCTTGATGACCTTGTGCTCTTCTTCGTGACCGTCCTCGAACTTCACTTTCGGGCTGGTGTTGATGTGCTTCAGGAGTTTTTCCTCGGCATCGGCCTGGCCCTTGTACTTGGCGGCGACCGATTTGTAGGCGGGCGCGTCCTTCACCTTGTCTACGGCGTGGCACTTCAGGCAGCCGTTCTGGCGGGCCAGGGTTTCAGCCGCGGCGGCGTCGACTTCCTGGGCGGCGGCGCTGGCTGCGCCGAGCGCCGAGCAGAGCAGGGCGACGGAGAATGGAATGGACAGCTTGTTCATTTGTTTTTCCAGAAAAAGGGTGCCGTGGCACGGCATGGATCGAGAGGTGGGGGGCCGTGCCACGGCGGAGGACAAGGGTGTTGCAGGCGGCGGTTTACTTCTTGCCGGCCTGCATCTTTTCCTTCAGCGCCTTCATCTTTTCCACCAGCGGCGGGAAGGGGCCGTACTTGTGCTGGTCGGGGCTGACGCCTTCGAGGTAGGGCGGGAAGGAGGCGTCGACCGGCTTGTTGAAGCGGGCCGGGAAGTCCTTGCTCAGATCGAGCGTGCGTGGGGCCGGGCGCGGCTGCGAGACGACGTAGGCGGCCACGTCGTAAGCCTCGTCATCGGTCAGCTTGCCATCGACCATGTTGTGCTTGATGAAGCGGGTGGCGAACACCAGGCGGTTCATGCCGGCGCCGGTGTTGAAGCTGTCCGGCCCCCACAGCGGCGGCGAATCGTAGCCTTCGCGGTCGCCGGCCTTGCCGATACGTTCGCCCTGGCCGTCGGCGCCGTGGCACTTGACGCAGCGCTTGGCGTAAACCTGTTCACCGGCGACCGGATCGGCACGGCGGTTCGGCATCTTCATCGGTTTCATGCCCTGGCCCTTGATTTCGGCCCCGATGGGGATGCCGCGCGACAGGAAGTGCATGTAGGCGACGTAAGCCTTCATTTCGCGGGATTCGAGCGGCAGGGGATCGCCCGCCATGCTGCGCTGCATGCAGCCGTTGACGCGCTCCTCGACCGTGCTGATGTCGTGCTCGCGGCCGCGGTATTGCGGGAAGCTGGCCGGAACGCCCACCCAGGGAATGCCCCAGGCCAGCGTCGCGCCTTCCTGGTGGCAGGAGGCGCAGGCGAGGTTGTTGCCGGCGTAGCGCATCTTCGGATCGGCGACTTCGGGGCCGATGTGCTTGTAGGTTTCGATGGTCAGCGCGCGGCCGTAGCGCACCAGCTTGCCGTACATGTCGTCGGGCAGGCTGTCCACGTCGGGGACCTGCCAGGTTTCGAGGTCGATGACGGTCTTGGCGGCTTCCCCGGCGGCAATGGCCGGGGCCGGGCCGAGCAGGCCGGCAGCGGCGAGCAAGGCGATGGTCAGCTTGAGTTTGTGCATTTTTCCGCTCCCTTTTTGTGTTGGTACGCCTATTGGTACGCGGCCAGTCTAGGTGGGAGCGTTGCGGCAAACCATCCGGGAAAAGGGTGAGCGGCATAGCCGATAAAGGCTATTGCGCCAGCAGGGTTTTTCCGTCGCGGCGTTTTTCAGTCCAGACCGGCGGGGTCGGCGCACAGGATCAGCCGGGTCAGTTCGGCCGCGCCGCCCGTGCCGGTCTTTTCCATGATGTGTTGGCGGTGCACATGCACGGTGTTCTCGCTGATCGAGAGCGCCTTGGCCACTTCCTTGTTGGTCAGGCCGAGCGCCAGCTGCCGGGCGATTTCCGTTTCGCGCGGCGACAGCAGACCGAGCAGTTCGCGCGCCACCCGGCTGCGCCGGCTGGCCAGATGCCGCGTCCGGCTGACCTGCACGGCGCGTTCCACGGCGTCGAGCACGGCCTGGTCCTTGAACGGCTTTTGCAGGAAATCCAGCGCGCCTTCCTTCATCGCCTGCACCGCCAGTTCGACGTCGCCGTGGCCGGTCATGAACAGGACGGGAAAGAGCGAGCCGTCGTTGCGCAGGCGGCGTTGCAGTTCCAGCCCGCTGATGCGCGGCATCCGGATGTCCAGCAGCAGGCAGCCGCCGGCCGGGGAAAGCTCCGGCGCGGCGGCCAGAAAGGCTTCCGCCGAAACGTGGCCGACGGCTTCCCAACCCATGGATTCGAGCAGAAAGATGAGCGAGCGGCGAAAGGCGTCCTCGTCGTCGACGACGTGGATCACGGGAACGGCGGCGGCTGGATGGGTCATGGCAATGGCGCGGCAGGGTTGAAGGGAGGGATCATCTGGCCCAGGGCAGGGTGAAGCGGAAGGTCAGGCCGGGGCCGGGCTGGTTGGGCCGCGCCTGCAAGGCGCCGCCGTGCGCTTCGACGATGGTGCGGCAGATCGACAGACCGAGGCCGAGGCCATCCGGCTTGGTGGTGAAAAACGGTTCGAACAGGCGCGCTTCCTCGGCCTGGGTGAGCGCCGGGCCGCGGTCGATGACCTGGATTTCGCAGTATTCCCCGCTCGAAGTCAGGCGGAGGGTGATCGGCAGCTCGCCGGTCACGGCGTGGGGGCTGTCCTGATGCGCGTCGCTGGCGTTCTTGAGCAGGTTGAGCAGAACCTGCTGGATCAGTTGCGGATCGGCCAGCACGGTGGGCGCGTCCGGCGGCAGTTCGTCGCTCAGGATGAGCGTCTGGCGGGCCGGCAGCATCCCCTGGAAAAGCTGCATGGTGTCGCGCGTCAGGGCGGCGGGCGAAATGTCCTGGCGCACCGGCGCGCGCTTGCGGGCGAGCGTGCGGATGCCGGACAGGATGTCGCCGGCCCGCCCCGATTCGCGGGCGATTTCTTCCGCCGCCTGCACCACCGCCGGGGCCGACAGATTGCCGCGCTGCTGGCGGTGGAGCAGGCTTTGCGCGTAGTTGCCGATGGTGGCGAGCGGCTGGTTCAGCTCGTGCGCCAGCGTGCCGGAAAGCTCGCCGAGAATGGACAGCCGGGAAAGGTGATCCATCTGCTGCTGGTTGGCGCGCATCCGCTTTTCAAGCTGCTCGCGCTCGGCAAGCGCCGAGGACAGCTCGCGGGTGCGCCGGCTGACCAGTTGCTCGACGCGCAGGGTGTAGATCAGCCAGACCACGAGCAAGCCCAGCAGCAGGGCGACCGCCGGCCAGTAGCGGCGCGCCAGCGCTTCCCAGGCGGTCGTGCGCAGGAAGGCGTAGGGGCCGATTTCCAGTTCGCGCAGCATGTCGTGCACCGGGTGGTAATCGGCCGGCACGCTCCAGGTCTGGCCCTTGGCTTCCTGCGGGAGTTCCAGCAGGGCGAGCAGCACGTCGCGCGACAGCGCGGGCGGCGTGCCGCTGGCCGCGGCAAAGGCCCAGCCGGGGTAAAGGCGCGAGGAGATGCGGCAGGTCGGCAGATCGGGGCGCGGCGACAGCACGCGCAGATGCCCGGCCGCGATCTTCCCCTGGCGTTCGAGCTGTTCGAGCAGGCAGCCGCGAATGACCCCGGCGTCGGCCTTGCCCTGCGCCACGGCATCGACCACCCGGAACATCGGCGCGCCGGTGAAGCGGGCGTAAGGGCCGCCCGCTTCCGGATCGACGCCGAGCCGCTTCAACTCGGCCCAGGCGATCTGGTAACCACCGAAGGCTTCGGGCGAAATCGCCGCCATCGACTTGCCGCGCAGGTCGCGCAAGGTCTGCAGGTCCTGGCGGCTGTTCAGCACGATGATCGCCGAACCGACGACGTGCGCCGGATCGTTGCCGCCCTCCGCCGTGCGGGTGGCGATGCGCGAAACGCCGTAGCGCGCTTCCAGCGTCACGTAATGGCCGGGATTGGTGACGATGAAATCCACCTGATTCGCCGCCACCGCCCGCGCCATCGCCGCCAGATCGAGATGCTGCGCCCGGATGCGATGCTGCGGCAGCGCCTGCTGCAAGGCCGCGACAAAAGGCGACCACTCGATCTCCGCATCCTCCGCATCCAGCCAGGCCAGCACGCCCAGCCGGATCTCGTCAGCCGACGCGACGGCGGGCGTCAGCAGCCAGAAAGCGGCGGCGAGCAGGGCATACGACCAGCGGGAAAGACGGGCGGCAAGGCGGATGAGGGAGCAGGTGGAGAGGCGGGGCAAGGGCATCCGGCAGATTCAGTCGGAAAAAAGCGCCAAGCAGTTTAGCGCAAAGTGGCGGCCGGCTTGCCCGCCATTTTGCCAACCATTTGCCAGCCTGCTTGTGGGAGGGATTACGGGGATCTGAAGCCACAGAAACCCGGCACCACCGCATTTACTCCCCCTTGCCGATCGCCCAGACGATCCCTGCTTTGCCGAGGTGGCGGCGTAGCGCCGCATTGACTTCGGTAGTGGTCAGTTGGCCGATGCGGGCGTCGACGGCGCTGTCCCAGGCATAGCCGTGGCCGGTGCGCAGGCTGCTGACGAGGCGGTCGGCGTAAGCGCCTTCGCTGGCGACGCGTTTGCGCCGTTGTTCCAGCCAGGTCCGGATGCCGGCGCTGACCTCGGCGTCGGTGAAGCCTTCGGCCAGCGCCTTGGCGAGTTCGGCGCGCAGCAGGTCGCGGGCGTGTTCGGCCTTGTCGCTGGCGACGCTGGCGCTGATCGTGAAGCTGCTGCGCTCGTCGAAGGTGTTGCCAGCGAGGGACGCGCTGACGGCGTAGGCCAGCCCTTCGCGTTCGCGCAGGAGCAGGCGGAAGCGGCTGGCGGCGTCGCCGCCGAGCAGGCGTACGGCCAGCCCCAGCGCCGGGAAGTCGTCGGCGTCGCTGCGGATCGGCAGATAGGTCACGGCGAGAATGTCGGCATTCGGGCGCTGCGGCTTGGCGATGACGATGTCGCTGACGTCGGCGGGCATCGGCGCGGCGGGGCGCTCGATGCGCTGCCAGGGCGTCGGCGTCGGCGGCAGGCGTTGCAGGATGTTCCAGAAGCCGGCGACGTCGGCGGCGTCGAGGTCGCCGACGGCAGCGATGCGCAGCCGGGAGCGGCCGGAAAAATCGGTGACGCAGCGGCGCACCTCGTCGATGCCGATGGCCTCGATTTCGGCGCGCCGTTCGGCCAAGGCGCGCGGGCGCAGCGGGTGGTCGGGCGGGTAGTTGTCGAAGCGCTGTCGCGACGCG
>OGQD01001305.1_pt1 | contig 16531 bp, 12 predicted proteins | sample 1553091 | NCBI WGS metagenome assembly OGQD01 (sample SAMEA2580290, study PRJEB22360) | human gut metagenome | biome: human gut; feature: human-associated habitat; material: faeces | place: Denmark | collected 2008/2010
TGTACTGAGCTTCTGCCGTGAATGGATTGTAATATCCCAGAATTCCGGTGAAATTCATCACGTTTTTAAATAAACTGGGTTTGAAGGAATTAATTTCAGAAGCTTTTTTACCCGAAATGTTTTCTGGAAGTTTTATCTGCTGCGAAAGAATTTCTGCCTGAACAGCTTTTAGATCTTTCAGAATAAAAATTCCGTTTTTATCTTCAGAAGTCAGTTTTCGTGTTTCCTTGCATCGCGCGAGATATTTTAATGCCAATACTTTTGCCTTTTCAACAGTAGGTTCTTTCTGGCTTGGAAGCTTTTTAATAATAGGAGTCTGAAAATAGAGCATTCCCCAGAATATCTGATACGAAAAATAGAAGATATTTATGCTCATTAATATTTTTAAAAAAGAAGAATTCCTGTTTTTCTTTTTAAATGATGTAATGATACAATACACAAGAAAAATTCCCAGCAAAATATAAAGTACATCTCCAAAGGAAAAAGGAATCCATGAAAATATAATCTGATGAACCTTTTTCTGAAATTCAAATAAAGTCTCAAAAAAAGAAATCATGATTTCAGATTTTGAAAAAGCATAGAACAAAAGAAATTGGGCAAGTAATAAACCTGCCCAAAACCTTTTCTTATATCGTATGTTCGTTTTCTTAATGACCACTGCCTTTTGTGATTTTGTCAAGATCAATTCCCTGAGATTTCAAAATTCCGCTTACTCTTATAGCATAGAAAGCAAGATAAGCAAAACAGATCACCCCTACAATATAACTGAAGTGAATATTGGTAAGATCTGCTACATATCCCTGAATAAGGCTTACAATTCCTCCTCCCATAATCATCATAATCAATAATCCTGAACCCTGATTGGTGTGTTTTCCCAAACCATTGATGGCTAAAGCGAAAATACATGGCCAAAGAGTAGAACAGAATAGTCCAACGCTTGTAAAAGCATATACAGAAACCATTCCTTCAGTAAACATACCGGTCAGTAAAGCGGTAATACCTGCAGCCGAGAAAATAAGAAGCATTCTCGCTGGATTTCCTTTACTCAAAATGTCACAGATAATCATTGCAATAATAATTAATCCGTAAACATAGAAATGAGACAGATCGTGCTTTGCAATTGCATTTACCAAAAGGAATACCCCAAAAGCAAGATAAGGAGCTAAGAATCTTAAAATCTTTTTAAATCCTGCACTTACGTCGAAAGCTTCAACAGCACCAGTCCAACGACCGATCATTAATGACGCCCAGTATAATGAAATATAAGGAGCGACATCTTTTGTTTCAAATCCTAAGCTTTTTTCCATATAAGCAGGAAGATTACTTGCAGTAGAAACTTCCACACCTACATAAACAAAGATGGCAATCATCCCTAAGATAAGCTGTGGATACTGCAATGCAGACTTTCTGTGCTGTCCTTTTACGCTGTCATCCGTATCTTCGGTAATTGTTGGAGTAACTGCCGGAAGCGAAGAAAATTTAAGCATAATCGCAACCAGAACAAAGGCTGCTCCTAAAATAAGGTAAGGAATTTTTACACTTTCAACACTTGCATTATTATTCGATGCAGCTGCAGATCCGAAAATCGCAAAAGAAACAATCAGCGGACCGATTGTAGTTCCAAGATTATTGATTCCTCCTGCCATTGTTAATCTCTGAGAACCCGTTTCAGAAGGTCCGACTTCGATGGCTAAAGGGTTGGCAACAATCTGCTGTAAAGAGAACCCCAATCCCACAATAAATAAACCGGAGATCATTAAAGGGAAAGAATGCATATTGGCAGCCGGATAAAACAGTAAAGTTCCTGCTGCAGAAATAAGAAGCCCGACAATAAGCCCATTTTTGTAACCTATTTTATTCACCAGATCCTGCTTTAATCCCGCAGAGACCAGCATATAAATCAAAGAGCCCACTGTATATGCCACATAGAAGCATATCTGTACAAGCATACTTTCGGTTTGAGATAAATTAAAGGCTTTTTGAAAAACCGGGATCAAAATGTCATTACTTGCCGCCACAAATCCCCAGAAAAAAAATACAGTAACCAATGGGATAAATTGTCCCCAATTAGTTTGTTTAGAATAATTTGACATATTTGTTGAAAATTTCTGTAAACAAATATATATTATTTCTATTAATTATAGTGTTTTAACAATGTTTTTTTTATTGTCTCAAAAGCGGACGATTTAAGGTCTTTCGGTGATTCTGAAGGAGTTAAAATTCCGTTGAAATAAACTTTTGCTTTACCGGGATAACCTTTGGAATTGTCAAACGGGAAAATTTCCTTTAATCCCACGAAAGTAAAGACCACAATAGGAGAGTTGTGTTTTGAAGAAAGCGTAAATGCACCATCTTTAAATTCATCCAGAATAATGGACGTGTCATCCGGAACACCGCCTTCCGGAAAAATAACGATGCTGTTTCCTTCTTCCATTTTTTCGGCGCATCTTCGGTAAACATCGGCGCGGCTTCTTGCGCTTTTACGGTCTACCATCACACAGATCCTCTTATAGATGGTTCCGAAAATCGGAATTTTTACCAGTTCTTTTTTTCCCACAAAGCAAACAGGATGATCTGCACACAAAATACACATCAGCATAATATCCATAATCGATGTGTGGTTAGATATGAAAACGTACTGTTGGTTTTTGTCTAATTTCTGATCAGAAAGCTTCGTAAGATCGTACCGCAGACCCATCCCGAAAAAAATACAGTAGCTCCACCATCGTACAAACCGGTAAGCATATTTATAATGGTTTTTATTGAATGATAAAATGTAAACCGGAATTCCGAAAAGGATGGTGAAGACAAATGCTAAAATCAGCATCCAGAATCTCCAGAGGTAATTTAAAACTTTCGTCACAGCCTATCCGTTAAAGATTACTTTTTTCTTGATGGAATAATTTAAAACCGAAACCAGCAGAATGGCAGCAATTTTACTGATCATTTCCGGACTCAGCGTATAAATAATCAAATCTATATTGTCCTTAAATATATAGCTGTAGAAAATCTGGAAAAAACCGAGACTTAATAATGTTGAAATAAAAGAAACCATCATAAAATAGGCAAATTCTTTTCTTTTGGAATGCTTTCCTCTTTCAAAAACAAACCAGATGCTCAGGAAATAATTGGTGATGATTCCACAGCTTGTAGAGAAAATATTACTCAGCGGATAATGGATCCCGTGGAAATTGGTTTCGCGCGGAAAAAACTGAGGAAGGGAAGTGCTGAAGAGTTTAAAACTCCCGATTTCCACAACCGCACTGAGTCCTCCTGCAATGATGAAGAACAAAACCTGTTTCTGACGTAGTATTAAATCTCTCATCCGATTTTTATGATATGCAAATTTATAATTATATGTTAAACCGGTAAAAAAAGATGTTAAATATTTTTTTAGATTCAAAATTATTTCTAAATTTAATTTTCAGAATGATGTAAACCTGACCTGATAATAAATTCATTTTCAACTATTTGTGTTGATGGTTTTTTCTATCTTGTAATGCGTGATTAGAAGCATACGATCAAAAAATTTTACGACCACATTTTAATAATATTTGTATGAAACGTCAAAACAAATACAGAAAATTCCAGCTTCAGCAACAAAATATTGAAGCTCTAGAAAGAGAAAATTCACGCTTCAAACGTGTCTATTCCGAGTATGAAAATATGTCCAATGAACTTTGGAATCTTGAAAATGCAACAGACGAACCTGTTCCCGATGACTTCATCAATGCCATGATTCTTCAGACCTCTTATCTGGAAGATGAAATTGAAGACTGGCTGATCCAGTTTAACGATAAAAAGACGACAGACATAAAACAATAACGATGCATCTGAAAAAAAATTACTGAAAGAGAGCTTTACGGAATTAGTGAGCTCTCTTTTGTTTTGATGATGATTCTGTTTTTAGATCATACAAAAAAGGCAACAAACTTGCGATGCCACAAATAACACATATGTCATGTTCAGAATCCGTCATCTTACAAGATAAATTCATAATTTAGCATCCTTAAACTAAAATGTAAAATATGGTTGCTATTGTTGATAGTGGTTCTACAAAATCCGACTGGGTAATTTTGGACGATTTTAAAAAGGTCTTCCTGAAAACAGAAACCATTGGCTTCAACCCAAACTTCATCAACAAAGAACTTATTGTTCCTGAAATTGAAAAAAATACAAGCCTTACCACCGTTAAAAATTCGATTAAGAAAATCTTTTTTTATGGTTCAGGATGTGGTGTTCAGCAAAATTGTGATATCATTATAGAAGAGCTGGGCAAAGTATTCATCGGCGCAGAAATCATTGTGAAGGAAGATCTCACGGCAGCAGCTTATGCTGCTTACAGAGGAAAGCCTGCCATTGTCTGTATTTTGGGAACCGGTTCCAATTCTTGCTATTTTAACGGAGAAACCATTAAGATCCAGTTGCCTTCTCTCGGATTTCTTGTAGGAGACGAAGGAAGCGGAAGCGCAATCGGAAAACAACTGGTAAGAAGATTCTTTATGCAGAAACTTCCTGCAGATCTCTCATCGGAGTTTGAAGAAACGTATAAGCTGACTGTGGAGGAAGCATTGAAAAACATGTATCACACTCCAAGACCCAATGCGTACTTAGCAGATTTCAACAAGTTTGTAGTGGAAAGAAAAGATCATCCGTATTTACAGAAAATGGTGCATGAAGAAATGCTTAATTTTTTCGATTATCAGGTGCTTCCTTATGTAGAAGCCAAAGAGGCCGAGATCAATTTCATCGGATCAATAGCCTATTATTACGAAGATGTTTTACGTTCTGCAGCGGCAGAGCTTAATCTTAATGTGGGACAGATTGTTCAGAAGCCTATCGAAAGTCTCGTAAGCTACCACATTCAATATATATTATAATTAAATAACAAAATTCATTATATGTCAAGTAAAACCCACCGCGACGAAAAGAACTTTAATCAGGCGGCTTTAGATTATCATAAAGCCGAACCTAAAGGTAAGATCGAAGTGATCCCTTCAAAACCACACTCATCTCAGAGAGATTTGTCATTGGCGTATTCTCCGGGGGTTGCAGTTCCTTGTATGGAAATCCACGATAAGCCCGAAACGGTGTACGATTATACAGGAAAAGGAAATCTGGTAGCTGTTATTTCAAACGGTACCGCAGTTTTAGGTTTGGGAGATATCGGTGCAGAAGCTTCAAAGCCGGTAATGGAAGGGAAAGGTCTTTTGTTCAAAATTTTTGCGGACATTAACGTTTTCGATATTGAAATCAACGAAAAAGATCCTGATAAATTCATAGAAATTGTAAAAGGTATTGCTCCTACGTTTGGAGGAATCAATCTGGAAGATATTAAAGCTCCGGAAGCATTTTATATCGAACAGAGACTCAAAGAAGAACTGGATATTCCTTTGATGCACGACGATCAGCACGGAACGGCGATCATTTCTGCAGCAGCATTAATCAACTCTCTTCAGATTGCCAATAAAAAGATCGAAGAAGTGAAAATGGTGGTGAACGGAGCAGGAGCAGCGGCAATTGCGTGTACCAACCTTTATATTTCTCTTGGTCTGAAAAGAGAAAACGTACTGATGTGCGACAGTAAAGGAGTGATTAACCACAAAAGAGAAAATCTTACTCCCGAAAAAATCGATTTTGTTGCTCAGACGGATATCGAAACATTGGAAGATGCCGTAAAAGGTTCAGACGTTTTCGTCGGATTATCAAAAGGAAATGTAATGACGCCGGAAATGTTGCTGAGCATGAATGAAAATCCTATCGTTTTTGCATTGGCAAATCCGGATCCGGAAATTGCGTACAATGTAGCCATTGAAACCCGCAAAGATGTCATCATGGCAACAGGAAGAAGTGATTATCCTAATCAGGTTAATAACGTTCTTGGTTTCCCATATATTTTCCGCGGAGCATTAGACGTTCAGGCAAAAGGAATTAATGAAGCAATGAAACTGGCGGCTGTTCATGCCATTGCAGATCTGGCAAAAGAGCCTGTTCCGGAGGCGGTAATTTTAGCGTATAATATTCAGAATCTGCAGTTCGGAAGAGAATATTTTATTCCAAAACCATTTGATAACCGTTTAATTACAAAAGTATCCAGTGCGGTAGCAAAAGCTGCTGTAGAAAGCGGAATTGCCAGAAAGACAATCACCGATTTCGAAGAATACGAAAACAGCCTCCTCGACAGAATGGGAAGAGACGAGAAGCTGGTAAGAATGATGCAGAACCGTGCAAAAGCCAATCCGAAAAGAATTACTTTAGGAAATGCGGAAGAATACAATGTTCTGAAAGCAGCACAGATTCTATATGAAGAAGGAATTGCCTATCCGAGTCTTTTAGGAAATAAAAAATACATCAAGGAGCAGATGGAACATTTCGGGATCAATCTTGATATTCCGATTATTGATCCAAGCGACGACGATCAGAAAGAAAACAGAAAAAAATACAGAGAAACGCTTTGGAAACTTCGCCAGAGAAAGGGAATGAACGAATACAAAGCAAAAAGATTCGTTCGCCAGAGAGATTATTTCGGTCCTTTAATGCTGAAACATGGCGATACAGACGGATTAATTGTTGGTTTCTCTAAAAATTATACCTCCGTTCTTAGACCAGTTTTAGAAGTAATTGAAAAAGATAAAGGAGTAGATAAAGTAGCGGCAATGATGATGATTTTGTCTGAAAAGAAACCAATTTTCTTTGCAGATACCTCCATCAATCAGAATCCTACAGCGGAAGACTTGGTAAATATTGCTAAAATGGCAGAGTTTACCGTAAAATCTTTTGCCATCGAACCGAGAATCGCCATGCTAGGATTTGAAAACTTCGCAGCCATCTCCGAAACTTCAAAAAAAGTAGCAAAAGCAGTAAGCATCCTTCACGAAAAATATCCGAAAATGATCGTGGACGGAGAAATTCAGCCGGATTTTGCGATGAATTCAGATCACTTAAGCGATTATCCATTCTCAAAATTAGGAACAACGCCTGCCAATACATTCATTTTCCCGAATCTTGAAAGCGCCAACTTATCCTACAAGATCATCAGAGGAATGAAAGTAGCACAGGTAATCGGACCAATTTTGATGGGACTGAAACAGCCGGTTCACGTTTTACAGATGCGTTCAAGCGTAGATGAGATTGTAAACCTGGCAACCATTGCCGTTCTTGATGCCCAGAGAAGAGAGAAAAAAGATAAGAAATAATAAAAAATCTGTTCTTTAAGATAGAAAGCAGTACACAAAATAACGGTGTACTGCTTTTTTTTGTGTCCTAATTTCACAATTTTGTGATATTAGGACAGGTAAATTTATATTTTGAAAATCTTTTGAAATACCTATGAATACTAACTTTTTTAGGGGTAAAATAAATTGTAAAATACATTTTCAGAATTAATTATTTAAATATCTGTTCAACAGGTAGATAAATTAAATACTTTAGGAGAACCAAAAATTACATTATGAAAAATTTCAAAAAACTTTCAAGAGAAAATTTAAGACAGATTGCAGGAGGCGGACCCGGAGGAAAGCCATTGCAGTCTCCGGACGGAGGATATTACTGCCTTCCTTCTCAGGGACAATTATGTTTGGTAGGATGTACACCTACCTGCATAAACGGAGCATGCAACATCAGCATGTGTCTGGATATAAATCCGGTGTAGATTTTTGTAAAATTAAAGTAAGAAAATGAAACCTGTCCATTTGGATGGGTTTCGTTTTTTTTGAGAAATTATTGCATTTACAGTTAAAAATTAAGTTAAAAATCATTCGCGCGTGAAATGAAAACATAACTTAGTTTAAATTACTATATTTGGGAGTTATAAAAATTAATAATGATATTTTCACTTCAAGGCATTGTTCAGGAACTTACGCCTACTTACGCAGTAATCAACGTACAAGGAGTTGGTTACTATGTAGGTATCAGTTTAATGACCTCACAAACCCTCACAACCAATAAAGAAACTTTTCTTTTTATTCAGCAGATCATCAGGGAAGATGCTCATTTGTTATTCGGATTTAACACTCGTTCAGAGAAAGATATGTTCAATCTGTTAATAAGTGTTAATGGAGTAGGAGCTGTTTCAGCACTTATTTTACTGTCTACTTTAAGTCTTGATGAGATCGCTTCGGCAATCCTCTCAAAAAACAGCGCACTCATTCAGAAAGCCAAAGGAATCGGTGCAAAAACAGCCGAAAGAATCATTGTGGATCTTAAGGATAAAGTACAGAAATACAGCAATCCGGAAGAAAACATTTCCACGTTTGCAAATAATAAAATCAAGGAAGAATCGTTATCTGCATTAGAAGTTTTGGGCATTCCTAAGCGAATGAGCGAGAAACTTGCGGATAAAATCATGAAGCAGGATCCTAATATTTCAGTAGAAGAGTTGGTAAAACAAATTTTAAAAAACATTTAACATTTGGTGGCGAATAATAAATATTTCAATATAATTCTGTTCCTGTCGTTTTTGCTTGTGTCTACATTTACATTTGCACAAAGACGACCTGCAGCAAAGGTAAGCGATACCGCAATTATCAAAAAAGATTATCAGTTGGCAGATCCTACACAGTATGAAGCCTACTACGATATAAAAACAGGAATGTATTTCGTATATCCTAAAGTAGGAAATACCATAACAGGACAGCCGACTGCGATGTCTCCGGAAGATTACAAAGAGTTCATGATGGAAGCGCAGACGAAAGCTTACTATAAGGAAAAATCAGACCGTTACAGCCTCATGTTCCGGAAAGATAAAAGCGATGCGGCGAGAAAAGGTTTAATTCCTTCATTACAGATCAACAACAGGCTTTTCGAAACCATTTTCGGAAGCAATAAAATCGAAATCATTCCTTCTGGGTATGCTTCTTTCGATTTAGCCGGATTATATCAGAAGATTGATAATCCACTGATCTTACCGCAAAACAGAAAGAGCTTTACGTTCGATATCGACCAGAGAATTCAGCTTGGTTTATTGGGGAAAGTAGGAGAAAACCTTCAGTTAAAAGCCAATTATGACACCCAGAGCGGTTTCGCATTTGAGAACAGAATGAATCTCGTCTGGCAGGCAAAAGGAAGCTGGAAAGACCTTCAGCAGAAAGGTTTGCAGGATGTAGATAAGCCAAGTGCAGGAGGAGAGGACAAAATTATCAAAAGAGTAGAATTCGGTAACGTTAATATGCCGCTTTCCACCAGTCTCATCCGTGGTTCACAGTCTTTATTCGGGGTTAAAACAGAATTTCAGTTAGGTAAAACCTTCGGAACAGTCGTGCTTTCCCAACAACAGGGTGAAGCAAGGAATATTACGGTTCAGGGTGGCGGTGTCATGAATACATTTAAATTAAATGCAATTGATTACGAAGACAACCAGCATTACTTTTTAGGACATTATTTCTTAGATAAATATGACGGCGCCTTATTGAACTATCCTCAGATCAATTCAAAGATCAGCATTACAAGACTGGAAGTCTGGGTTCTGGATCAGGGGAACAGCAACTTACAGTACCAGAAAAGTATTGTCGGAATCAGAGATTTGGGGGATGCTTCCGGAGTTCTTCCCGATAATAATCAGCCGGGTTTTAACCTGTATTCCACGATTAACGGATTACCGGGTTTAAGAGATGCGAGTACCGCATACAATGCTATTAAAGGGCAAAACCTTCCTGTTGCAACCGGAGGTACAGAAGTTTATCAGGATGGTGAACACTTTATCTTTAATAAAAAAGCAAGACGATTAAATACCAACGAATATACCTTACAACCGCAGTTAGGATACATTTCATTAAACCAGAAACTGAACGATAATCAGCTTTTGGCGGTTTCTTTCTCCTACACGGTGAACGGAAGTAATCAGGTGTACAAAGTCGGGGAATTCTCCGAGGAAAGTACTGTTTTAATGGCGAAACTTCTTAAGCCGAATACAACGGTAAAAACAACTTCGCCGATGTGGAATCTGATGATGAAAAACATCTATTCTCTGGATGCAGGACAGGTTAATCATGACGGATTTATCCTGAATGTGTTATACAGAGATCCACAATCCGGAGGTAAAGTAAATTATCTTCCGGTTGCCAATAATCCACAGGTAAGCAATGTTCCTTTGATCAAATTATTAAACTGGGACAGACTGAATGCCAACGGAGATTTACAGAACAACGGAACTTCAACGGGAGACGGTATTTTCGACTTTGTTAACGGAATTACCATACGTCCGGAAACAGGAAGAGTTATCTTTACTAAAGTTCAGCCATTTGGAAGCTATATCCAGAATGTCATCGGAAGTAACGATCCACAGTACGTGTTCTCGGATCTGTACAGCCAGCAAAAACAGGTTGCTACATCAAGTAACTTAGCACAGCGTTATACCATTGAAGGTCGTTACAAAGGCGTTCAGGGACAGGGAATTTCTCTGGGAGCAGTTAACGTTCCTCAAGGTTCCGTAAAAGTTTCTGCAAACGGAGTTCAGCTTACGGAAGGCATAGACTACACCGTAGATTATATGTTGGGAACCGTTACCATCATCAATGAGCAGGTAAAACAATCCGGACAGGCAATTAATATTTCACTGGAAAACCAGTTAACATTCAATACCCAAAGAAAGAGATTCATGGGATTGAATTTAGAAAGAAGATTCAATGAAAACTTTATCTTGGGAGGAACCGTTGTAAACTATTCCGAATCACCGCTTACTCAAAAAGTAAACTATGGTCAGGAAGCTGTTAATAACACAATGGCAGGAATCAATTTGATGTACAACAATCAGCTTCCGTTCCTTACGAGATTAACAGATAAAATACCTTTGGTAAATACAGAAGCACCATCCAATCTGAATTTCAAAATGGAGGCAGCTTATTTACTTCCCGGTTTAAATAAAGGAATCAACGATCAGTCTTATATTGATGATTTTGAACAGACCACTTCAAAAATTACTTTAAAAGAACCTACAGCGTGGAGCTTAGCTTCAAAGCCGGAAAAGAATCAATCTGATCCTTTATTTACAGGAGCAGGAAAAAATAATGATATCACGGAAGGATATGGAAGAGGTTTGTTATCATGGTATAACATCGATCCGAGATTTTATGGAGTAGGAGGAAAAGCCCCGACAGGAATCACGCCGCAATCGGTTTCCAATCACGCTTCAAGAAGGGTTCAATTCTCAGAAATTTTTAACAACAGAGATTTTGTAGCAGGAGAACAGACGTATACCAATACTTTTGATATTTCGTATTATCCTGCAGAAAAAGGACCTTACAATTCCAATCCGGCTACAGAAACAACCGCACAAAGATGGGCGGGAATCATGAGACCGATCAGCATTTCCAACTTCGTAAATTCCAATATTGAATATGTTGAATTCTGGATGATGGATCCTTATGCAGATGGCAATACTTTAGGCACAAATCCAAAACTTTTACTGCATTTAGGAAACGTTTCGGAAGATATTCTGAAAGACGGACAGATGCAGTACGAAAACGGATTGCCAACACCTTCGGCTCCGTCTACCACTACGGCTTCAAACTGGGGAACACAGCCAAAGCAGCCACCGATTCTTTATGCATTCTCAAGTGAAGGAGCAGACAGAACGGCTCAGGATTTGGGGTATGACGGTTTAAGTTCGGATCAGGAAGCGGCATTGTTCGGAAATACATTCATCAATCCGGTTACCAATGTTTCCGACCCTGCTGTAGATGATTTTGTATTCTATATGTCTGAAAAGTTCACAGGAACTCAGGCTTCATCTTTGGTTCAGCGATACAAGTATTTCAGAAATCCGGAAGGAAACTCTCAGAGCAACTCTTTAGAAGTGGCTTCACAGACTCCGGATGCGGAAGATATTAATAAAGATTACAACTTAGATCAGACGGAAAGCTACAACCAGTATGAGGTAAGCTTAACTCCGGGAAGCCTTACTTTAGGACAGAATAACATCGTAGACGTTAAAACAGTTCAGGCATCATTCCAGAATGGGCAGACTTCTCAGGTAAAATGGTATTTATTCAGAATTCCAGTATCAAAATACGATACAACTGCCGGTAATGCAGACCCTTCTATTTTGAATAATGTCAGATTTGCAAGATTATTATTAACAGGTTTCGACCAAACTTCAACGTTAAGATTCGGAACGATGGATTTGGTGAGATCAGACTGGAGAAAATATCCTAAAAATATTGCCAATACAGGAAATTCAGGAGCTACGGATGAAGGGACAATCACTACAGATAACAATAACTTTGAGGTGGGAAGTGTAAATATTGAAGAAAATGCACTGAACCAGCCGCCTTACGTTTTGCCTCCGGGAATCGACAGACAGATTTTAAGCGGTAATGCAGGGGCACAGAGACAGAATGAAGCTTCTTTATATTTAAAAGCGACATCCCTTGCTCCATCTGAAGCGAGAGGAGTATTTAAAAATACTTCTCTGGATATGAGAAGATACAAAAAACTAAAACTTTTTGTGCACGCTCAGGATCCTGGTAAAAGAGTATTCGGTTTTAATAAAGAAACCAAGTTCTTCATCCGTTTCGGTAGTGATGCTACGGATAACTACTATGAATATGAATCTTCTCTCTTCATCACACCATCTAACGCTACAACACCTATGGAAATCTGGCCGATGGAAAATGATGTGGATTTAAATATTCAGGATTTTGTGGATGCTAAAATAAGAAGAGATAAAAATCACCCTACGCAAATTGTACAAAGATTAAAAGATGAGGTTTTTGATCCGGGGAATACTTTTAAAAGTCTTTACATCAAGGGACGTCCAAGTTTAGGAAACATTACAACCATCATGATTGGTGTCAGAAATGGTTTCGAAAGAGGAACTTCCGGAGCTGTAGCACTCGACAGGATTCTTTGGGTAAACGAAATCCGTCTCTCTGAAATAGAAAATGACGGAGGTTATGCAGGAAATGCGAGCTTAAACTTCAATCTGGGAGATTTTGCAACCGTGAATACAAGTGCTTCTTATACTTCAGTAGGATTTGGAAATATTGATTCTAAACCAGCCGAGAGAAACCAGTCGACTCAGTCTGCATTCAGCATCAATACCGCAGTAAATGTAGATAAATTTTTACCTGAAAAAACAGGAGTTAAAATTCCGGTAAACTATTCTTATTCTCAAACTATTGAAGATCCGAAGTACAATCCTCTGGATACGGATGTAGAGTTTAAGAAAGCAGCAAACAAAGAGCAGCTTAAAAAAGTAGCTAGAACTTATACACAGCAAAGAAGCATCGGCGTTGTGAATATGCATAAAGAAAGAATGAATCCGAACAGGAAACCTAAGTTCTACGATATCGAAAACGTATCGGTAACGGCAGTTTATAATGACGATTATTATAGAGATATTTATACCAAGAAAAATTACAGACAGTATCTGAGAGGGTATGTAGATTACAACTACACATTCAAACCTTGGGTAATCCGTCCGTTCAATAAAATGATCAGCGATACGGCGAAGTCTACGAAATATCTGAGATGGGTAAAAGAATTTAACTTTAATCCTGTTCCTACAAGATTCTCTTTCAGAACAGAAATCGACAGAAATTACAACGAGTTGCAGTTTAGAAATATCGATGCCATCCTTACAGGAAACTATGGGGATGACTTTGCAGCGATTAAAAACAGAAACTTCTATTTCGGATGGCAGTATGGTTTAGGATTTAATTTTACAAAATCTTTAAAACTGGAAATTAATTCCGCTACCAGAACATTGAATGACAATGTAGACGTTAATACAATGGACAACAGTTCTATTTTCGGAAATGTATTAAGAGCGGGTAGACCTGTATTGTATAACCACAGAGTTCAGTTAAACTATAAATTACCGTTCCAGTATCTACCATATCTTGATTTCATCGATGCGGAATTAGGTTACGGATTTACCTACAACTGGAATGCAAGATCTACAGTGTTACTGGCAAGTCCGGACGGAAGTTTAGGTTCAATCGGTCAGAATACAAATGTCATTCAGGCAACCGGAACGGCAGATTTTACGAAGTTCTTTGGGCAGTTTAAGTATTTCAAAAATATTTCGGCAAAATTGCAGAAACGTAAACAGGAAATAGATTCATTAAACAATGCTTATACGCAACAGTGGGAGAAAAACAGATATGCTTATAAAAGATATAAATTCAAAAACAGACTGACTCCGCTTCAGAGCATGGCGTATTTATTAACATCCATGAAGCAGTTAGATATCAATTATTCTGAAAACAACGGAACAGTGCTTCCTGGATTATTATCGGCTCCGAACTGGTATGGTTACGGACAGACTTTGGGAGGTCCAACCATCGGGTTCCTTTTTGGATCTCAGGCAGACATCAGAAGAACGGTAATGGAAAACGGATGGGTAAGTGATTCAGAATTTATGACAGATCCTTATGTACGAATGTCGACACGTGAGCTGCGGGCTAATTTGCAGGTTATGCCGATGAACGATCTCAGAATAGACATCAGTGCACTGCATAATTATAACCGAAACTTTACCCATACAGGATTTAATTACAGAGATCCGAATACGGGAGTTGCCAATCCGAACTATACATTTGCAAATGATTTGGTAACTTATTCCAACTCGGTTGTTTTATTAAAGACAGCATTCAAAGACGGAGCGGCAATTTATCAGGCAATAAGACAGAATGCACAGGCTTTATCTCAGCAGAAGCAGGGCGCTTTAGAGCCAAACGGATTCAAAGACGGTTATGGAATTTCAAATGCCTATATTTTGATTCCTGCATTCAGAGCTGCGGTGGAAGGAAAAACAGTAAAAGAAATGACCAACCCTAAAAAAGCAGGACTTCCGATTCCAAACTGGAAGATCACTTACTCAGGGTTGAGAAATATCCCGATCATCAACGGACAATTCTCCAAGTTTGATCTTTTACATTCTTATCAGGCGACTTATACAGCCACAGGAATTCAGTCGAGTATCGATTATTTCAATAGTCTTAATGCTTACGATGCAACGCAGAGAGATATTAATGACGATTATATCAATCCGTTCACTTTTGCTCAGGTAGGTTACGTAGAAAACTTCTCACCTTTGATCGGAGTAGACATGACGATGAGGAACAATATTCAGTTGGGTATTCAGTACAACAGATTAAGAACATTGTTACTCGGATTGGTAAACCATACCTTAACAGAAGATTCAAACAGCGAATATGTAGTGAGAGTAGGATATATCATCAGAAACTTCAGATTAGGAATGACGAATGTGAGAGGACGAGGAAAAGCAAAAGGAAGTGACCTGAACATCAGAGGAGATTTCTCGCTGAGAGACAGCAAAACGAGCATCACCAATATTTTACTGGATGATTCTCAGGTTACAGGAGGTCAGAGATTGATGAACATTAAAGTCTCAGCAGATTATAATGTATCACAGAACCTTAATCTTAGAGTATTCTATGAGCAGATGACTTCTAAATATAAAATCTCAACAGCCTTCCCGTTGTCAACAATCAGAGCAGGTATTTCTGCCACGTTTACATTCGGAGACTCAGGCGGTTTCTAATTAGAACGAAAATAAATTTAAATGTCCCTCAGTTTTTGAGGGACATTTTTTATATCCGATATTTGAACCTTCTGGAATTTTGAATACATTTGTACAAATAAAAAATTAAAAATGAACACACCATCAGAATTAAAGTACACGAAAGATCACGAATGGATCAAGATCGAAGGAAATGTTGCTACAATCGGTATTACAGACTTCGCACAGGGAGAACTGGGAGATATCGTTTATGTAGATGTAGACACTGTAGATGATGATCTTGAAGGAGGTGCCGTTTTCGGAAGTGTAGAAGCTGTAAAAACAGTTTCAGATCTATTCTTGCCTATCTCAGGAAAAGTGATCGAATTCAACTCAGAATTGGAAGACCAACCGGAATTATTAAATTCAGATCCTTATGGAAACGGATGGATCATCAAACTAGAAGTTGCTGAAGGTGCAGATCATTCAGAATTACTTTCTGCGGAAGAATATCAGGCAATCATTGGATAAGATTTCAAAAATATTCAGTAAGATATTGCCCATTTATTGGGCATTTCTTACTTATATGCTTCTCAGACCGGGAGAAGAAAACCATGAGTATTGGTTTATGTTCAGCGGTATTGACAAGATTTTGCATCTAAGCATTTTTGCGGCATTAGGTTTCTTTTTCATTGCCGCTTTTCCAAAAATCAGATTTTACTATTTCATCCAGATCATTCTGCTGTATGCATTTCTTACCGAGATCCTTCAGGAAGAAATGGGATTGGGAAGATCAATGGAAACCTTAGATATCGTTGCCGACACTGTAGGCTGTCTCATCGGATACTATATATATAAGTTCTTGGAAAAACGATTTCTTTAATTGCGAAAAATGTTTCGGTGTTCATGAAGGGGACCAAAGCGACGAAGCAATATCAAAAAAATATCATCTTCATTTTAAAAATTCTTCCTCATTGATAAACTTTCTTTTACAAGGAGCTATTTCCCGCTATCCACTTTATCTTTTGGGTTACGTGCTCCCCCTCCCCCCCACCCCCAGAATGTATC
>OGQD01001307.1_pt1 | contig 16527 bp, 12 predicted proteins | sample 1553091 | NCBI WGS metagenome assembly OGQD01 (sample SAMEA2580290, study PRJEB22360) | human gut metagenome | biome: human gut; feature: human-associated habitat; material: faeces | place: Denmark | collected 2008/2010
TAGCTATTTCTATTGCAAAAATTCTCACAGCGAGTAATAGAGAAAGCTATTGGAATGGTTTTGATGAATATTCAAAATATAAATTATCTTCTATTAGGAGTGCTAAAACTCCTGTATTACCTCAAGGAGCACCCACAAGTCCAATGTTAGCAAATATTATTGCAAGTAATTTAGATAAAAAAATAATTATTTTATCAAAAAAATTAAACTTTCGTTATAGTCGTTACGCTGATGACCTCACATTTTCTATTAAGGATAGTACAGGCGTTTTACCATACCCAAAGTTGATTGAAAAAATTATTGAGTCTGAAGGATTTTTTGTTAATCCTTCAAAGACTATCATTAAGAGAAAAGGACAACGTCAATATGTGACAGGATTAACTGTAACAAATAATGTAAATCTGTCAAAAAAATATAGAAAAGAAATATTTAAACATTTATATTATTGTCGAAAGTTTGGTGTTAATAGTCATTTAAAAAGAAATACAAAATATAATATTGTGCAGTTTCATGATTGGTTATTTGGACATATTTGTTATACAAATTCTATTAATAAAGAAGCTGCAAATAAAATGTTTGATATTTTTAGAAAAATAAATTGGAGTATTGATGAGAAAATAAATCCCTCTTAGAAACTAAAAGGGATTTGCAAGTTATGATTTTTTCTTTATCTCACTTCAAAATAATTCAGATTAACGCCATCATTTTCGAAATAGATCCGGATTTTATTTTCTCCTTTTTTAAGATGAATTCCTTTTGCAGAAGCCGTTTTCCAAATTTCATTTCCGCCTGTTGAAGCTAAGGAAACAGAAGCTAATAGTTTTCCTGAAGCATCTTCAATCCTGATTTTTTCATCGTTTTCACTCGCATATTTTATGTCGAAAGTATACGTTTTATCTGCTTTTGAGTTGATGGTATACTGAAGCCATTCTCCGCTTTCCGTTTTTCCGACGTAATATTCATTGTCTTTTGTTCTGTAAATGTCAACACCGTCATTTTTCAGTTGATTTCCTGAGTTCCATTCCGATCTTTTTGCAGGATCACTTACCCAAAGATTAATGAAATCTTTATCCGAATAAGCAGAACCCATTCTTCCCAGATCATAATCTGTTGCGAATATTTTTCCGGGAGCCTGAAGATTCTTGAAAGGTTTTGTGGAACCGTCTTTTGTCTGCCTGAACATCGCATCAATCACATCGTTTTTAACTTCCACATTGCTGAATTTATAGTTCTCGGCGATTTGCATCAAAGCTTTCTTGGCGAATTCTTTAGATGGTTTTTCACCTCCGTTCTTCCAGTAATCCAATAATTTATGATATTCCGGAGTAATTTTTACGTTGGTAATTCCTGCGATATTATCGATTTTTTTCATTGGCCAGAATGCGTAACCGATGTTGTGTTTATCCAAAAGCTGAATAAGCTCTGTAAACCATACATTCGAATTTTCTCCTGTTTCGCCCAGCCAGATCGGGATTTTGTGTTTCTCTCTTAAATCCAAGGCAAATTTCAGCGTAGCATCATCATTATTATTCCAGTATTTATGAAAACTGAAGACCATATTATTGTCCCAAAGCGGCGTTAAACCGTTATAATTATTTCCCCATCCGTTTCCTTCGATAATGATGATGTGTTTTTTATCAACAGTACGGATCGCCTCCGTGATTTCTTTCTGAAGCTTCCAAAGCGGAGCATTCGACATTTCATCCGTTCCGTTTATATTTTTTCCTGTAAAATTGATATTTGGTTCGTTAATCAGATCATAACCGCCAATCCATGGAGAATCTTTATATCTTTCGGCTAATTTCTTCCATAATGCAATGGTTTTTTTCTGATTTTCTTCACTTTCCCAAAGAGAAGGTTTCGATTTGTCGTTATCAGAAATATTCACATCATTTCCCTGCCCGCCCGGTGCTGCGTGAAGGTCGAGAATCAGGTACATCTTATTGTCCGCGCACCATTTCAGAAGATCATCAGTCATTTTAAAACCTTCTTCCAGCCATGTATTTTTTCCTTTTTTAGATTCTTTTTCAATCGGTAGAGTGTACAGGTTATAATGCATTGGAAGTCTGATCGAATTAAATCCTGCTTTTTTCAGAAAATCAATGTCCTGTCGGGTAATTCCGTTTTTCAGATAAGCCTTGTAAAACTCATTCATTCCGTCTTCACCAATCAGTTCAGCAATTTTCTCCTTGATTTTGTATTGCGGACCTGCAAAGTCAGCCGTTTTCAGCATATATCCTTCCTGAAGCATCCAGCCTCCCAAGCCGAGACCTCGCAACTGAATATTTTCACCTTTATCATTAATAATTTTTTCACCTTGTGTTTTTAAAAATTGTGATGTCCCAAATTGAGACAATAAAAAAGCGGATAATAGGATGGCTCTTTTCATAGTGATTTTAATTATTGAATTGTTAAGGGGTTGTTATAAAGAAATTATTGTTGAATAATGGCAAATATATTTAAAATATGTTGAATAATATTAAAAACAGAAATTGAATTGAAAAAAATAATGATGATTACGAATATTGTATGGTGTAAATCCAGATCGGGATGAATGAGAAAATTAGTACTGTTTCGATGAAATGATAAGTTTGGTTAAAGCCAATTAGGCATAAAAAAAACGGGTTTTTAGCCCGTTTCTATCAATAAATTATCGTGTTATTCGTGAAAATATTTGTGCGGTTTGTGTTAAAAAATTAAGAAATCAACTTCATAATCTCCAACGCAACTTTCAGCGCTTCCGTTCCGTCCTCAATAGAAACTTCTACGTGTTTGTCTTCCGTAATGGAGTCTGCAAAAGAATTAAGCTCATCCAGAATGGCATTATTCGGCTGAATATTCGGATATTCAAATAAAATCTGATTTTTCTCACCATCTGCATTTTCAATAATCATGTCGAATGGAGTGGGGTGTTCAGGAGCATCTTTCATGCGGATCACTTCCGCTTTTTTCTCAAGAAAATCAACGGAAATATAAGCATCTTTCTGGAAGAAACGGCTCTTTCTCATTGCTTTCATCGAAATTCTGGAAGTCGTTAAATTCGCAACACAGCCGTTTTCAAATTCAATCCTCGCATTCGCAATATCCGGTGTTTTGCTTACCACACAAACGCCGCTTGCGTGAATATTTTTAACCTTAGATTTAGCAATGCTTAATAAAATATCCAGATCATGAATCATCAGATCCAGTACCACCGAAACATCTGTTCCGCGCGGATTGAATTCTGCTAACCGGTGAATCTCAATAAACATTGGATTCTTGATATATTCTTTCGTTGCAATAAACGCAGGATTGTACCTTTCAACATGTCCTACCTGAGCTTTGATACCTTTTTCCTGACATTTCTGAAGAATTTCTTCCGCCTGTTCAAGAGTTTGGGTTACAGGTTTTTCAATGAAAAAGTGCAGACCTTTTTCAATTGCTCTTAGCGCATAATCGTAATGATAAATGGTGGGCGTTACAATATCCAGCATATCGATCTGCTCCAGCAATTCCTCAAAATTCTCAAAATATCTGTACCCGAATTCCGCTTCCAGTTTCTTGCCATTTTCTACGTCTTTATCGTGGAAACCGATGAACTCGTATTTATCTGACTGATTTAAAAGTCGTAAATGTATTTTTCCTAAATGTCCGGCTCCTACCAAACCTGCTTTCAACATAGCTGTATTAAATTTCTGTAAATATAACAATTTGTTGTTGGTTGTACGTAGACCCCTATCAGAAAATTAAAAACTGCATGCAACAGTTTTTAACCCCCGACAAAATTTCATATTTTTGTGCGAACTCATACCTGCAACCTAATAACTACTATCTGTAATGGCGCAAGATTCATTTGTACATAAAGGAAAAAGAAAGATTTTAGTGGAATATCTCCGAAACAGAATCGGGATTTCGGATGAAAACGTACTTTCAGCGATGAATGAAGTTCCGAGACACCTTTTTATTGAAAGTATTTTCGAAGATTTTGCCTACGAGGACCGAGCTTTTCCTATTCTTGCGCATCAGACGATTTCGCATCCTTCAACCGTTGCCGAACAGTCTGAACTTCTGCAGGTGAAAGAAGGGGAAAAAGTGTTGGAAATAGGAACTGGTTGTGGTTATCAGACCGCCGTTTTAATGGCAATGAAAGCCCATGTTTACACGGTTGAGCGACAAAAAGATCTTTTCGATTTTTCGAAAAAGAAACTCCGTGAAATGAATTTATATCCAAAATTTCAGAGTTTCGGGGATGGCTTTGCCGGACTTCCTACTTTTGCTCCGTTTGATAAAATTATCGTGACCTGTGGCGCTTCCGTTTTGCCAACCGAACTTCTGAAACAGCTTAAAGTCGGCGGAAAAATGGTAATTCCTCTCGGACCAACCGATGAGCAGGTTTTATACAGATTTACAAAAATCTCACATACAGAGTTTGAAAAAGAGGAATTCGGGGCTTACAAATTTGTTCCGATGTTGGGAAATACCAATCAGTGATGTTTGTTTAATTGGGATGGATGAAGGGTAAGACCGTTTTCAGAAATAAATTGAAGAATATCTTTTCTGGCAGCAAAAATTCATTCAATTTGATTTTAAAAACCTGCATCAACACATAAAATAAAACAGAATAAATTTTTAATTTTAAAGAATTAAAAAATAAAAATGAATTCTGAAATCTCAAAATATAACAGTTCTCAAGCAGAATCCGATCGGGAAATCTGCGAAAGACTTTCTGAAATTATCTGTGAGAATCTTATTGATGCTGAATCTAAAATCTGGCATTCTCATCCTGTCTGGTTTTTAGACGGAAATCCGATTGCAGGATACAGCAAACAAAAAAATGGAATAAGACTGATGTTTTGGAGCGGCAAATCTTTCAATGAAGAATTTCTGAACGTTCATGGAGGAAAATTTCAGGATGCGTCTGTTTTTTATAATAGTGTCTCAGAAATTAATGAAGAAGATCTGAAAAGAACTTTAAAAAAATCGGAAACCATTCAATGGGATTATAAAAATATAGTGAAGAGGAAAGGTGAATTAATTTTAATTCAAAAATAACATTTCTTCAAAATTCGGAACGAAAATTGAATATACATAATTGTCTAATTAACTAAAATCTTAATATGATGAATACCAAAAGATTTAAAATATTACAAGATTTCAGTAATATTCAGAACAGTTTTAAAATGAATTTCCGAAACAGAGCAGAAGATAATCCGGATAAAAAAGAATCCGGAAATAATCTTCAGATAAAGGATTTCAAAGCTAAAAAGTCGGAACCGAAAAGAAAAGTAAGAAGATCTGCACTGGAAATCTGGGAAGAAATAGAAGAACTGGCATCCGAATCTTAGAAAAAATGAATTTAAAGTATAATTTTTAATATTAAAGTTGAAAAACCTTGCTTGTGAAAAGTGAGGTTTTTTACTTGAAGAAATCATTTAACCATCACAAAAAAATATGAAAATATTCATCAACAAAAGAATTCCTGAAGCTGGTATCAAACTTCTTAAAGACGCCAATCTTGAAATATTCATTCCTGAACAGGAAAATCTTTCACACGAAGAATGGCTGAGTTACTGCAAAAGCAATGATGCCATTTTAAGCGTGGGAGGAGAATTTAAATTCGATAAAGACTTTTTCAACGAATGCCCAAATATTAAGGCGATTGCTTTGTATTCCGTAGGTTTTGATCATGTGGATATTCAGGAGGCAGGTGCAAGAAAAATTCCGGTCGGAAATACACCCGATGTTTTAAGCAGAGCTACTTCAGATGTTGCATTTTTACTGATGCAGTCGGTTGCCCGAAGAGCAAGTTATAATTTTGAAAAAGTAAAATCCGGAAATTGGGGAGATTTTGATCCGCTGCACGCTTTAGGTCAGGAATTATACGGAAAAACGCTCGGTATTTTCGGTCTCGGAAGAATTGGGTACGAAATGGCAAAAAAATCCAAAGCTGCTTTTGAGATGGATATTATTTATCATAATCGTCACCGAAATGAAGAAGCAGAAAAGAATTTGGGAGCCCAATATGTTTCTTTTGATGAGCTTGTTGAGCAGTCTGATGTTCTGAGCATTCATGCTAATTTCAAACCAGAGCAGAAATACCTTTTTAATGCTTCTGTTTTCGGTAAAATGAAGAAAAATGCAATCTTCATCAATACCGCAAGAGGAGGCTTTCATCAGCAGAAAGATCTTTACGATGCGCTTTCCGGAAATCAAATCTGGGGAGCAGGGCTTGATGTCACAAATCCTGAGCCGATTTTTAAAGACGATCCTATTTTAGAGCTTTCTAACGTTTGTGTGCTTCCTCACATTGGCTCTGCAACGGAAGAAGCAAGAAACGGTATGGCGAAACTGGTGGCTGAAAATCTTATCGCGTTTTCGAAAGGAAAAAAAATGCCTGCCTGTGTAAATCCGGAAATTTACGTTTAAGATCTTGGAACTATTTTTGTTTAATTGTATATAACACCAAAAAAATAGTATTATGATACCCGAAAACAGCGAACAGGAACAGGAAAGAAGACTGGAACAGCGAGAGTATAAATCCAGTGAAGATATTTTTAATCAGGAAGAGCATATTTCCTTAGACGGAAACGGAAAACCGATTTTTAATGAAAAAAATGATGATGACAAACTGGATAAAGGATTGGATATTCCCGGAGTGGAAGATGATGATGAAATGGAAGAAATCGGGAGTGAAGACGAAGAAAATAACTACTGGAGTCTAAGTGATAATGATGACGATCATGAAGAGGAAAATGACGATGTTTTAACGTAATATCAACTCAGTATCAAATAATTGTAAACCTTGCTGTTCAGGCAAGGTTTTTTTTGTTTACATTTATATTATAAATTATTGTATTCTAACCTTATGAATAATTTTGTTATGAATACCATGTAAATAATTGTTTACTATTGATAATTGTATTGCTAAAAGTGGTAAATTTATCAATAAATAGTGATTAAAAGAAAACTTGATTATGATAAAACCTTTACAATTTATCCTCGTATGGATGAGTGTTTTCGGGCTTTCCCAAACTCCCGGAAATATCATCATCAAAGACGCAGTCGGCAACGAGAGCTTTAATGTTACCTGTACCAATGGTCTTAATGCAAACGGCTGTATTGATCTTCATGTGGAGTATCCTGTCATTAAGCAGACCACAAATTATGAAGTCGTTTCACAGGCTTTTGCTCCTCCGATAGCTCTGAATCAGGGAACTCCGCTTAATGCCAATTACGATGATACTTTTCCTACCAAACTGGATCTGCCTTTTCAGTTCTGTTTTTACAATCAGAATTTCAATGCCTTGGTTGTCGGCTCGAACGGAATGGTTACTTTTGATCTGAGCCAGTTGGGAAACATCAACTATCCCAATGTTCAGTGGCAGAATCCCAATGTCAGTCTTCCCAAAAACTCTATTTTCGGAGTGTACAACGACATGGTTTTTTCGGCAAATGATCCCTCCGAAATATATTATTCCACCATCGGAACGGCTCCTTACAGAAAATTCGTAATCAGTTTTTATGAAGGAAGAATTGCAGGATGTACAGAAAGAGCTTCCTCACAGATTGTTCTGCATGAAACTACAAATGTGATTGAGGTTTTCGTGGATAAAAAACCAACGCCGTGTCCGACAAGAAAGTTTGAAAATGCTTTAATCGGGGTAATTAATGCAGACGGAACACTCGGGGTTTCTCCTCCCAACAGAAATACGGGCGTTTGGCAGGCTTTGCAGGAAGGATATAGATTTAATCCGCTTGGAAATGCCATTCAACCGGATGTAACGTGGACAAATTCCGCAGGTCAGACAGTTGCTACAGGAATTCAGGCAACAATTTGCCCTACCCAGAATGAAGTGTATACGGCAACTGCGGTCTTTAATACCTGCGGAACCAGTACCCTAACTTTAACAGATGATTTTCCTTTAACATTTGATCCTACGTATCCGGCGGCAAAAAATTTCACTCAGGATTATTGCGGAAACACTCCCGTAAACCTTACTTTAAGCAGCTTTCAGGGAAATGTGACTACACAAAATCCGGCGAATTTTGTGTTCAGCTTTCATACAAGCTTGCAGAATGCCCAAAATAACGTCAGTCCGCTGCCGAATAATTATACTTTAACAGCCAGTACGGTTTTATATGTAAGAATTCAGAATCCCAATGTTCCGGGCTGTTACCGGGTTGCTGTTTTAACGTTAAATTTACAGACGAAAAGCTTACTCAAAAATACAGTTGAGATTTGTGATACCAATAACGATGGAGTCGAAGCGAACTACAATTTATCGTTTCTGGATCCTGAACTTTTCCCACCCGGAACTACAGGAATTTCTTATTTTGCAACACAGGCAAATGCTCAGAACAACACCAATGCAATCAGTACCATCAATGTAACGGCAGGAACAACGGTTTGGGTAAGATTGCAGGAAGGAAACTGTACCTATGTTTTAGGTCCGGTCACTTTCCAGTTCAAACCGGGAGTTAATCTCAATTCTCCGATTAACTATAACTACTCAACGTGTGATATCAACAATGATGATGCAGAGCCTTTTGATTTTCCTTTAACTTTCGGACCGCTGATTTCATCACAACCGGGAGCTGTTTTTACCGCATATGCCACCTACAATGAGGCACTTACAGGTTCAGGAGGAGTTTTAAGTACCGTGCATGAAGGAACTTACACCATTTTTATCAGAGTTCAGATTCCGAACGGATGTATTGCGGTTGCTACCGTAAATCTGAATATTACGTTTAATAAAATTGTCGTGAATTCTAAGACAGAATACATCTGCTTTAACGGAACGGATGATATCAATATCAATTTAAATACACTTTCAAACGGGATGCTGGTTTCTCCGGCAACAGTTCCTGTGGTAGAGTTTTATTCAAATTATCCCGATGCAAGTTTCGGAATAAATCCTATAAGCCCGAATCAGATCATCACGACCAATGGAAATTTTGTTACGCAGACCTATTATGTACGTTTCGAAATTTCAGATTCGTGTTATACCATAAGACCTATCACGATCAATTTGGTTCATCCGGTGATCGAACAGTCCAGTTTTACGGTTTGTGATTTTAATAATGATAATACAGAAAATGTACAATTATCACAATTTTCATCTGCGATGATCGGAAGCCAGAATGCTGCGGTAACTTTCTACCTTACTGCTGCGGACGCTGCAAGTGGAAACAATCCTGTGAATAACGTTACCTTCACCGGAACACAGCAGTTTTTTGTGAAAATCAACTCGTATAACTGTGAGCAGATTTATCCTTTCACCGTAGGATTAACTTCTACACCTGCTGTAAATCCTCAGGTAACGGTTAACCTGACCAATATTTGTGACAACAATAATGACAATACGGAAATCTATGATCTTACACAGGCACAAAGCCAGATTACAACAAGTTCCAATGTGAATTTTACGTATTATCTGAACTATGATCCGGTGACACACATTTTCACCAATGAAATTACAAACCCTACCCAGTTTGTGGTTACCGGAGGAACTGCAACAGTTTATGTAAAGGTTAAATTTAATAATAACGATTGTTTTTCAGCTGTTAAATTAACCATTCAGATGTCATTCTTACCTCCTGTAGTTCTGAACAATGCGGTGTTGAATAAATGTGATGAAGATTTTAATTTAAGTGAAACCTTTCAGTTGAGTGATGCTACTTCTCAGATGTTTATTCCTGCTCAGAACACCTATCCTTTATCGAATATCACCGTTACTTATTATAATACACAGGCGGAAGCCAATGCAGGAAACCCTGCCAACCAGATCGGAAATACCGTTACAACCAATATTTCGACTGTTCAGGTCTGGGCAAGATTTCAGGTGAACACAACAGGATGCTATTCCGTAGCGTCAATTGAGCTGAATACGTATTTCCCTCCGAAGGCCATCAATTCTACCATTTCAGTTTGTGATGAAAATCTCGACGGAAGTTATGAAGTGAACCTTTTGAATTTTACCAATTTAATGGTTGATGCACCAAATCCTGCAAATACATTTACCTTCTATCTTACACTTCTGGATGCGCAGAACGGAACCAATCCTATAGCCAATCCTTCTAACTTTACAGCCAATCCTTTCCCTGCACAGATGTGGGTGAATGTGCAGAATATTCCGGGGTGTAATGATATTGCAACCATAACCTTTACGTACGGAAATAAAGTAACCCTGCTTAATAACGGGCCTTTCCCTTTAGCAACCTGTGATATCGGAAATGACGGATCCGAAACGGTCAATTTAACGCAGTTCCAGACACAGATTTACAATGGCGCAAACGTTACCTTTACGTATTATGCTTCATTAGCAGATCTTAATGCGGGAACCAATGCCATTGCCAATCCTTCAGCGTATCTTTATAATCAGGTTTCAGGTTCCAGTACCATTTATGTGAAAGTAAGCGTTCCGGGTTCCTGTTCCAATCTCGTGCAGATTCAGCTTTCACTGAAGAAAACGCCTATTTTCGATATTCCGACATTGTATTTCTGTCCGGAAGGCTCACTGAGCAGTTATTCTGTAAATATTACCAATTACACGATTGTAAGCTATCAGTGGACTAATCCTGCAGGGCAGACCATCTCTACAACGAATACGATTACAGGAATAAACACGGTAGGAACTTATTCATTAACCGTGACGGCAGACAACGGATGTTCTTACACCAAGACTTTCGACATCAAACATTATGAGGTTCCTGTTATTACAAGCATTCAGTTTAGCGGTAATAATGTGATGATTTATGCTACAGGCTCGAAAACAATATTGTATTCTATAGACGGTATCAACTGGCAGGCAAGCAACAGTTTTAATAATTTACCGACAGGAATTACCACATTCTATGTGAGATTTGCCGACAGCGACTGTATTGTGAAAAAAGACGGTCTGGTACTGGATATTACCAATGCAATTACACCAAACGGTGACGGACTTAATGACCATTGGGTAATTAAAGATCTTCAGGTATTCGGAACAAAAATGTCTAACCTTAAAATCTTCGACCGTTATCAGATGCTGATTTTTGAACAGAATTCAAATACACAGTTCTATTGGGACGGAATGATAAAAGGAAGAGTGCTTCCAACCGCAAGTTACTGGTATGTAATTACCATACCGGACGGCAGAACATTTACCGGCTGGGTTGTGGTGAAAAATCATAATTAAATCTAAAAAATCCTTTTATACTAAACCTCATTGAAATTTTCAGTGAGGTTTTTTATTTTTGAAAATCTTAAACCTTCGAAATTTCCATTATGGAAATTCCCCTCCTCTGGAGGGGTGGCAAAAATTGATGAAAATTTTTGACGGGGTGGTTTAATTGAAAAACACAAAGCAATAAAAACAACAAATAATGAAAGAAATCCTTACCATCATCAATGGAGTTCCTGTTCGCAGGAATTTTGTGGAAAATCTTCCCTACAATCCAAAATTAAAACCTCTGTTGCAAGGAAAACGTAAAGCCGGAATTTTGAGTGAAGTCATTTTCTGGAAACAGGTTCGCGCAAGAATATTTCATAGAATTGATTTTGACAGACAGAGAATCATCGGAAATTACATTGTTGATTTTTATGTGAAAACGCTGGGGTTAGTTATAGAAATTGACGGCTGGAGCCACGAAGGAAAAGAAGTTGATGATGAGGCAAGGCAGAAATATCTGGAATCTTTAGGTCTGAAAATATTCAGGATAACAGACTTTGATGTACGACATAATTTGTCTGTTGTGATGAAAGATTTAGAATATTTCATTGTTGAACATTATAAATACAAGTAAAATATTCATCACAAAATTCCCCTCCTCCGGAGGGGTGGATTCGACCAAAGGGAGAAGACGGGGTGGTAAAATTATAAACAAAAACATCACTCGGTGATTATTAAAACCACCCCGTCAAAAATTCTTCCGAATTTTCGCCACCCCTCCAGAGGAGGGGAATCTTTCATACTGTTTCAAATTTTATCACATTAGTTGCAGGGATTTTCTAATTTGAATATCTTTAAAACCACAAAAATAAATCTACTAAACTAACAACGATCAACAAATACATGACATTCCAACAACAGATACAGCAGGGCATACCCAACCGTTTGCCACAGCCGAAACCTTACGAAACCAACATCAATCATGCACCGAAGCGTAAAGAAATTTTAGGAGAAGAAGAGAAAAAATTGGCACTGAAGAATGCTTTGCGTTATTTCGAGCCAGAATTTCATGCAGAGTTATTGCCGGAATTCAGGGAAGAACTGGAAAAATACGGAAGAATTTATATGTACCGTTTCCGTCCGGATTATGAAATGAAGGCAAGACCGATTTCTGAATATCCCGGAAAATCGGAGCAGGCAAAAGCCATCATGCTGATGATTCAGAACAATCTGGATTATGCCGTAGCGCAGCATCCTCATGAACTGATTACGTATGGTGGAAATGGGGGAGTATTTTCCAACTGGGCGCAGTATCTTTTAACGATGAAATACCTGTCTGAAATGACGGATGAACAGACTTTGGTCATGTATTCCGGGCATCCGATGGGATTGTTTCCTTCCCATAAAGATGCGCCGAGAGTGGTGGTAACGAACGGAATGATGATTCCCAACTATTCCAAACCGGACGACTGGGAGAAATTCAATGCTTTGGGCGTTACACAGTACGGACAAATGACTGCGGGAAGCTATATGTACATTGGTCCGCAGGGAATTGTTCACGGAACAACCATTACGGTACTGAACGCGTTCAGAAAAATCAATAAAGATCCGAAAGGCGGACTGTTCGTGACTTCAGGATTAGGCGGAATGTCTGGCGCGCAGCCAAAAGCAGGAAATATTGCAGGTTGTGTTACCGTTTGTGCCGAAGTCAATCCGAAAATTACCAAAATCCGTCACGAGCAGAAGTGGGTGAACGAAATTCATGAAAATCTTGACGAACTTGTTGCAAGAGTTCGAAAGGCGCAGGAAAATAACGAATCTGTTTCTTTAGCGTACTTGGGAAATATTGTTGAGGTTTGGGAAAAATTCGATCAGGAGAATTTAAGAATCGACATCGGTTCAGACCAGACTTCGCTTCACAATCCTTGGGCGGGAGGATATTATCCTGCAGGACAGAGTTTTGAAGAATCCAATAAAATGATGGCGGAAGATCCGGAACTGTTTAAAGATAAAGTTCAGGAAAGTTTAAGAAGACACGCAGAAGCCATCAATAAACATACGGCAAAAGGAACCTATTTCTTCGATTATGGAAATGCCTTCTTGCTGGAATCTTCCAGAGCCGGAGCCGATGTAATGGCGGAAAATCCTACGTTGGGAAGAGAATTTAAATTCCCTTCTTATGTGCAGGATATTATGGGACCGATGTGTTTTGATTACGGTTTCGGGCCATTCCGTTGGGTTTGTACGAGCGGAAAGCCGGAAGATCTACAGAAAACAGATGATATTGCCTGTGCGGTTTTAGAAGAAATTCAGCAGAATTCCCCTGAAGAAATCCAGCAGCAGATGAAAGACAATATTCAGTGGATCAAAGGAGCTCAGGAAAATAATCTGGTGGTCGGTTCGCAGGCAAGAATCTTATATGCCGATGCAGAAGGTAGAATGAAAATCGCCGAAGCCTTCAATAAAGCCATCAAAAACGGAGAAATCGGACCTGTTGTTTTAGGAAGAGATCATCATGATGTTTCCGGAACAGATTCGCCGTACAGAGAGACGTCCAATATTTATGACGGTTCCAGATTTACGGCAGATATGGCGATCCATAATGTGATTGGCGACAGTTTCCGTGGGGCAACCTGGGTTTCAATCCACAACGGAGGCGGAGTAGGATGGGGAGAAGTGATTAACGGTGGCTTCGGAATGCTGCTGGACGGAAGCGATGATGCCGACAGAAGATTAAAATCCATGCTGTTCTGGGACGTGAACAACGGAATCTCAAGACGAAGCTGGGCAAGAAATGAAGGTGCTGTTTTCGCCATAAAAAGAGCCATGGAAATGGAACCAAATCTGAAAGTAACGCTCCCTAATTTTGTGGATGAAAATCTTTTTTAACTTAGAAATGAAATCAACTTTGTCAAAGTTTAAGAACTTTGACAAAGTTTCACAACAAACCGGCTTCAAAACCGGTTTTTTTTATTCAGAGACTTTCAAAAAGTTTCATTCTGAACTAAAATGTAAGGCTTCTGAACAAAATTCTGAGCTAAAGTAAAGGGTTTTAAGGGTCTGTTTTTAATAGTTTATGTTTTTGGAGTTACTAAAAACCAAAACATTCCTTTTTAAATTACATCGGGTAACAGTACCAGAATTATCATTAAATCAATATCATTTTAAGTTTGGCACTTTTTTAAGTGTACAAGAGTAACTCCTGATATAAGAATTTGAAAATTACAGGACATCTATTAATTCTTTTTTTAACTCTAAAAACCTTAAAGATGAGCAGCCAGAATAAAGAAGAAATCTGTGTCGAGATCAGTAACGGACAGATTGATATGATTACCGGAATCGTTTACCGCCAGATTATTTCTCAGCGTTCTGTAAAATCGTTGCAGATGACGGTGCTTGTTCCGCGAAACGACGAACCGAAACCGGCTATTCTCTATTTTCCCGGAGGTGGTTTTACATCAGCAGATTATAATAAGTTTTATGAAATCAGACACGCATTAGCTCAGGCAGGTTTTGTAGTTGCAGGAGCAGAATACAGAACCATTCCCGATACTTTTCCTGCGCCTGTGGTTGATGGTAAAGCAGCGATACGATATCTAAAGGCACATGCTGAAAATTTTGGAATTGATCCATTACGGATAGGGCTTCTCGGCGATTCTGCGGGAGGCTATCTCGTTCAGATGCTTGGAACCACAATGGGCGAAACTTTTTTCGAAGAAGGAGAGTACCTTGATGAGAATAGCGATGTGGCTTCTGTGGTGTCTATGTTTGGCATAAGCGATCTTACTAATATTGGAGAAGGATATGAAGAAAAACTAAAGGCATTTCACCGTTCACCGGCTTCTACGGAGGCTCTTTTGCTTCATGGTCCTGCATTTTACAACTCTCCCGGCAACACTGTATTCGGGGATTTAGATAAAGCAAGATTTGCAAGTCCTGTAGGACATATTAAATCCGGACATCCTCCTTTTATGATCATGCACGGAACCAAAGATCAGCTTGTTTCTCCTGTACAGAGTATCCAGTTGTTCGAGCAATTGAAAGCAAAAAATAACGATGCTAAACTTGTTATGGTAAAAGATGCGGGACATGGAGATATTTTCTGGTTTCAACCTCCTGTTATTCAGAAAATAGTGGATTATTTTAAAGAAACAATCTGATGTGCATTTTCTGCTTCAATTATAAGAAGGAATAATGAAGAGTTTTTCAATATGCCAAACGTAATATTTCGTGCTTTATGATAACATAATATAAAAGAAGCCTTTCGTTAGGCAGGTTTATTTATTTAGAGTAATCTTTGTTTTTTAAAACTTTCGATAATGTCTTATCATATTCTTTCTCAAAATCAACAGTATTTCCGTTATCATCTTCGCCATTACAGATCACATATACAAAGTCGAAAACCGTATCTTTTATCTCTCAATTGTAGAACCCTCCCTAATTCGCAATATAATAGTAAAATCCGTCGCTGATATTCCGGGAACTCATGATCTCAAACAAGTGATTGTTGTTTTCCAGCATTCCCGATGGCGAAAAATAATAGCCGTAAGAATTATCTGAAAATCCGTCCAGAAGAAAGAACATTCCCAAGTCTGTTTTCACAATCGAATAAATATTTACCTTCTTCATCTGTTCAAGAATCTGTTGCTGCAAAGAGCTGAAACGGTAGTTCCCTTCCGCTTTTATTTTTGCCGAGATCGGGAAAGGCGATTTTTGCGGAATCACATAAGACCAGTATCCATTGTTTTCTTTAAAAATACCATCTACCCTTTGCAAAGAACTTTGGTTTACATAAATTAAATTTCTGCTTTTTCCCACCAGTGCAGCCAGTGTTTTAAACTCCGAAAAATGATCCTTCAGAAACTGAATATACCTATCCTCGTCAATCATGCCTTGTTTTAAAAACTGATTCGGTTTGTCTGCCGCTTCCTTTTCCGTCAGTTCATACCGTTGAGAAAAACCACCCCAGAAAAAATTGGAGATTTCACTTGATGTGCGTACCGAATCAAGCGCGTAGATTTTCTCATGCTGTAAAGGTCGGATATCCCATTTCGAAAAAGGCTTTGAAAACTTAAGATACTCCTCCAGAGGAACTTTTTTCTCCACCGTCAAACTGTCTAAATAATTAAACAGTTCCACATCATATTTTTCGGTTTTATTTAAATAGTCCTGACCGAAAACAGATGCCGATAAAGCGAAAAACAAAAGAATGACAATTTTTTGCATAGAATAAGAAAGCAGTTTCGTGATTATTGAATTGCAGAAACAAATGTAATGAAAAGTTGAGAAGGGTGATGAATGAAAGGTCTTTTTAAATTTTTAATTTAATACAAATACTTCATGGCTATATTTCAAAACTATTCCGGTCATTCAGAATGGAATTTTGCGAAGCATTATG
>OGQD01001308.1_pt1 | contig 16510 bp, 20 predicted proteins | sample 1553091 | NCBI WGS metagenome assembly OGQD01 (sample SAMEA2580290, study PRJEB22360) | human gut metagenome | biome: human gut; feature: human-associated habitat; material: faeces | place: Denmark | collected 2008/2010
GCAGTTGCTGTACTGTCTGTTTTTGGCGCTTCGGCTTCGTGCTTTTCTGCAGTTGCCTCTTCTGTATGCATTGTTGCAGCTTCGTGACCATGACCTTCACCTTGAGGATCGTCTGAATATCTTTCTGCTCCTTCTTCAAGTTTCAAGGTATTCTTGTTTCCTCCTGCAGCTACTTTTTTACAGCTTACAGCCATTGCTGCGATCGCTAAACATATAACTAATTTTTTCATATGCAAAATTTATTTTTTTAAGGTCATCAGAATCATTTTGTCTGGATAAGCAAAAGACGATTCTTATTTTAATTTTTAATTGCCCAAAATTAAGGATTCCTATTTTTTTCGGCAACATTTTTATACTGATTTTAGTATAATTTTTCCTTTTTTGGATTGTGTAAAAATAAGATAGCTTTCTCCGCCATCCTTCAGGCTGTATTTCTTTTTAATTTCTTCCGGTTTTAAAGGATAATTTTTGGAAATAATATTGAACTGACTTTTCTTTACAATCTGTTTAGCTTCAATAACTTCCATCTCTAAAATCCTTCCGGGAAAATCAGTTATCTTTTGATTTGACGTGTAAAGATGTGTATTCGGATGTAATTTTTTTAATTTGAATTTTTCTGAGATTACATTAAAAACTCCGGCTTTTAAAACCGAATTATTGGGAATGTAGATGTATTTTTCAGGTTCACCAAATTCTGCTGCTGCATTTTCTTCACTGGCAAAATCAAAGCTGAAGTCCGCTTCATGACTTTCGAGGTTTACACAATGAGAGATGATTTTGTCTGAATTTTGTTTGGACAGAAATACAACAACTTCTTTGACATCGTTTTTCAAGGCAATAATATCAATCCTGAAAAGGTTGGGTAAAACAGAAACCAGATATTTGAGATCAATTAATGGCGAAAGTTTTATCACGACCTTATTGGAGATAGAAAGTAGTTTTTCCTGAATTTCAATAATATCAGGCGAAAGATCTTCGAGTAAAAAAACTTTATTTTTATTGTGGTCTCTTCGCGCAGGATCGAGATAGATTACATCGAAAGTTTCTGTATTTTCATGTAAAAAGTCTTCCAGCTTCTGGCTGATAAATTTTGCTTTCCTGCCTAAAACGTTCCAATTATGTTCAACAATTGCCAAAAGCTCAGCATTTTGTTCCACCAAAGTTATTTCTTCGAAATTTTCTGATAAATAATAGGCATCAATCCCAAAACCGCTGGTTAAATCGATAAACTTTTTACCTTTTAAGATCTCAGATTTATACAATGCTGTTTTTTCGGAGGAAGACTGCTCTAAATTCAGTTGTGGCGGAAAAATAATTCCTTCTTTCAGCAGAAACGGAAATTTCTTCTGTGCAACCTGTCTTCCTTTGATCTGCTGAACAATTTCCTGTATGGAAACTTCCGGAAACGGGGATTTTTTTAATAATAAAGAATGCAAATCTGCGTTTAGATTTGCATTGATAAATTGCTGAATTTCCTGATATAAAATTTCTTTTTTCAAAGTTTTTTATCTTTTATAAAAAATGTAATCCGTTAAAATAGGAGTAATTCCACTCTGTTTCAATAACGAATTGATTTGTCCTCTGTGATAAGTGGAATGATTAATTGCCTGAAAAAGCATTTCGAAAACTGTGTTTTCAAATTTTGTTCCTCTTGAATTCTGATATTCAATTTTTTGATCCGGATCAAATTTCTGAACAATTTCAAGGCTTTTATTAAAGTTTTGCTGATTAATCCCGTTTAAATTTTCAAAAGGATTAATTTGCCAAACCTCAAAAGATTTTTCATTTAAAATCCGGGAATTCCAAATTTGTTGGGCATTTAAAGTATGATTGATAAGACTGATTGTTTTTTCATCAACCTTTTCAAGATTTTCAGAAATAATTTTAATCATTTCTTTGTTGAAATGATAAGTATATTCGAATAAATCAACTAATTTTTCTTTCATACTAAGTTACAAATCAGATTCTTTTTTGAACAGCATTGTATCTGGTGATAATGGATCTATCTTTGCAGGATTTTTTTGCTCAGTGTCCATATAAAATAGAATTTCATCTTTTTTAGTAAACTCAATAAGTCCTTTATTAAATTCTCCACTAATAAGTTCATCCCCATTTTTAAAATAAGCAATTAAAGTAATTTTAAATGGTTTTTTTAGAGAAATCTACTTTATATTTTATCTGACCAACTTTTCCTTTAAAATCACCTTCAGGAATAATAAAATTTTTCCCGTCAATATTATCACTTCCGAAGTTAAATGATATGAATCCATCTGGATAAAACGTCACAAAACCTTTTTCACCCTGATCCACTCCCATCCATTTTCCATATAAATCTTTTTCGACTTGTGAAAAACATAACCCGAAAAGCATCAAAAAGAAAATTAATAAACTTTTTTTCATGATATTTTCAAGAATTACTCAAACATTTCCGCCCAGCGAACGGATTTAATTTCTTTTTCGCTGTATAATTCCTCAATAGACTTTTTAACGTCTAATTTCGGGTATAAATTAACGCCAATCAGCTTTATTTTTCCTTCTTCCACCCACTTCTGCTCTTCAATGGCGTGATCGTAGATTTTTTTCTGAACAGTTCCCTGCTTCAAAAGCTCGAGATAACCTCCGTTCTCCTCTATTTCCACAAAAAATGCCCAAGATTTTTCCGCAATCTGCAGTGTAATATCTTCTACATAATAACTTCCGTTAGATGCATCTTCAAAAACATTGATGATGCTTTCATACGCAAGAACAATCTGCTGTTTGAAAGAAATTTCTTCTGAATTTTCGGTGCTTTTTTCTACCAGATAATTATTGCTGAAAACCGCATCTGCTCCGCCGATCATGGCTGCTGCAAGCTCTAAAGTAGAACGGATCAGGTTGTTTTCGTTATCGGAAACGGCTTTATTTCTCAGGGAAGTTTCTGCAAAAATGTATGGAATTTCGTCCAGATCATATTCTTTTGACAATTGATTGAAAACTATTTTAAAGGCTCTCAGTTTAGCCATTTCAAAGAAGTAATTTCCGCCGACTGCTATTCTGAAGATGAGTTTGTTTACAATTTCAGAACCGTAGATTTCTACAAGTTCTTTGGTTTTTGCCAAAGCAATTCCCAATTGCTGAAAAATAGCGGCTCCAGCGTTCTGATGAAGGGAAATATCTATACAAATATTTCTTCTGAACTGTTTTGCTAGTAATTCTTTGACCAACTGATCGTTAATTACAGCTTGTTTTTCATCAAAAACATCAATTAGTGAAAAGTACTGATCCTGTTCTTCGGGACTGATGTGTCCCGCCAACTCTTCATTGTTTATGAAAATTGTTTTCTGCTCGAGATTTTCTACATTTTGGTCTAAAATAAATGCAAAAACGTCTTCTTCTAAACTTTCATGATATTTTGCTACCAAATGGGTGCTTTCTTCAATTTTCGGCAGATTTACCAATGGGTTCTGCACAGCGTCGTAGAAAGGTTTTACCACAATTCCTTCCAGATTTTCTTTGGTAAGGATTGGATAAATATCGTCTGTTTTAAGCTGTTTTTTTACTAAATTTTCCCAGGCTGTATTTGACATAGTTTTTGTATGAATTTGTGAATGGTCAATAGTCAATCCGCTTTTATTCATCAATTTTTACTTGATTATAATCCTAACGCAAAGATTTTTCAATGATGATAAATGACGAACAATCATTTTAAAATTTACTTGCGAAGCAAAATTCATTATTGACAATTCATTAAAAAAAATTATTTTTTCGCGTTTGCGCTGTCAACTACCAGAATAAAAATTTCTTCATCCGGCTTTTTCATGAAGTAGTTTTCTCTTGCGTATTTTTCTTTTTCAGATTTGTTGTTCATCAGCTTTTTATAAAACGCATCGTTCTTTTCGTATTCGGTTTTATAGTATTGAAGCTGTTCTTCGTATTTGCTGATTTCGCCGTTCAGTTCATTGATGACAAGAAAGGAAGTTTTATCAAAGAAAATCATCCATACCAGAAACAGACAGATTGTAATGGTATATTTATTCAAAAAATATTTCTGAATAAGTTTGAATGTTTCAGACTTGGGCTGAATGTCTTTAATAAGCTTATTTTCTTTCATTTTAATGTTTTCTCAACGAGTTTTTAATAACGGTGGTTAAAAAATCTATCGCAACGGAATTCTGTCTCATATTCGGGATGATAAGATCCGCTTCATTTTTGGAAGGTTCAATAAATTCCTGATGCATCGGCTTCAAAGTTGTCTGATAACGGTGTAGAACTTCATTTAGATCTCTTCCTCTTTCCTGTGTATCTCTTCTGATCCTTCTGATGAGTCTTTCATCCGAATCTGCGTGTACAAAAACTTTCAGATCAAATTCCTTCAATAATTCCTTGTTGGTAAGAACGAGAATTCCTTCTACTACCAATACATTTTTAGGTTCTACGGTAACGTGATCTCCTGTTCTTCCATGCGTTACAAAGCTGTAAATCGGCTGCTCTATTGATTCGTTATTTTTTAAAGCTTTTACATGTTTTATCAGAAGGTCAAAATCGATGGATTTGGGATGGTCATAATTTAAGGCTTCTCTTTCTGCCAATGTAAGATTATGATTATCATGATAATAGTTATCCTGTGAAAGGATGTTCATTCCTTCGATGTCAAGCTGCTGAATGATCTTATCAACAACCGTAGTTTTGCCGGAGCCTGTACCTCCTGCAATTCCTATTACAAGCATTATTTTTGTTTCTTTATAGTTTTTACAAATATACTATTTTACTTGAATGCAAATAAAATAATGAAAGATGAATTTTAATCAAAAAAAATCCAATGCAAAACATCGGATTTTATATTCTTTACGGAAATTCTATTTTTTGATGAACTTTGTTGAGACTTCCAAGCCTTTTATTCTCAAAAGATAGTCTCCAATCTGTAAATGTGAAACATTGATTGTATTTTTTCCTTTGCCAATCGTAGTTTCCATTACTTTTCTGCCTTCCATATTATAGATTTCTGCCTTCTCTTCTTTATTGATTTTCATTGAAACCGTTAAAATATCTGAAACAGGATTCGGATATATGGCAATACTATTCTTTTTCTCTGCTTCATCTACTGCCAAAAGACATGTATAAGCCGGCAAAACATACCCTGCAGCGTTAAATTCCTGCGTCATCTGAGCAATATCCGCACAGGTAAAGCCAAAGGTTCCCAGCATATCGATTGCAGCCTGTCTTACTGCAATTGCCGCACTTTGCTGGTTCGTACTTGAACTGGTCATGCTTATTCCTTCCAGAAATGCTCTGTCTGTCTTTGCTTTCCCTATTTTATCATAGATTCTCATAAGAGCGGATGCCCAAATCTGCCCTCTTGTATGAATTGATCCGGAACCGGGATATAATACTGTGTAATTGGTAATTCTTCCTGACCAATATTCGTTATGCCCATCCCAGCTGAACATCCAGTTGTATGCAGCGGCAGATGAAGGCCACTGATTGAGACTTCTGCTGTAGGATTGCGCCCAATAGTCTCCACAGCCTTCGCTTAATCCCTGAACCTGAGATAAGCTTCCATTCGTAAGCCAGTCGTGAATGCCGTGTCCCAATTCGTGCAAAACAACATCTGCATCTTCAGCATCGTCTACTCCGCCTTCTCCAAAAACAAGCTGTCCGTTGCTGTAATAAGAATTATCATCTCCATCTAAACCATGGGGATCAAACCATAAAATTCCTGCGTTTGTTAAGGGTTTACAATCAATATTCAATGTCTGGTTAATATAACGCAGGCTGTTATCAATATGCCAATAAGCATTTACCGCTTCAAATCCCTGATCATTTCTGTTAAATAAAAACTGATTGGTTGACTGTGTAAAAAGTCCCGTCGATGGTGTTTCAAGATCTTTTATTTCTGCATAAGAACCTTTTAACTTGTAAACTCCCGCTGTTAAATCCAATTCAGGAATTGTAACTAAAGTTCTGGCAGCATCCAGACTTGCATTTGTTGCGTCGTTATTATCTACATATTGTCCTGCATAGGCTACCTGCATTTTAGAAAGCGGATCCGGATTGAAAATATAACCAGTTCCGGAAACCAAAACTTTTTTAGCTTTGGTATTCTTTTTATTGGATTTCTTTTCAGGATTTTTTTCTTTTTCTTTATAGTAATATGCCACATCTTTCACACTTATGACTTCTCCAGTCTGTGCATCTATAATTGTTTCCCAGCTTCCCGGATTTTCGAAAGAACTCGTGAGAACACGATAGACTAATTTTGTATCTCCGGAATCTGTAAGGTATACATAAAGTTTTGTCTCTTCATGGGTAATTCTTCCTTTCGTATGGGAAGCCTGATGGGCCTTTGCAAGTGCATCTGACGAGGCAAAAGATGGAATAACATTAATTTCTTTAATATCTTTTTTAAAACTTTCTGCAGAAGTATAGGATATTCCTCCGTTTTTATTGAAATGAACAACAAGTTCGGACTGAAAAACCGGAATTTCTTTCATCAGCTGTTGAAAACGCAATGTTTCTCCTGAACTGCTTTTTCTTACAAAGTTTAATTTAAACTGGCTGAAATTCTGAACTCCAAGATTGCTTGAATTTTCCGTAATCCACTTTCTGGCGGATGATTCCAAAGATGATTCCTGACCCATTAACGCTGAACAAGATAATATGCAGCCAAGAACCAATGAATTAATTTTTAGTTTCATGTAATGTTTTTATAATTTGATTGAGCAATATAACAAATATTCACAAAAACATGAATAAATTCTTAAAAAAATATTAAAAAAAATTAAAATTAGATATAAAAAAGCTCCGACAATAGTCAGAGCTGATAATTTTTATACGATTTCGCTTGTTAGTTCCCTTGAAAGCAGTTTTTCATGCATAGGTTTCAAAAGATCCATTGAACCTGTTTTTACCGTGCATTTCCCTTTAAAATGAACAAGAATTGTACATTGCTCGGCTTGCTCTAAGGTGTGTTTGCAAATCTCGATCAGACAATCAATAACATAATCAAATGTATGAACGTCATCGTTATGCAAAACCAATTTATAGACTTCATCGGTCTCATCCAATACGAGAACTTCTTCTTCGTACTGACGTTTCGGATCTTCGTAATCTTTTATACTGTTATAAAAAATCATGTTTAAATTGTTTACAATAGATTAAACTTCTCCTATTTTTTCGGCAAGATCACTAATGCTGTTGGGTTCTTCATATACCAACTCTACAAGCTCTACACTTTTATTGTTCATTTTAAGAATCTTGAAATGATAATTTTCCAGATCAAATTCCTGATTTTCTTCCGGAATATCTTCTAAAGCATGAAGAATAAAACCTGCGAGTGTATTGTACTCACTCTCTTCCGAAAGCGGTAATTTTTTAGGAATAAATTCATTAATTTCATCCAAAGGCTGTGTTGCCTGAACCCAATAAGTATTCTCCCCGATTTTATCTACAATTTTCTCTTCATCATCTTCTTCATCCTGAATTTCTCCTACCAATTCCTCTAAAATATCTTCAAGGGTAATAATTCCTTCTGTCCCTCCGAATTCATCGATAACAATCGCCAAATGTTGTTTTTTCTGCTGGAAAATTTTCAATAAGTCTGAAATCTTTTTACTTCCCACCACGAAAAATGCATCACGCATCAATTCTTTCAGATCATCATGATTCAATTCTCCTTTTCTTTTAACAAATTCTCTGATGATTTCTTTTGTATACAGGATACCAATTACATTATCAATGGAATCTACATACACCGGAATACGGGAATAACCGCTATCCATGATCGTGTTAATAATTTCATTGACATCTTCCTTAAAATCTATCGATGTAATATTCTGACGCGGAACCATGATCTGTTTTGCAGAATGATCTGTAAAATCAAATGCATTTTTAATGATCTCATAATTTTCCTCTTCAATTTCTCCACTGTCGGCGCTTTGTTTTACCAAAAGCTGAAGCTCTTCCGTAGAGTGGATCTCATGTTCTGAAGCCGGATGAATTTTTACTAGTCTTAAAAATGTATTAGACATTAAATTCATCAACCAGATAAAAGGCTTGAAAACCGTATAAAAAACTCTTAACGGAATTGCAGTCGCCATTGTAGTAGATTCTGATTTTCTGATGGCAATGGATTTCGGAATAAGCTCTCCGAAAACAATGTGCATGATCGTAATGAGCACAAAACTTGTAATCACTGAAATTGAAGTGATGGTTGCCTGACTAAGATCAATACTAAGAGAATGGAAAATATTTTCTACAATATGGTGCAATGCGCTTTCTCCTACCCAACCTAAAGCCAGAGAAGCCAACGTAATACCAAGCTGTGTAGCCGAAAGATATTCATCAAGATGCTTGATGATATGCTCTGCCTGCTTTGCCATGGAGTTCCCCTCTGCGGCTTTTATCTGAATTTGGGAATAACGAACTTTAACAATTGAAAATTCTGCGGCTACAAAAAAGCCATTAAGTAAAACAAGTAATAAGGCCAGCAAAAGCCTGACTATGTCCGAGTCCATTTAGAAATTATATAAATTTAGTTCTACAAATATATACAAAATAAAAATAACAAAAAAAGCATCGTGATTTACGATGCTTTAATATTGTGTTAAAATAATTCTTTACGAATTTTTCAAGGCTTCTGCTCCGGAAACGATCTCTAAGATTTCGTTTGTAATGGCAGCCTGTCTTGCTTTGTTGTAGAAGATGACCAAATCGTTCTTCAAAGCCTGCGCGTTGTCTGTTGCTTTGTGCATCGCCGTCATTCTCGCTCCGTGTTCAGAAGCTACTGAATCCAGGATTGCTTTGAAAACCTGAGTTTTGATTGACTTAGGAATAAGGTTATCTAAGATTTCTTCTCTGTTTGGCTCAAAGATATAATCTGTTTCTACCTGAGATTCTGTATTTTCAGGCATTGAGATCGGAAGAAGCTGTTCTGTAGTTACTTCCTGAGTCGCTGCATTAACGAATTTATTATAAATTAAATAAACTTCATCAAATTTACCTTCTTTGAAGCTGCCCATTACTGCTTCTGCAATGTGAGCTACCGCATCGAAGTTCAGGTTATCATACACAGCACTTTCGTTTGCATACACCGTACGCGTTCTTCTTACAGCATCAAAAGCTTTTTTACCAACAGAAAGAACTTCCACCTCGTATTGAGATTTGTTTTGAAACTGTGCATTCAGTTCCTTAACGATGGAAGAGTTAAAAGCTCCGGCAAGACCTCTGTTTGAAGTAATAGCGATGAAAAGTATTCTTTTTACTTCTCTTTTCTGAGCGTAAACAGAAATCTGATCAGGATCTGAACTGGAATTTACATTCTGGATAAGTTCCTGTAATTTCTCAGAATAAGGTCTTAACATTACGATTGCATCCTGTGCTTTTTTAAGTTTCGCAGCGGAAACCATTTTCATAGCACGGGTAATTTGCATCGTAGATGAAATTGACGTAATTCTGCCTCGTATTTCTTTTAAGTTTGCCATATTGGGTTAGTTGTTGGTTGTCGGTTGTTGGTTGCTAGTTTTAGAAAATTCTGTCAACTATCAACCAAAAACCATCAACTAATTTTTAGTTATATTTAGCAGCTAGATCGTTAGCAGCCTGCTTAAGAACACTTGTAATTGAATCATCAATTTTTCCTGCTTTAATGGCAGCCATTGTATCCGGATGCTTAGATCTTAGGAACTCGATGTATTCTATCTGGAATTCTTTTACTTTTCTGATAGGAACGTTTCTCAATAAGTTCTCTGTTCCTGCATAGATCATTGCAACCTGGCTGTCTACCGGAAGTGGAGAGTTTACCGGCTGCTTAAGGATTTCCACGTTTCTTTCTCCTTTAGAGATTACCGCTAATGTAGCAGCATCAAGGTCTGAACCGAACTTAGCAAACGCTTCTAATTCTTTATACTGAGCCTGATCTAATTTAAGCGTACCAGAAACTTTTTTCATTGATTTGATCTGAGCGTTACCTCCTACTCTGGATACAGAGATACCTACGTTGATCGCAGGACGAACCCCTGAGTTGAATAGATCAGACTCCAAGAAGATCTGTCCGTCTGTAATAGAGATTACGTTTGTAGGAATATACGCAGAAACGTCACCCGCCTGAGTTTCAATAATTGGAAGTGCCGTTAATGAACCTCCTCCTTTTACGATTGGTCTTAAAGACTCAGGTAAATCGTTCATCTGTCTTGCGATATTGTCATCCGCAATTACTTTCGCAGCTCTTTCCAATAATCTTGAGTGAAGATAGAAAACGTCTCCAGGATATGCCTCACGACCCGGTGGTCTTCTTAAAAGTAGAGAAAGCTCACGGTAAGCAACTGCCTGTTTGGATAAATCATCATAAACGATCAAAGCCGGTCTTCCGGTGTCTCTGAAGAACTCACCGATCGCCGCTCCTGCCATTGCAGAATATACCTGCATAGGAACCGGATCTGATGCGTTAGCCGCAACGATTACCGTATATGCTAAAGCTCCTTTATCCGAAAGTGTTTTAACGATTTGTGCTACAGTAGACGCTTTCTGTCCGATAGCAACATATATACAATATACAGGGTTACCTGCATCAAAGAATTCTTTTTGGTTGATTATCGTATCGATTGCAACAGTAGTTTTACCTGTCTGTCTGTCACCGATGATAAGCTCTCTCTGTCCTCTTCCTACAGGGATCATAGAGTCGATTGCAACGATACCTGACTGTAAAGGTTCAGTTACCGGCTGTCTGTAAATAACTCCGGGAGCTTTTCTTTCCAATGGCATTTCGTATAAATCCCCAGTAATAGGACCTTTACCATCGATAGGGTTACCAAGAGTATCCACTACTCTTCCTAACATTCCTTCTCCTACTTTAATAGAAGAGATTCTGTTTGTTCTTCTTACTGTATCTCCTTCTTTTACTAATTTACTTTCACCAAGTAGCGCAACACCTACGTTGTCTTCTTCAAGGTTTAGTACAATACCTTCTACATCACTAGAAAATTTCACCAACTCTCCGTATTGTACGTTTTCTAACCCGTATACACGAGCAATACCATCACCGATGGTTAAAACTGTACCTACTTCCTCAACGTTTGATTGAGTATCGAAGTTGGCCAATTGCTGTTTTAAGATCGCAGATACTTCTGCCGGATTTATTTCTGCCATTGTATGGTTGTTTTTTTCTTAATTTAAATGAAAATCTTTTTTAATACTGTTAAGTTTAGACTTCACAGAAGCATCGATCTGCTGGTCTCCAACTCTTAAAATGTAACCTCCTAAAATTTCAGGTTTTACGTTAATCTGCAAATCAAAATTTGCATTGGTATTAACAAGATTAGAATTTCTTAAAATCTGATCTAGGTTTTCTTTGGAAAGCTGAGTTGCCGAGGTAACAGTTACTCTCTGTACTCCACTGATATCTTCAACTTTATTAATAAATTCCTGAGCAATATTTTTCAACTGGTTTTCACGACCGTGTCTGATTACCAAAGTAATCAAGTTCTGTGAAGAAACTGACAAACCTTTGAAAATCTCTTTTGCTACTTCTATTTTCTTTTTAGAATCGATGTATGGGGTAAGGAAGAATTTCTTTAAGTCCTGAGACTCATTCATCAACTTTACTACATCTTTCATTTCAGAAAATACAGTAGCCGTTTGACCTGACTCATTTGTAAAATCAAGTAAACCTTGTGCGTATCTTTTAGCTACTTTAGATGTAAGCATTCTTAGTTAAGGTTTGATTTGTTTAAATAATTCTGAACTAATTCGTTTTGAGCTTCGCTGTTGTCTAACTTCTGTTTCAAGATAGATTCTGCGATGTTTACAGATAAAGCACCGATCTGAGTTTTGATATCTTCCATAGCAGCATTTTTCTCAGCATTGATGGTTTGTTTAGCTGCTTCAATCATTTTATCTCCTTCTACTTTAGCAACATCTTTAGCTTCACCTACGATTTTATCTCTGATTTCTCTTGCTTCCTTAAGGATGGCATCTCTTTCGATTTTAGCCTCACGAATAATTCTTTCGTTATCCTCTTTTAAAGTTTCCATCTCTTTTCTTGCCAAAGTAGCCTGATTAAGAGCGTCAACAATAGAAGTTTCTCTATCATTAATAGATTTTAAAATAGGTTTCCAAGCGAATTTACCTAACAAGAGTAACAATGCCAGAAAGATAACAGACTGGATAATAAATAATCCTGATGAAAACTGATGAATTAATTCCATTATATAAATGTATAAATAATTATTACTTTTTTTCTTAAATAACCACTATCTGTAACCAACCGTTACGGATAGTGGTTTAGTTTTAATTAGTTTACCGCGAATAGAGCAGCAAACGCAACACCTTCTACAAGTGCAGCTGCAATAAGCATAGCTGTTTGGATTTTTCCAGATTGTTCAGGTTGTCTAGCGATAGCTTCAAGAGCAGCAGCTCCGATTTTACCAAGACCGATACCTACACCTAGTACTACGATACCAGCACCTACAATTTTAGGGATTTCCATAATATATAATTTTAAAAAATTTGTTTCTGATAATTAAATTAGTGAGCAGCATGGTGTTCATGCTCATGCTCCTGTACTGCCATTCCAATGAACAAAGCAGATAACATTGTAAAAATATAAGCCTGTAAGAAAGCAACCAACACTTCTAACAAATAAATTACTAATGTTAAGAAAGGGAATGCAACTCCTGCCACTACATTTTTAAATACATAGATCAATCCGATCAAACTCATTACTACAATGTGTCCAGCAGTCATGTTGGCAAAAAGTCGGATCATTAAAGCGAAAGGCTTCGTAATTGTTCCTAACAGTTCGATAGGCAACATGATTAATTTCATTGGAACCGGAACTCCAGGCATCCAGAAGATATGTTTCCAATAATCTTTATTAGCAGAGAATGTCGTAATCAAGTAAGTAAGGATAGCCAAGAAGAATGTCATAGTAATATTTCCTGTAACATTAATTCCGAATGGCATTAATCCTAATACGTTCAAAAATAAAATAAAAAAGAATACAGTTAAAAGATAACCAATAAATCTTTTATACTTGTGTCCGATGTTTGGTATAGCAATTTCATCTCTTACAAAAATCACCAACGGCTCTAAAAATCTAGCAACACCAGTAGGAACAGCAGATTTTTTATAAGACTTAGCCATTCCAGTGAATAATAACATCATGAAGATTGCTGTTAATAAAATAATAAGTACACTTTTAGTAATTGATAAATCTAAAACTTGATGTTACGTGACCTTCTGCATCTTCTGCTAAATTCCCCTGCGCATCAGTCTTATAAATTTTTTCGTGGTGCAATTTATAGAAAGCCCCATCAACTTCTGTAGTTTCTCCATGCATGAATCCTTCTTTAGCATTACTCATGAAAGCATGAAAACCGTTATCGTAAAAAATAACCGGAAGAGGAAAACCAATGTGATGACCTTCTTTATCCACCATCAATGTAAAATCATGAGCATCCAATAAGTGATGATCGATATACTCCTTGTTTTCTTTACTTACTTTATCTTTCTCAGAAAGCTCTGTAGTAGCAGAACCTGCTTCAGCAGTAGCTTCACCATGCTGTGCAGATACTAAGTTTAATACAAAAATACTGTAGAATAAAACTGCGAATTTCTTAAACATTGATAGGTTTTTTTCGTTGTGCAAAAATATAATAATTTTTCTAGTTTCAATAAATATTTTTACTGTTTTTTGTCATAATTGATGAGCTTAATGGCATAGTACGTAAGCAGTGTTGTCAGGACAAAATACGGCAATATAAAATGAAATTTATACCCAGGAATAATTTCAAAGTTCAGTTTTTTTCTAATTAAATACATTAATCCGAACTTCAAAAGAATTAATCCAATCACAGATAACCCTAAAAACTCCGGTGCAACTCTGTTTATTAAAACAATTAGTGTAATCATCATCATAAACATTACGCTTAAAAAAAGATAAAACTTAACAATTATGATTTCATCAAGATGGAAAACAAATTTCCATAATGAGAAATGAATCAAAAATGTTAAAAAAAACAATATCGTAACCAGAATATTGGGATTAGCTTTCATTTTAAATTTAATTTTCACCTAACAGTTATTAGGTTAATTTTAACTGAACACAAAAATAGACTTTTTCTATCGGATTTTATCATAATTTGACTTTTATCATATCTTAAAATTTATTCCTTATATATAATATTACGTAGAAGACCATTTTATATCCTAAAAATTTCCTTATTTTTGCAAACCTATAATTTACAATACATATGTTTAATAGTTTACAGGATAAATTAGACAAAGCGCTGCATAATATTTCAGGACGTGGAAAAATCACGGAAATCAACGTTGCGGAAACCGTAAAAGAAATTCGTAGAGCATTGGTGGATGCCGATGTTAATTATAAAGTTGCAAAGGATCTTACCAAAAGAGTTCAGGATAAAGCTTTAGGACAGGACGTTCTTACATCGCTTACTCCGGGACAACTTATGACGAAAATCGTTCACGATGAGCTGGTAGATCTGATGGGTGGTTCTCAGGAAGGTATTAATCTTTCCGGAAAGCCTTCTGTAATTCTTATTGCAGGACTTCAGGGTTCGGGTAAAACTACTTTCTCCGGAAAACTGGCGAATTATTTAAAAACAAAAAGAAATAAAAAACCTCTTTTGGTTGCGTGTGACGTTTATCGTCCGGCTGCGATCGATCAGCTTAAAGTTTTAGGCGGACAGATCGGGGTTCCTGTTTTCACGGAAGAAGGTTCTACAAATCCGTCCACAATTGCTGAAAACGCGATCAATTTTGCAAAATCAAACGGTCATGATGTTGTGATTGTGGATACTGCAGGTCGTTTGGCGATTGATGAGCAGATGATGAACGAAATTAAATCCGTTCATTATTTTATCAAGCCGAACGAAACGTTATTTGTTGTTGACTCAATGACCGGTCAGGATGCGGTAAATACGGCTAAAGCATTTAACGATGCTTTGAATTTTGACGGAGTTGTTTTAACCAAATTAGACGGTGATACTCGTGGTGGAGCCGCTTTAACGATCCGTTCTGTTGTTGAAAAGCCAATTAAATTTATTTCTACAGGAGAGAAAATGGAAGCTTTAGATCTTTTCTACCCCGAAAGAATGGCAGACAGAATCTTAGGAATGGGAGACGTTGTTTCCTTGGTAGAAAGAGCTCAGGAACAGTTTGATGAAGAGGAAGCGAAAAAACTTCACAAGAAAATCGCTAAAAACGAATTTGGATTTGATGATTTCTTAAAGCAGATCAACCAGATTAAAAAGATGGGTAATATGAAGGATTTGATGGGAATGATTCCGGGCGTTGGAAAAGCGATCAAAGATGTTGAGATCAGCGATGATGCATTCAAGCATATCGAAGCAATCATTTATTCTATGACTCCTGAAGAAAGAAGAAAACCTTCCATCATCAACACGCAGAGAAAAAACAGAATTGCAAAAGGTGCAGGAAGAAAAATTGAGGATGTTAACCAATTGATGAAGCAATTCGATCAGATGGGTAAAATGATGAAAATGATGCAGGGTCCTCAAGGAAAACAAATGATGCAGATGATGAGCAAAATGCCAAATATGCCTGGAATGGGCGGAATGTTTGGCAAATAAAACACAAAAAAACGATTAAAAAATAATTATTATGGAACTCAACGAAAAACAGGGAAACTACAGCCAACCTTACAAATCAGAGAAAAAAGTTGTTGCAGGAATTTTAGGAATCTTACTTGGAACTTTTGCAATTCACAAATTCTATCTTGGATATACTAAAGCAGGAATTATTCAATTAGTTTTAGGACTTGTAACTTGTGGGATTGTTGGTATTGTTGGATTTATTGAAGGGATCATCTACCTTACAAAATCTGATGAAGAATTTGACAGAACTTATGTTCAAAACCAAAAAGAATGGTTCTAAGACTTTAAGTTTTACAAATACAAAATCCGGCTCATATCTGAACCGGATTTTTTGTTTATCCTAATGAAAGAAATTGAATTATTTATCAGATTTCTGAGCTTTAGCTTTGATGAAATAAGAGAATCCTAAGTTTACACCAAAAGTGCTTGTAGTAGTCTTATATTCGTATCCTGCAACAGTTTCTTTGTTGTAAAACTGATCGAAACCTAATCCTAAATTGATCCCTAAAGACTGAGTTGCCATATAAGTAACACCTCCTTTCGCTTTCCATGCAAGACCATCTGTAGATACTTCATTAGACGTAGTTGTTCCTAATAAAGTTGATGTATATTTGCTTTTACCTGTAGCATATCCAATACCTGCTCCTAAAAAAGGAACAAATTTACTGCTGTTTGCAAAATAATACGTTGCAGTAGGCATTACAGAGAAGTTAGAGATAGTAGTTTTATCTCCGGAATCTTTAGTTGTAACACTAGTAAATCCTAAATCGATTCCAACAGCTAATTTATCAATTACAAAATAGCCTACAGATGGAGTAACAGAGAAAGAGCTTACTTTAGGACCATCAAAAGACTGTCCGTTTACCTTAGTTTTGGTTTCCATGTTGTTGAAACCAATT
>OGQD01001311.1_pt1 | contig 16476 bp, 11 predicted proteins | sample 1553091 | NCBI WGS metagenome assembly OGQD01 (sample SAMEA2580290, study PRJEB22360) | human gut metagenome | biome: human gut; feature: human-associated habitat; material: faeces | place: Denmark | collected 2008/2010
GTGCTGGCGCAGCACTTTGCGGTCATGGACTCCACGGCCACGTCGCTTTCGATGGACAACCACATTCCCGTGCTTGTCTTTGCGCTCAAGGACCCGGAGAACATCATCCGTGCGGTCGAGGGCGAGAAGATCGGCACCATTTCCGACCTCGCTATCTCCACCGGCGAAGTGTTCCCGCGCATCACCAGCCTGGCCTTCCAGGGGCCAGGCAAGGTCCCGTTCATGATCTCATGGCGCAAGTACGTTGCTTCTTTCGATGAGAATGAAGTGCGTCTTTCAGTTCCTGCCACCGATATTCGCTTCTCGTATCTCCAGCCTGACGAAGTTCTTATCGCTCGTGACCTGCTTAACAAGCAGATTGTTGATACTCGCGGCATGCGTGTTGTGCGCGTAAACGACCTTAAACTTTCTGATACCAGCTCTTCTCAGCTCCGTCTCCTTGGAGCAGAGGTTGGTATTCGTGGTATTTTACGTGCAATTTCTCCAGCACTTGAACGTCTTGTCATGCGTTGTGCTCATGCTCTTGGCAACGACATTCCTGAGAAAATAATCGCCTGGAACTACATGGATCTTCTTGATCGAGATCTATCCCAGGTACGCCTTTCTATCTCACACCAAACACTGGACGATCTACACCCAGCTGATATTGCCGACATTATTGAGCAGCTGGACCCTCGCCTTCGCGGACAAGTCTTTGCTCAGCTCGATGACACACAAGCCGCAGAAACTATGGCAGAGCTCGACGATGATGAGATGGCTGCCAAAATCATGGGGGATATGGATCCGGGCGACGCTTCGCGCATGCTCTCAGAAATGGATCCAGATGACGCTGCTGAGCTTGTAGGCGAGCTTGATTACGAAAAGGCCGAGCGCCTATTGCGCCTTATGGGTATTAAGGAGCAGCGTGCTGTTCGTCAGCTTTTAGGTTATAAAGACGATACAGCCGGCCGTATTATGACCTCTGAGTTTGTCGCTATGAAGCGCAGCGCAACGGTTGCAGATGCGGCTGCTCGCATCTCCTCGCTCGACGATGACTTTGAACCAGTGAATTATGTATATCTCACCAATGAGGACGGCCGCCTTGATGGAGTGGTGACTGTTCGCCGCCTTTTTATAGCCCAAAAGGACGAGTGTTTGGGAGATTTGGACAACGGCGAAGATCTCATCGTGGCCAATCCTGATGACGATCAGGAAGATGTAGCAGAAAATATTGCTAAGTACAACCTGCTTGCAGTGCCTGTTGTCGATGAGAACCACAAGATTCTCGGCATTGTTACCGTCGACGATGCACTTGATGTTCTCGAAGAGGAACACGAGGAAGACCTTCATATTGCCGGAGGCTCTTCAAGCGATAGCTCTTCTCGTGAGAAGAGCGGCGAGGTTAAGCGTCTTTTTCGTCGTCAGATGTGGTTCTTTTTCTGGATTGTTATGGCCGGTATTATGGCAATTACACTTGGCGCCGAAGTGGGAATGGCATGTGCTTTTGCAGCGCCGGTTGCCCTTCTCGTCTCCGATGAGATGGCAAGCTATGTAACAGCATTTTTTATTGAACACGACCCAGATGATGAAGATGCTCCATCGCCTTTGGGATTTGCTATTCGCGGAATCGGACTCGGCCTGCTTTGGGCAGCAGTCGTTCTCCTGGTTTCTCTTGCAGGCATAGGGCTTATAGGAGCCCACGTTGCCACGCAACCGCTCGTAGCAAGCTTTGAGGCAGCTGCAGGGGCCACACTCTTTTCTTTTGCTACTTCCCCCGCATACCTTATGGTCCTTCGCCACAGAGATGAAGAGGGCCAAGAAACAAGCGGAGTAGCACTGAGGGCTGTTGCGCTCATGTGTTCAGCCTTGGTATTTATGGTGCTTGTCATAGTTCTTAGTGGAGGCTTGAGATAAGTCGTGAGACGTCTAAGAGCTTGGAAAAACCTGCGGACAGTACATGTTGTTGGAGCCAACCCGCCCGCACAGGCCAACAAAACTGCCAAAGAACACCGTCGTCTTACAGCGGCCGCCATTGCAGGAGCACTCGGGCCGGGCTTGCTTACTGCGCTTGCCGGTATGGATGCGGGCGGTATTGCAACCTTTTCTAATGCTGGCGCATCTTTTGGCTACGACATGCTTTGGTCAATTCCAGTTATGTGCCTGCTTCTTATTGTTGTGCAAGAAACCTCTGCTCGCATGGGCTGTGTAACCGGCAAAGGTTTTGCTTCGCTTATACGTGAGCAGTTTGGCGTAAGAAAAAGCGCGCTCGCGATGCTCGCCCTTATCATTTCAAACACCGCGGTAACCCTTTCGGAATTTGCAGGTATTGCTAGTGGTATGCAGCTTTTTGGGGTACCCGCAGCAATTAGCGTTCCTATTGCAGCGATTGCTTCATGGCTTTTATCTATGGGAGGATCATATCGTCGAGTTGAACGTGTCCTGCTTGCCATATCCTGCGTTTTTATTACGTATGTTGTCGCAGCATTTCTCGTGGCTCCCAACTGGCAAGACGTCATGCTCGCAACGGTGTTTCCGCATCCCAATCTCTCCGCTAGCTACGTAAGCTTGTTGGTGGCAAACATTGGTACCACCATTTCTCCCTACATGATCTTTATGTGTGAGAGCAATGTTGTAGAGAAAGCCGCCGATGCTGACGATATTCCACTTCAACGCATTGATACCGTAAGTGGAGCTCTTGTTGCTCAAGCTATCGCATGGTTCATTGTTGTTTGTACCGGCAGCGTGCTTTTTCCCGCCGGCATTGCCGTAAATTCTGCCGCAGATGCTGCGCAGGCTCTCGTTCCGTTAGCAGGTCCTTATGCAGAAGTACTTTTTGGCGTTGGCCTCGTTGGCGCTTCATTTTTAGCAGCATGTGTTCTGCCTACTATCACCTCTGGCGCCGTATGCGAGGCCTTTGGCTGGGAGCGAGGTCAGGACAGAACGTGGTCAGAAGCTCCTGTGTATCGCGGCATGATTACAGGCATAACAGCACTATCGGCACTTGTGGTGCTTATCCCTGGCATCGATCTGTTTAGCATCATGATGATTGCACAGGTAGTTAATGGTGTTTTACTACCTGTGCTGCTCGTTTTTATGGTGCGTATCGCCTCAGATCGTCACGTTATGGGCGCCTATGCCAATGGACGACTTTGGAAATTCCTCACCTGGTTTATTGTTGTGATGGTGGCTGTACTCGCTGTTGTCATGTTCCTATCGCAGCTCTTAGGCTTCGCTTGATAACTCTGTGGGCCACACAGCGTCTTCAGGCATGGGAGCATTGCAAGAGGCCACATCGCTTGGAATATCGGGATCGCTCTTCATGAGATCGGAAACGGTTACAAAGGTGTAGCCTTCTTCATGCAGCTTATCGATTATCTTTGGCAATGCCTCAAGATCTTGATCGCGGTTTCCACCACCATCATGCATGAGGATGATATAGCCCGACTGAATTCCTTCAGTGCTGTTTGAAACAATCGTATCTACTCCAGGCCGCTTCCAATCGAGTGAGTCCATATTCCAAATGACTGAAGCACTCATGGTGCCTTGCGAAGCAAGCCATACAGAAGAGTCAATAGCGCCATATGGTGGACGCATTGTCGTTGTTTTTACACCAGAGGCGTTCTCAATCTCCGTAAATGCTGTTGTTATTTCTGAAAGGGTTGCATCAGCGGAAATGGCATTGAGCTGTTGGTGAGACTGCGTATGGCTGCAGATTTGGCTTCCAGAATCTGCGATCTTTTTTGCAAGTTCTGGATAAGACTCAACATTTTCTCCCAAGAGGAAGAACGTTCCGACAGCGTCATGCTCTTTCAAGATTTCTAGATAACGCTCGGTATAGTCACTCGGACCATCGTCAAAGGTGAGTGCTACCAGTTTTTGTCCATCAGCGGGCTCAACATTTTTCGTAGTGATAACGCAGTCTTGGCCCTCTTCCAATATGTCGCCATCGCAGGTCTCGCCAGATACTTTGCCCGTAAGGACTTCTTTGCGCTCAACTTTGCCCCACTGTGAGACATAGGTAACATTGCCCCACGTACCTTCAAAACGCATTTTTGGCTGTACTTCTTGTTCGGTTACGTCAAAGTCTTCTGTTCGATCTTTACCGGTATCAAACGAAATCTTCTCGCCGCCGTTGATTTTGTATCCGGTTGCATCGTTGTAAGAGATCTCGTTATCGTTTACTTTGACAGACCAGGGGTCGCCTTTTCCCTCTTCAAGTACATTGCCAGAAACACTTACGAAGTTGCCGGCATCTTCTTGGAGACCCTCATCGTTATAAATAGCTTCAAGCGTCGTACCTACGTTATAGGTGCGGCGTGAGTCATTAACAAAAATCTCGACGGGCCTATGCATCCAAGCAAATATGCCACCAGCAACAATTACGATAAGCACCGCCACTAAGATAATTACCACACGTGGCGAAGTCTTCTTTTTGGTAGGACGCCCTTGCTGTCTAGGACGCTTCTGATATGAGTAGCTCTGCAAGGCGGTATTACCATTGAGTGTCTCAAAATGTTGATAGTCAGGCGTTTGCTGAGAGGCACCACTATGTGGCGCTGTATGAGCATCATGATTTGCAGTATTCGCCCTACTATGACGCGAGGGACTATACGGGCGGACAGTCGACCCTTCATGGCGCGGATGAGGGCGCGGAACGTCTCTTCGAGAACGTGAATAATGCGAACCGTTGTGCGTTGTCATTACATGTTCCTAACAGCAGTGCGTAACTCTCTTATCTATGAGCTGCTTTTATCAAATTCCTCTTTAAAAGCAGCGAACATGCCTTTTGTCTTGGCAATTTGACGCCCCATCTTATGAGCAACGTCATTTTTTGACGTCTTCTTGGAAGTGTGCGTCTTACTCTTTGTGGCCTTAGTTGATTTAGTAACCTTGGCCTTGCTCGACCCATTTTTGCGGTTCTGAGCTTTTTTATCAATACCAACTGGTGAATACGTGGAAGTAGTGTGTTTACTACCTGAAATGCCTGAACTATTCTTTGATGCACTTTGGGTGGATCCGTCGGTAAGTGAGCGATCCGCACCGCCCAATACTGTTGCATCTTCAATTGGAATCTCGGCTACATCAGGGTCTTCTTGCGTAGCTTCGCGCACCTTTCGACGAACATGGCCAATAGCACGACCGAGCGAGCGCGAGCCCTTATCAACAGCTTCACCTGCAACTTGAGCGGCCTTTTTACCAACATCCTGTGCAGAAGAGCGTGCTTTTGCGGCTGCTTCACCAGCCTTTTCTGCCATACCGCCAGAAGGGGTGAGGTGGGCCGCATCGTTTTTTACCACCATATAGCCCTGAGAGTAACCCATGATTAAATCAGGGGTTAGAACCAATGACCCAACCAGAGCGTTCGCAACATTGCCATCGGATACATACACTTCTCCAACACGCCCAGAATGCGCATTGAATGAGATATCGGTTACATATCCCAGTTCTTTACCAGCTCGAGTACGGACATCCATACCATTCCAGATAATGCATGCATCCCAATCAAGGCCAAGACGCTCACGTGCACGATCATCAAATGAGTCTTTGCCTCGAGTGCACACAATGCCTTCGTCTGAGATGGCAATAGCATCAATCGCAAGAAATAGGTCTTCTCGCTTTATCATTCCCGCCACGTCAGGACGTTTCACAAGAAACCCTACCACCGTCATACCGTCCGGTGAAAAGACAACGTTATGCACTTTCCCCAGCGATACCACACGACCAGCTTCACCCGTTTTATCGCCACGACGAGAAGATCGCTGCTCAAGAACTGGCACCTTCATTACTTGACTGAGCTTAAGCATGGATTTTTGCCTCTCCACCAAAAAAGAAGCGGGCACCGCCTCCAGAGACGATGCCCGCTATGGTTGTTGCACTAATAAGACATGAACTATTCAGCAGACTGCTCTGGCTGATCGGCAGCAGGCTGATCCTGATCAGACACAGGCTCAACGCGTGCATCCTGAGCAGCTACGCTACCAGCATCTGCAGCAGCACCCATCTGGTCTGCAACGGAAGAAACGGCGTTCTGAACCTGAGCAGAAGCAGCGGCAACACTGTTGGAAAGCGAAGAGCGAACCTTATCCATGCGCTCGCGAGCTGCATCTACCTTGGCGCGCAATTCATCGGTGGTAGCATCCATCTGGGGACGAATATCCGCAATCTTTGAACTTACAACTCGAGCGCCGTTTTCATAGGTATCTACTGCTGCATCCCAGGCATCGTTCATTGCATCAGCTGCCATTGCACGACTCTCGGCACCAGAACGAGGTGCAAGCAACATGCCTGCAACCGCACCGACAGCTGCACCAAAGACTGCACCAAAGACAAAACCCAGGGCGGTTCCGTTTTGACTCATAAAAACTCCTCCCCAACCCACGGTATAAAGCTACGTGGCGTTTTATGGAACGCATACCAATCTTGTGGCGGATTATACCCTCTTAAAGCAAACCAATACGCGAACCCGCTCAACGGAAGTCAGCTTCACTCATCCTCAGTATTTGTCATATCTTCTGCTTCGTCTGAACCGGCTTCTGATTCAGCTTCTTCAGTGTCCGAAGATTCCTCAGGTTGCTCTGATAAAGATGCTACTAGCTGGGCCAATCCTTGTGCTGTTGCATCTACATTGGGCTCAGGCTCATCAGGGTCATTAGCAAAAGCCCACTGCATCATCCATTCAGCAGACGAAAGAGCTCCGATAGTGAGAACATCGTCCGGGCAGTCGAGCTGAACCTCAAAGGTTCGGCCATCCCCATCTTCTACTTCACGAGTACGGCCACATGAAATATCGCCGCCAATACCAGAGCGAGCCATGAGCTCTACCGCGACATGTTCAAATAGATGGGGGAGCTCTGTCGAAGGCATAGCGTCTTTGAAAGTTGAACCCTCATCGCCCAAACACACATGGTCGCAAATCTCAGGCATGAGATTATATATACGCGTGGTACCTATAAGGTCCTGATCGGTCGTAAGTGGAGCATCGTCAGCCACGCGAACTCGAGCAGTAACATACCTCGGTCCAACAGATACTTTTTGAATGTCCAAGATCTCAGGCATAGGTGCCACCTCCTTGTCGTCTGCAAATCTCCGTAAACGCCAGAGCTTTTACGAGCAGCTTACTCGATTTCCATTATGCGTCTTTATCACTTCCGTGATGACTTCTTTTAGTCTTACCACTATCTGACGAAGATTCTTCATCACCTGAATGGTCCTTATCAGATGCATCAGAACCCTCGCTCTTATCTTCATCCGAAACCTGCTCCGGCGCTGTAACGCGCAACATTGCGATTCGCCTGCCACGCACCGACTGAACACGGAATTTATAACCATCCATGGTGATAACTTCGCCGGGTTCGGGCAGTGAGTCGGCCTGATCGAGAACAAAACCGGCAATAGTTTCAAATTCTTCTGAGTCCTCAATTGGCCATCCAAGTTCAATGGCGTCATCAATTGAGAAACGACCATCCACCAGCCATTCGCGCTCAGACAGCTGGGTGAGGTATTTATTGTCCGGATCGAATTCGTCCTCAATCTCACCAACTATCTCTTCGACAATATCCTCTACGGTAATAACACCCGCTGTTCCGCCGTATTCATCAACGACAATAACCATCTGGTCGTGGCTTGACTTCATTTCAGAAAGCAGCGGAATAATGTCTTTTGTATCGGGCACGAAGTCTGCTTCACGTGCAAGAGTGCCAACCGGATCTTCCGCAGCATCCTCGTCCAAAATAGCGCCGATCAGATCCTTGATATGAGCAATTCCAACAATGCGATCGACATCTCCATGATAGACCGGAATACGTGAATAGCCGGTACGGCGCATGATGGCCAAGACCTCTGAGCAGGTCTGTACGTCTTCAACAGCCGTCATATCAACGCGTGGAACCATAACCTCACGAGCGATCGTGTCACCCAGATCAATAACGTCGTGAATCATGTTCTTCTCGGCGTCGGTTAAATCATCGGAGTCGGTAACCAAATAGCGGATTTCGTCCTCCGACACGTCCTGACGATCGTCAGCGCTCTTGATACCAAGAAGCTTGGCAAGGCCTGCAGCACTTGCGCTTGTAAGCCATACCAATGGACTTACTACCTTTGAAAAGGTGGTAAGAAAGCCTGCAACTGATTTCGATACATTTTCCGCGTTCGAAAGAGCAATGCGCTTAGGTACAAGCTCACCGATAACAATGGAAACGTATGAAACGATAATCGTCACTATTGAAGGTGCTGCGGCATAACAAATGTCCTCAGGCGCTCCAAGCGAAGTTGCCCAAGCAGCTAATGGATCGGAGAGCGTGGTGGATGCCACCATCGCTGAGAAGAAGCCTACCAGGGTAATTGCAATCTGTATGGCAGCAAGAAACTGACCGGAATCACTTGCGAGCTTGAGCGCAGCCTTGGCTTTTTTATCGCCCTCCTCAGCATCATGCTCAAGAATTGCGCGCTTTGCGGCAACCAACGCCGATTCGCTCATGGAAAAATAGCCATTTGCAAGCGTTAATAAAAACGTGAGAACAAGGCTCATGACAACGTCCATGCCGACACCCCCTCTCGAACACTCACAGCAAACGACCTCTTGCCGCTGCTTTGATGACTACGAGAGGTGGGACTGTGATAGTCCCCTGCGTCGCTCTTGGCGCCCATATGCTCCTCACACCTAATAAATGAATAGAACTGCCCAGCCAATAGGTTAGACAGTTCTCTATTATAGCGCGCTCACGCAAAGACACGCGAGAATATGGAGATGTGTAGAGTCCGTATTGAAGCGCACGAAACTGAAGTCTCGTGCGCCTTTACTGTTTCTAGATGCGGATAAGCTCGTATGAACTTGAGCCCAAGCCGATCTTCTCAGCATGCTCAATGCAGCTCTTCCAGTCGGTATCGGGATGCGTAATGTAGAAATGATCGTGCTCATGAGCCTCATCCAGCTCACCTGCCGCCTCGAGTTCCTCTCGGCTTTCTGTGAGGACGGTGTTGGGCAGGGGCGGCTGAGCCATAACAGCATCGATGCACGCCTGATCGATAGCAACCGGGTCAAAGCTGGCAAACATACCAATATCACCAACAATGGGCGTGTCATTTTCATCATGACAATCGCAGTTGGGTGAAACATCAATGGCCAAAGAAATGTGGAAGCAGGGTCGGCCATCAACTACAGCCTTGGTGTACTCGGCAATCTTGTAGTTGAGCACCTGTACTGCCGCGTCAAAATCTGGGGAGATGGCGTCTTGGTTGCATACGGCGATACAACGACCACAACCCACACAACGATTGTGATCGATACTTGCAACACTCACCGTACGGGTACGCCCAGCTGCGTTTGTATACTCGCGCGTTTCATTAAATGAGAAGGCCCCATGTGCGCAGATTTTCTCGCACTGATGGCATCCGATGCAGAGGGATTGGTCAACGCTTGGCTTACCTGCAGCGTGTTGCTCCATCTTTCCGGCACGAGAACCACCGCCCATGCCGAGATTTTTCATTGCGCCACCAAAGCCTGCCTGCTCATGGCCCTTAAAGTGCGTGAGGCTGATGACAATATCGGCATCCATGAGAGCACGGCCGATTTTGGCATTCTCGACGTATTCTCCGCCAACAACGGGAACTTCTACCTCATCTAAGCCTTTAATGCCGTCGGCAATGATGGTGTGGCATCCGGTTTGAAATGGATTAAAGCCGTTTTGATAGGCGCTATCCAGATGATCCAGGCCATTCTTACGACCACCAACGTAAAGCGTGTTGCAGTCTGTAATAAAAGGCTTTCCACCAAGCTCGCGTACCACATCTACAATGGCGCGCGCATAATTTGGACGCAGATAAGCAAGATTGCCCGGCTCTCCAAGATGCATTTTGATGGCAACGAACTTATTTTCAAAATCAATCTGATCGATGCCAGCTGCATATACAAGTTTCTTGAGCTTGTCTGGCAGGTTGGTATGCCCGTGCGTGCGCAAGTCGGTGAAATATACCTTTGAAGGTTCCATAGCCTCTCCTTCTTGTAACGCATTGGGATACATCTGCAACATGAATACCAGCGCGCGCTCCCGCTGCGTGACTAAACGCCGCTGCTCAAGTGGGCTGCGGCCATGACTGACCCCTCCGTCAATCAATAAATAAATTATACAACGTCAATTATTGTTCATTAATGCCTTGTTATAACTGCCCCACAACAAAACGCGCGCAAGGCTTTTGCCCTGCGCGCAGTCTGTCGTAAATCCATATGTTCTCAGTTCTTATTGAGCATTCTCAATCATCGTGCGAACTGTTTGTTGGATACCATCAAGCACCTCTTGGCTCGGAATCCAATTCTGAGTCAGTGTGTCCACGGGAAGCTGGAAACCACATTCCTCCAACACCTTACCGACATTCTTAGGACCAAGCGGCGCCCAACCATAGCTACCAAAGGCAAGGCCAACGCGCTGATCGTTCTTCGGAGACAATCCGCGCATATAGGTTAGGAAACCTGCAACGGTAGGAAGCATCTGAGAGTTAAGCGTGGGGGAACCGATGCAAATATACTTGGCATCGAGGAACTCAGTCATGATGTCAGACTCGTGACGACGCTTAAGGTCGACATACTGCGCCGGCACGCCTTCCTCAATAAAGGCTTCGCAGATAGCCTTTGCCATCTTTGCTGTGGACTCCCACATCGAGTCATACACAATAAGGGCTTTTTCCTCTACCTTGCCCGAAGTAAAGTCCTCATAGGCTGCAAGAATATCTGGAATGTGCTCAGTCCAGATCACGCCATGTGAAGGTGCGATTACCTCAAGATCCAGGCCCTTTACTACCTCAAGGGCTTTGCTGGCCTGCATGCTGTAAGGCTGAACGATGTTCGCATAATACTTGCGAGCCTGGTGCATAACTTCGCTCATATCATTCTCAACATCAAAGCGCTTGGATGACGCGAAGTGCTGGCCAAAGGCATCATTCGAGAAGAGGATCTTATCCTCTGGGCAGTACGTAACCATGTTGTCTGGCCAGTGAACCATAGGCGTCTGAACAAAGGTAAGTGTACGACGGCCAATGGAGATAGAATCTCCCGTCTTAACACCGATTGCCTCAATACCATAGTGAGCAGCAATACCCTTTACACCCTGTGGGTTTGAAGCGTAAATCTGAGCCTGTGGAGCAATCTCGTGAATGCGCGGAAGAGCACCCGAGTGATCCATTTCCACATGGTTGGTGATAACAACATCAATCTTGGAAGGATCTACGATCTGAGAAATGCGCTGGATGAGCTCATCTGCAAACTTGGGTTTAACCGTATCGATAAGCGTGATCTTCTCATCCATGATGAGATAGGCGTTATACGTAATGCCTGCTTCAGTGGTGTATCCGTGGAACATGCGTTCGTTCCAATCAATACCACCAACCCACCAGATGTCAGGCTTAACCTCACGTGCCGTAAGCATGTGTGTTTCCTCCTTATTGTAACTACGAGCTCGCACTGCCTCACACCGTTTTGGCAGTGCTTCTTTGCCTTAGTATAAAGCGACCAGGCACGCACGTCGCGTGGACCTGGTCGCTCACAAACGTTTCGCTATATATGCACAGGAGCACTATATCAGCGTCTTCAGACTACTTTCCACCTGCAGCGCGGCGCTCTGCATATTCATTGGCAAGGCGCTCTTGCACATTGTGAGGAACTTGCTCATAGCCTGAAATCTCAAGTGTAAATTCACCAGTACCACGGGACAGCGAACGCAGGCGTGTTGCGTAATCGGTAACTTCTGCCAGTGGAACCGTTGCCGAAATCTTGGTCTGGCCCTTATCAGTTGCATCCATACCTTCTACGCGTCCACGCGAAGCCGAAACATCACCCATGATGGATCCGGCATAGCTATCCGGAACGGTAATCTCCATGTGAGCCATAGGCTCAAGCAGCACTGGCTCGGCCTGTGCCACTGCCTTTTGGAAGCCGATGCGCGCCGCTGTCTTGAATGCCATCTCGTTGGAGTCGACCGGATGATACGAGCCATCATAAACAGCAACTTTGATATCAATCATGGGATAGCCGGCAAGCACACCTTCGCGCATGGTCTCTTGTACGCCCTTGTCGATGGCAGGAATAAAGCCGCGCGGAATGTGACCGCCTACGACCTCGTCGACAAATTCGTAGCCAGCACCAGGGTTTGGCTCCAGGCGCAGCCAGCAATCTCCGTACTGACCAGCACCGCCCGTCTGCTTCTTGTGGCGACCTTGTGCGCTTGCAGTTCTACGAATGGTCTCACGATAAGGAATACGCAGTGGCACCGTATGTGCTGTAATGCCTGAACGATCTTCCAAGCGATCGAGCAAAACGGAAACCTGTGCCTCACCAATAGCAGAAATAACGGTTTGTCCGGTTTCCTCATCATGCGTAACCGACATGGTGGGATCAGCATCGCAGCTCTTCTCAAGGAAGGTATAAAGCTTGTCTTCCGTTCCGCGCTTATCAGGCTCAATGGCAATACGATACAGAGAGTTGGGGAAGCGGAAAGCGGCTGCCTCAACCTTGCCGGTAACAGAGAGTGTATCGCCTGTCATGACGTCGAGCTTCGGCACAACTACGATATCGCCCGCTGAGGCGGAAGCCATATCGCTGGTCTCGCGACCACACATGAGATACAGGTGTGCCAAGCGCTCGGATTTGCGTGTGCGAGCACACACAAGCTCGAGACCAGGCTTAATAGTTCCGGCCAAGACTTTAATAAATGAGAGACGACCCATCTGCGGATCATTGAGCGATTTGAAGACAAATACAACAGGACGGTCATCGCCCGGATCGATATTGAGCTTTTCGCCATTGACCAGGGGTACCGGACCAAAGTCAACAGGCTCGGGGAAGTATTCAGCAACACTGTTCATGAAGGAAATAACGCCCTCTTCACGAACGCATGAGCCGGCAAATACCGGAATAAAAATGCGCTCGCAAATAGCCTTATGCATAAGGCCTTCCAGCTCTTCCTGAGTGAGCTGACCACCGTCGAGATACTTGAGCATAAGCTCATCATCGGCTTCAACAACAAGTTCGCACAGCTCATCGCGCGCCTGTTGTGCCATCTCGATATAGTCCTCAGGAATATCTTCGTCGACCGGTTTTCCATCCTCCAGATGACGCGCCTTCATATGGAGAATATCGATAACACCGCGGAAGTCTGGACCCACACCCCAAGGCAAGGTAACAACGCCCAGTCGGTTGCCAAAGCGCTCGCGCAAGCCATCAAGCACGTCGCTATATGGAGTCTCGCTTTTATCGATACGATTTACAAAGATGGCACGTGAAAGTGAAAGGTCTTCGGCGGCATACCAAAGACGAGTTGTGGTGGTTTGTGCACCCTCAGCAGCATCGACCATGAAGAGAGCTGTTTCACATGCGCTCATAGCCGCATATGCGTCGCCAACAAAATCGGGATAGCACGGAGCATCCAACACATTCAGTCGAACGCCGTTCCAGATAACCGGCGCAATTGAAGTCGAGATAGAAAACGAACGCTTGGTTTCTTGCTCGTCATAATCCAGCGTGGGCTTAGTCCCTGCATGGCCACCAAGGCGTGTTGTGCGTCCTGAAAGATGGAGCATTGCCTCGGCCAGCATGGTCTTGCCCACGCCACCTTGGCCGACGAGAACCACATTCTTTACTTTGCTTGTCTCACTCATGCATGCCTCCTCAGATGTTGGCTCGCACAAAACAATCGCTCTGTGCGAAGGGCACGATTGAACGAACATACGCATCGCGGTATTGCTCGCGTGACCTCACTCTACCCATGACGAGGCATATACATGACTACTTATCGGGCGGCGGAGGGTGCAGAGGCGGGAGGGCACATAAATCGGAGAGAAAAGCTGTATTTACAAATGGCTAAGCGCCGTATGAAATGCCTCCGCAAGCCACGGAATGCGCTCGATATTGTCTCGAATATGATCGCATGAAGCATGGAAAGCTTTCTGTTCGACCTCATTGAGATCGGGAGTGAGCACCATCTCGACTCCCTTTTCTCCGATCATACAAGGCAAGCTTGCAAAAACATTGTGCTCATGCAGCTCTCCCGTAAGAAGCGTGGAGCACGGAACAATAAGATGAGCATTAGAGCTTATGGCACGAACAAGCTGGGCAGCAATCATGGCGATGGCATACTCAGTGCATTGCTTTCCCGACATAGTGACATACCCACCATATCGCGCGTCTTTTTCCGTCTCAGCAAGATCAAACGAAAAAAGCTGGGGGGATTCTTGTGCCAAACTGTCTAACGATCTGCCCCCAATGTGTACTTGTGACCATGCGGCAAACTGAGAAAAGCCATGCTCTCCATACATATCTGCATTTATAGAACGCTGATCTACCTGGCATTTATTTGCAATTGCATGGCGCAGGCGCACAGAATCAAGCCCGGTGCCGGTACCGACCACACGACGAGGATCACATCCGGCAAGCGTCCAAACCTCGGCAGCTATAACATCGCAGGGATTTGAAATGGTAACCCACACACCATCAAAACCAGCTTTGGTAATACGCTCAACATACGTGCGAACTATCTCAACGGTAACCTCAAGTTCACCGTCTCGATTTGTAAGAGAGGCGGTAATATCACCTGCCGCATTAACAATAATGTCGCACGCTGCAAGGCGTTCGTATGCCACCCCACAATTTATGATCGAACAATTTGTTGGATAGAGCGACATTGCATCAAGAAGATCTTGGACCTCAGAAGCCAAGCGTTTTTCGGCTATATCGCAAAGATACAGTTCATCTGCCAGTCCTTGCATAAGAAGGGCATTTGCGACATGTGCGCCAACATGACCAACACCAACAATGCCTATACGCCGTTTCTGTGTCATAGAGGTTCCTTCGTCCGTGCCATGAAAAGGGTTTCTCGCTAAGCTATTAAAACCAACGGTATTACCGTACCACGTCAGTATTCTGAACATGGCACAATAGCTGTAATCCATAGTGTGCTTGATGTTTTAACAAACCGTAAGAAAGGGATACCTCTATGGGCTACAAAACATATACCTGTCCCATTGCCCGTTCTTGCGGAGGTTGTGAATGGTTAGCGGTTCCTTACCCCATCCAGCTTAAAAGGAAACGCCAGGCAGTTGAAGACCTCTTTTCTGATTTGCCCGGATGGAACAAGGTGGAATTTCCTGACCCAGTTGGTATGAAAACACCTTTGGGGTATCGACATAAAGCCGCCACGCCCTTTGCTCCTGGAGCTCGGGGTAGTGTGCGTTCTGGATTTTATGCACGCGGTACCCATCGCATCGTGCCCTGCTCATCCTGTTTAGTAGAAGCACCAGGCGCCCGCAAAATACTAGGAGCCGTTGCGCGTATCGCAGGTGATCTGCGCATTCCTGCCTATGACGAAGATCGCGGTAGAGGTTTTTTGCGCCATGCTGTTGTGCGCGTAGGTTGGAAAACGAATGAATGCTTGCTTACGCTTGTTACCAATGGACGCGACATTCGCCATCCTAACGAGTTGCTCAGGCGTATTCGTAAGTTCGCCCCTCAGGTGACTGCTCTTGCACAAAACGTAAATACGCGTAAGACAAACGCCATCTTGGGACATGAAACGCATCCACTCTTTGGCAGGGGAAGAATGCGCGACAAACTTCTTGGGTGCGTCTTTGAGATGGGGCCAACATCCTTTTATCAGACAAATCCCGAACAAACAGAGCGCCTGTATTCACTTGCAATCGAAGGAGCACAGCTCAAGCCAGGCATGCGCTTGCTTGATGCCTATTGCGGCATTGGCACCATAGGCATCTGCGCTGCCCGTCTCCAACAGGACATTGAGGTAGTGGGTGTGGAGCAGGTTGATGGTGCTGTTGGAGATGCACGCACCAATGCTCGTCTCAATCATCTTGATGATCGCTGTCGCTTCTTACATGCTGATGCAACGGCATACATGCACGATGCTCGACAAGGACGTGAAGGGTTTGACGTTATCGTTATGGATCCTCCACGCGCGGGCTCAACGCCGGAATTCCTCGAAGGTGCAGCCCGTCTCGTTCCTGAGCGTATCGTATATATCTCTTGTAACCCAACAACGCAGCGCCGTGATATAGAGCTCTTGCTCAGCCACGGATACGTCTTGGAACGCCTTACCGTGGTGGATATGTTTCCCCACACTTCTCATGCAGAGACGGTTGCGGTTCTATCTCGGAAATCCGCAACGAAGACTTTTATCCCCGTGACCGTCAGCCCGAAGGACATGGGACTGGATGAGGCCAAGGCGCAACCGACGTACGAGAACATCCGAAAGTATGTGAAGGAGACGCACGGCCTGACCGTGAGCACCCTGAACATCGCGCAAATGAAGGCCGAGTGCGGACTGGAGATGGAGTGCGACCGCTCGGGCGGCAAGCAGCAGCCGAAGTGTCCGCCCGAGAAGCGTGAGGCGATTCTGGACGCGTTCCGACACTTCGGGATGATTGAGGATGATTCCTCGGAGGGATAGGACGCTGTATTTTGCGTTTTAAGACGTTTTAAGCCCGTTGGGGTACTCCGTTACC